>ENA-OQEX01000451-OQEX01000451.1-human-gut-metagenome-genome-assembly--contig:-NODE-451-length-22151-cov-2.041409_pt1 | contig 22151 bp, 28 predicted proteins | sample MGYA00242802_ERZ504649 | MGnify/ENA primary metagenome ERZ504649 (study PRJEB26092, sample SAMD00036194) | human gut metagenome | host: Homo sapiens | study: EMG produced TPA metagenomics assembly of...
CGACAATGTATTTTCTACATGCTGCAACAAAGAAGCAGTGGTATTCTCAGATATCTGCACTTCATTTCCTTAAATACAGGAAAGAAAAAGCCAAAGGAAATTCCGATGGCTATGATAAAAGAAATCAGTCCGCCAGTAAGTATACTCACCATCAAACGTTTTCTGAAAGATGTTTTACATTTATTTTTCGTTTTTTCTTCCCCCTTTTTTGGAATATTCCGTTGGGAACATACCGGTTTTTTTGTAAAAAGCCTGACTGAAATACTGACTTGAATTGTAACCTACAGCAGAGCATATCTCATATATCTTATAGTTTCCATCTTCCATCATTTGCTTAGCTGCTTCGATTCTTATATCGGTCAGGTAGCTTTTTAAAGTAACACCAGTTTCCTTTTTGAACTCACCGCTCAAATAACCAGGACTTAAGTGTACATAGCAGCCACATCATTAAGAGACAAATCCGGATTCCGAAAGGATCTGCAAATATATTCCACAGCATCGGAAATCACCCGGGAATAACCATTCACTTCTCTGGTCATATACTCATGGTAATGGTTTACCTGTTTTTCCAACCAGACAGTAATTCTATCTGCATCCAGCCATTCTTTCCAGCAGGAGGCAATCCTGGAAATTTCTTTTTCGGTCTCATTCTTTTCATAGGCATGCTTCAATACTGTATAGCCAGCCTGAGCTGTGTTTATAAACGGCTCTACTCCATCTGTCTCGCAATGCTCAGAATTTCATGGAGCATCTGAACACGAATCTGGGAATCCGGCTCTTTCAGCATATTCTCCATGGAAAGATTTTTCTTCGAGCTGACAACAATCTGTTCTTTTCCCAGTTCCTGTACCTGAGAGCAGTCCAATTTACGGATTTCTCCCACTCCTTCCAGATACTTTTCCAGAAATACATTCTTGTTCTCGTCATAAAATCGCTTAAATTCATAAAGACTGATTCTACCCTGCACAATATAAAGAGTAAAACTTGAGTTAGTCTCTTCCTGCAGTTTTTTCTGGAATTTACGAGCAAGCTTATATAGTTCCTGCTCATAGCTTCCATATGAGCTTTCCGTGGAACTCAGCGCGATTACCATCTTTCTGCCCGGTATCGCTGTAATCACATCCAAATCCCATCCAGTTATTTTCTCATTTGTCAGAATTTCCACGAATTTGAACGATGTACAACGATTTCTTCTGGAACGGCTTCCCCACTCAGACTTATCGGAAGATCCTGCTCCACCATGATAATATGTTCCGGTCTTTTTAAAATCTGTTCAACATCTGCACTTTCTGTCATTTCCTCAGACAGAAAAAATTGCTCCAACATTCTGTCTGTTATGTAGCGTTCCCGCTTTCCAGCTTTTATGATATTTGCTTTCAAACGATTCAAAAGCTCAGACAGTGAGTTCTCTGTAATCTCACTTTTTATTACATATTCAGTGATTCCAAGGCGAATAGCAGCTTTGGCATAACTGAAATCTTCGTATGCAGTCAGCAGGACAATGCTCACTTTTTCATCTTTTTTGCGTATTTCAGATATCATCTCTATACCATCCATAAAGGGCATGCGAATATCTGTAAAAATCACCTGTGGATGATATTCCCTGTATTTTCTTAACGCCTGCTTCCCATTAAAGGCTGTTGCAATTATCTGATAACCATATGCTTCCCAATCAATCATCGTACTCAGATCTTCCAGCATGAGTTTTTCATCATCTACAATCATTACTGATATCAGGTCTGTCATACTTCTCTCCCCTCAATACATACATTATGTGTTTATATTATTAATTTACCAGATTATTGTCAACACGCAACTTTCCACTCCTCAGCTATACAACACGCAGCAATTCATCCCCCGTTTTAAGATGATTTGCTTTCCAAAATACGCAATTTCTTCCCATCTCTTTCTATAATTCCCTCATCCACCAAATTTTCATCTCACGCATCATGGCACTGCGGTCTACACTAAGGTATTCGGCAAGAGTGGTGTAGGACATGGGCAAAATAACAGTTTTCGTCTGTTTTTCTGCGGCAATGGAATTTAAATAGGTCATGATCTTCTTTCGGATGCTGTTTCTTGACAGCACATAAATCCGACTGGCCTGCTGGCTGGCGCGCAGGGCAATCATCTGAAGCAGGTTGCTTACCAGCTGGCTGTGGAATTTACAGGCATTTTCGCAGCGTTTAATCACATGCTCATAGGCGATAAACAGCACTCTTGTTTCGGATTTTGCACAGACATAATAGTGCTGGGATTCTTCAGGTAAAAGGAATGGTTCGCCGAAAACACTATCCTTTTTCAGGTTATCTATCATATATTGATTTCCATCTTCATCAATGCAATAAAGAACTGCCTGACCTTCCAGGATCAAACCTATTTTTTCATGGAACTGGAATATTCCATCACAGTCTCATTATTCCGATAGACTGCTTCATGCATATCGAAACAGATGCGCATACGTTCCTGTTCTTCAGGAGTTATGTATGAAAAAAGTGTCACTGGTGTCATTTCTACAATCCCTTTCTATCAATTTATCCAGAACATGTTCAAAAAATAATTTCTTATATCTTACACCATTTTGTTGTATTTGCAACAGACTTTATTTCAAAATTTGGTTATACTAAAGCCATGTTAAAGAAATAACAAAGCAGTAAAAAATACATAGTTCCCTCAAAAATCACAAACAATTACATCAATAACAATATCTCATAAAAAGGAGACGAACCTCTATGAAAATTACAGACACCATCCGCTACGCAGGCGTAAACGACCATCAGATAGACCTTTTCGAAGGTCAGTACAAAGTACCGAACGGTATGGCATATAATTCCTATGTGATCCTGGATGAAAAAATCGCAGTCATGGATACTGTAGATGCAAATTTCACTCACGAATGGCTGGATAATCTGGACCGCATCCTGGAAGGCCGCAAGCCAGACTACCTGATCGTACAGCACATGGAGCCGGACCACGCAGCAAATGTGGCAAACTTCCTGAAAGTTTATCCGGAAACCACCATCGTAGCCAACGCAAAAACCTTCACTATGATCCAGAACTTCTTCGGTCTCGACCTGGAAGGACAGAAGCTGGAGGTTACAAATGGCGGCACCCTCAACCTTGGAAACCACAACCTGACCTTTGTTTTCGCTCCCATGGTGCACTGGCCGGAAGTTATGGTAACCTATGACAGCACCGATAAAGTACTTTTCTCTGCAGATGGCTTCGGAAAATTCGGCGCACTGGATGTAGAAGAAGATTGGGACGATGAAGCTCGTAGATACTTATTGGCATCGTTGGAAAATACGGACCACAGGTTCAGAAATTACTGAAAGTTGCCGCAGGCCTGGATATCCAGATCATTTGCCCTCTTCACGGACCTGTTCTTACAGAAAACCTTGGACATTACATTGGTCTTTACGATACATGGTCCTCTTACACACCAGAGACAGAAGGAATTGTCATCGCCTACACATCTGTATACGGTCATACAAAAGCGGCTGTAGAGCTGCTGGCTGACAAACTTCGCAGCAAGGGATGTCCCAAAGTTGTTGTATATGATCTTGCAAGAGATGACATGTCACAGGCTCTGTCCGACGCATTCCGCTACAGTAAGCTGGTTCTTGCTACCACAACCTATAATGCAAGTATTTATCCGTTCATGCACGACTATATCACCCGTCTGACCGAGCACAACTTCCAGAACCGCACAGTGGTATTATCGAAAATGGTTCCTGGGCACCTCTGGCAGCAAAAATTATGAAAGAAATGCTTTCTGGCTGCAAGAAGATCAACTGGCTGGACACTACTGTAAAAGTGCTTTCCGCAGTAAACCAGGAAAACAAGGATCAGCTGGAAGCTATGGCAAGCGAGCTCTGCAAAGAATACATTGCCCAGAATGATGAGCTGGCAAACAAAAATGACATGACAGCCCTTTTCAGAATCGGATACGGTCTTTATGTAGTTACCTCCAATGACGGCAAAAAAGACAACGGACTGATCGTCAACACTGTGACCCAGCTCACTGATACTCCAAACCGTATTGCGGTAAATATCAATAAGGCAAATTACTCCCACCATGTGATCAAACAGACTGGAGTTCTCAATGTAAACTGCCTGTCTGTAGATGCACCGTTCTCTGTATTCCAGCAGTTTGGTTTCCAGACCGGACGCAGCGTAGATAAATTTGCAGGTCAGAAGGTCTACCGTTCCGATAACGGACTGATATTCCTGGACAAATATATTAATGCATTTATGTCTCTGAAGGTTGAACAATATGTAGATCTTGGTACCCATGGAATGTTCATCTGCAGCGTCACCGAAGCCCGCGTCATGAACGATCTTGACACCATGACTTACACCTACTATCAGAAAAATGTAAAACCGAAGCCAGAAACCGATGGCAAAAAAGGCTTCGTCTGCAAAGTATGCGGCTACATCTACGAAGGTGACGAGCTCCCGGATGACTTCATCTGCCGCTGTGCAAACATGGAGCTGCAGATTTCGAGCCCATCGAATAAAAAAACAACCAGATAAATTTTTCAAGGCAGCACAGAATCCAGAGCGTGTCTGAAAAAGGCTTTCTGCAAGATGTGCACCACAATTTATGGGAATGATTTTTCAGACACACTCCCGGAGCCCGTGCTGCCTAATCACCGGTAATAGCAATTCTTGCTGCACCCTCTGGGAAAAAATCTGCAATTTCAATTTTCGCCGGAATTCCATTTCGTCAGCGGATTCTCTCAATATATTCAACGCCATTCGAAGATTTCGAATATCTTTTTCCATGTAATCCGTATAATTTCCACGGCCAACCAGCTTCAAGTGCGTAATTCCGGCTTGCTTTAACTGATAAAGTGCACATAGACCACAGCCAGTTTCACCGCAAAGATAACCTGCAGAATCATAGGAAAAATCATGTAAACTGTGAAAATCATCAGGAACAAAGCCGTCTGGCAGCAAATGCCCTCCGTTTATTTCCTGATTGAAGATTTCAGAACCGGCATTCCCTGTTTTTAAGGTTCCGATCTGATAGGGCACTTTACAAAGATACCCCATCTCATCGCAATGCAAAGAATTACAAAATGCACCTGTAAACTGGCACATTTCATTCAATACAAAGGCCTCAAATTCCGGAATTCCTTCTGTCCCATCCTTTTTTCCACATTTATCAACAACCGCTTTCATATCTTCGAATGTATTTTTCCTGTGAAAAATCACACGTTTCAATCTCATTTTTGCCAATGAAGCCACCATCTGGCTGTTAATTTCTCCACATTCTCCACTGAGATGGATTTCGCAGTTTATACCATTTTCACGTAAATATACCATCAACGCCGGGTCTGCAATAATATAACTGTGAAAACCGATTTTCATACACTGGCTTATAATCCCGGCAATTTCTGGATATTGTTCCGGGATATAATACAGGGAATTGAAGGTAAGATGGACTGGTTTTTCGTACTTTTTCATCATCCCAGACAGGATTTCCAGCTCACTGAATGCGCCAAGCTGTACGTTATAACAAAGTACTTCCCTGCGGTTTAAGGGCAGTACCGTTCCGTATTTTTGGGACCAGGAATAAGGAACATAACCACAGAAAAATTCATCTGCACCAGCCTCCGCGAACTTTATATATTCATCTATCGAGCCTAATCCTACTACTATTTTCATCACTTATCTCCATAAATTCCAGCCTTGAGCAGCCATGTACTTCATCCTGAATAAAATATCGCTTCTGCCTCAACACGGGTATGTCACCTGCCGGCGGCATTACCATGCTCTTATTACAACCCGGTCCACACCGTTTTGGATATAATTCTTCAGTATTTCTTCCTCTTTCAATATCCTCATATCAATCCCAAACAACGAATTATACCGCCCTATCATATGCAAATGTTCCGGATACAAAAGTGCATATTCCGTACAATATCCCGGGCATTTTTTTGCAAGCTTTTGTCGTCCTCTCTCGCCTGTTTCACATACTGCACCAAGAGGACAATACTGTGATGTATTGGTCTGATAGAACGGAATATGCAGGCTGTTTTTTCCAGGTGGAATCTGCTGTTCGTAACCGCAGGATTCCCATTCAAAGCGTTGGATTCCATATTCTCTTTCCAGAAAATTACGGTAAAATCCAGCATTCAGGCTGTTCCTCTCAAACCATTTCTGTTCTCCTTTTTGAACGGAATCCGAGGGTCTTTTCTGCGTTTATTTAACAAAATTCCAAGGCTGGGAATCAGATTCCTTCTGCTTTTTTTACTAAAGAAGCCATTCCCCAGTCATTTACAACAATCTCTACAGACTGCCTTTTTTCTTCACACCACCGGTTAATTTCATCAAGCAATCCTGTTATATAATCCAGCATATATTCCCGGATATAAGAAAAAACAAGTGTGATTTTCACCTGTTCTGCCGCTGCTTTTTCTATTATTTCAAACAACAATTTACGTTCCGGAAACAGAAGATGACAGAACTGATTTCCAATATAAAGATGATCTGGTACTCTATGTTCCAGAATAATGTTGCCGCAGATACCGATACATTTTCCGGCATACTTTTTGGAAAATTCTGTCAGGGAACTATTCAAATATTCCTGATACAATTCCGGGCGATCTATCTCCAGCGCCAATTCCGCAACACCTGATTCAGGCGGTACCTGGCACTTATACCCAGCTCAAAGCCAGTTCCGTACTGAGAACAATTATCAGTTAAATCTATACGTTTCCCATTATAAGCGGACTCCAATCCATCTGGCGTAAGCTCTCTCCGCCATATTCCCACCTGCTCTTCCAGACTGCCACGCTTGACCTCATCCAGTTCCCCCGGATACCCTGTCAGGCTTTTCGCCAACGCGCTGTCGTCCTCTTCCAGCTTCAGATGAATGTAGTGATTATACTGATAAAGAAGCCTCTGAACCGCCTCCGCATACGCTTTCTGCTTCACCGTCACCTTATATTTCACATAAAATCCGGAGAGTTCTGCGTCCACCATATCAAACCTTTGTATATCGTATTCTGGAATTTCCAATTCACGATAACGCCCATTCTTTATGTCATAAAAGCACACCTTCAAAGCTTCTGAATCAGAGATATTTTCTTCTATTGTCCGAAAACAAAATCCACTCTCATCAATCTCTGTAATCCGAACCTCCCGTCCCCCCACAACCCCGGCAAGAAGCCCGAAAGGAATCATTGAAACCATTGCAATCACACCCTGTTCCGTCTACGAATACTGCAAGTATATCTCAGAACATATAAAAAAACAATCTTTCCGGTTTATAAACCTTTTCTCCTTTTTTCTTCACAAAAGAATGGTAAAATTAACTTAACGACTATGAAAAGGTTCGGGTAAAATATACCGCAAAGTGGGGCGTGCAGATTGCGGGAATGATTTTTCAAACACGCTCTAGTTCTATCTGGTATGCTTCATATTCGCTCACCGCAGCAGGAAGCAGTATTCCAGCCTCCATAAGTGCAGCTCCCGGATATACTTTTCCGGTAGTTTTTTCCCGATAAAAAGCATCCTCTTCCATTCCTTTTAAGGTAACGTATGCTGCCGGCGGATTGGCTTCTGCTGTAAGTCTTATCACACTTACCAGTGCTTGGATCTGTCATCTGATACCACCATCCAGGCCGCAAAATTATCCTGGAAAGGATTGGAAAGACGGTAATAATCTCCTTCACGGATCAATTCCTGATACTCCCTGTATTGGGCAAGCTGGGCACGGATTTCTGCTTTTTCCTTTGCATTTAAAAGTGCGGGATTCAGTTCATAGCCAAAGGTTCCAGACATAGCTGCAACGCCTCTTGTATGCATACTGGTCACTCTTCCGGTCTGATGGTTTGGCACTGCTGACACATGGGAACCCATTGCTGCTACCGGATAAAAGAAGGAGGTTCCATATTGAATCCGTGTACGATTAATAGCATCTGTGTTGTCACTGCACCAGATCTGAGGCGTATAATACAACATTCCGGCATCAAATCTTCCGCCGCCTCCGCTGCAGCCTTCAATAAGAATATCCGGATAACGGTTCGTAAGTTTTTCCAGGAAATCGTACACCCCAAGAACATAATCATAGGTCACGTTTGGTGCATAAATATCTGCCAGGCTGCGGTTCATATCCCATTTAATGTACTCCACATTTCCCTGATCCAGAACTGCGCAGATGCGTTTAAATATCTCATCACGTACTTCTTTTCTGGAAAATCAAGGACCAGCTGGTTTCTGGAACGGACAGGCTTGCGGCCTGGAATTGTGATTGCCCATTCCGGATGTTCCCTGTAAAGATCACTGTCCTCACTGACCATTTCAGCTCAATCCAGATACCGAATTTCACGCCTTCCGCGTTTACTCTTTCGATTAATTTTGTCAGAGTTCCGCCTAATTTTTCCTCGTTCACATACCAGTCGCCGAGAGAAGAATTGTCGTCATTTCGCTTTCCGAACCATCCATCATCCATAACCACCATATCGATTCCAAGCGCTTTTGCCTCCTTTGCAAGCTCTACGATGGTGTCTCCGGTGAAATCAAAATATGCGGCTTCCCAGCTGTTGATCAGGACAGGACGATTTGCATGGACGTATTTTCCCTGGCAGATATGATTCATAATGCAGTGATGGTACTGCTGGGAAAGCCTGGAGAGACCTTTGTTTGTGTAGGATAAAATAACCTCTGGCGCGATAAATTCAGCTCCGGCTTCCAGGGGATATGCAAACAGTTCATCAGTCAGACCCATCTGGATTCTGGTCTGATCATACTGGTCCTTTTCTGCTTCTACAAGGAAGTTTCCACTGTATACAAACAGCATTCCGTAGCAGCTTCCGCTGTCTTCATTTGTGTTTTTCCTGCAAGGATTACCCCTGGATTATACTGGTGGCTGGAGGTTCCACGGCGGCTGCCAATTCGAGTGCTTTCATGGGAAACCGGCATTCTTTCCATGTTTCTTTCCATAGCATGTCTGCCATAAAATTTGATCAGATCATAGTCTCCGTGAAGGAAATCCAGGCATGCAGACTGGGCTTTTTTTACTGTTACAGGGGCTTTTCCAGCATTCTTAATTATCACACTTCTGGTGATAATATCTTCTTTTTCCAGTACTCCGTAGAGCAGATGAAGCTCTACTTTTGTAACAGGATCTTCCAGTATAATCTTCAAAGTTTCCGCTTCATTTTCTTCTGCACGGACGAATGGAAGACCTTTCAGAGTGTATTTTCCAGCCGCAATTTCATGTGTTATGTAAACCGGATTGCAGCACTGGGAACCATCTGCATTCTCTATATTTAACGCATAATTTCGGAAATCTCCTGTGCCAAGTGATGGATATTCCTGTGGCAATGCATCCAGAGAATAGGTTCTGTCGCTGCCTGCTGAATTCGGATTTCCAGAAAATCCACGGTCTCCATAATTCAGAAGATAGTCCATTTCTCCTGCAGTTCTGGCACCATAATACAGGTGCAAAAGGTACCCTTGAGCATCCGCCTGCATCTGATAGGTAGTGTGGGCAGTGGTGAGGGTAAAGATCCGGGTTGTTTCGTTGAAGGTGATTGCCATGAGTGGGGCCTCCTTTTTTTATGATGTATTAAGTATAGCATACCAAAATCAACACTTAAATAGCTTAATTTTTCTTATTTTATGCCTTTATGATGGTTTTTTATGGTATAATGAAATATATTATCGCATTATGATATATTGTCAGCAAATGTAACAGGAGGATTCCGGATATGGATAACAACTTTCACATTTTTCCGAGCGAAACTTTCATTGATCTATGCCTTTACCAATATGGACATGAGAAGTGTACTCCCGGACATTTATTTGGTCCGGCAACGCGGAATCACTATCTTTTTCACTATGTTCTTTCCGGAACAGGCACCCTGATGGCCACGAATTCCAAGGGGCAGAATGTAAATTATCAGGTTCGGAGCGGACAGGGATTTATGATTTTTCCAGGACAGATCACCACTTATGTGGCAGATATTCAGGTACCATGGGAATACGTCTGGGTGGAGTTTGACGGGCTGCGTACCACAGAAATCCTCAACGTTTGTGGCTTTTCCAAGGATGCGCCAGTCTATATGGCCCACTCCAGGGAGGCACGAAAAAAGATGGTGGATGAACTGATTTACATTTCTCAGAATTCAGAGCAATCTCCTTTTCATCTGATGGGACATTTCTATCTTTTTGCGGATCTGCTTGCGCAATCTGTTGCCAGACCGCAGCCTGCCGCCACCAGTAAAATGAGTGATTATTATATAAAAGAGGCGATAAATTTTATCGAACAGAACTTCCAGAATGATATTTCTATTGAGGATGTGGCAGCTGTATGCGGTATTAACAGAAGCTATCTGGGACGAATTTCCGCACCAGCACAGGACGCTCTCCACAGGAATTTCTCATTCATTACCGCATGACAAAAGCGGCGGAATTGCTGAAGCTGACCACATTATCTATAGGAGATATCAGCTCTGCCGTAGGCTACGAAAACGCCCTCCACTTCTCCCGGGCTTTTAAAAATGTGTATGGGGTTTCACCGCGGGCGTGGCGGGAGCAGCATAGATGAAATTTTGATTATACAAAAAAGGACTTTCCGATTTCTCAGAAAGTCCTGTATCTGCTTGCGGTTATTGAATTTTAGAAGTTAAATCCTACGGATTTCAGTGTTCCGTCTGCGGACTGTGCGGTTACGTCCTGGGCAACTACGCCAGCTTCTGTCTCCTGGATGTGGAGGGCGCTCTGGGTTTCGTTTTCCTCTGATGCAACGTTTTTGAATTCCATATTAATTACGACTGCTTCGTCTGGAACTTCGATCTCAACACCATCTGCGATGAAGGTTACGTCGTAGAAAGTATACTCATCGTCTTCTGTTGTTCCAAGGTCTCTGATGGAAGCCTGTTTTGCTTCTTCATATTTCTCACTGCCAGCTTCAAGCTTTACAGCGTTCATTTCAGCATTTTCTGGAAGAGCTGTCTCATCAAACACTTTTGCAGTGATAATGACTTCTTCGTTCTCGAAACGGAAATCGGAATCTACGGTAGTTTCTACTGCATCTCCAACTTCACCGGTTCCATCGGTAAACTCAGCTGGATCAGCTTCTGCAGAGCTATCTGTGAATCCATCAACAAAAGCGGCTTCTTCAGCAGATTCCCCGGTCTGGAACTCATCCTGAGATTCTTCTGCCTGAACTTCCTCGGTCTGTGCAACCTCCGGCTGAACCTCTGTCTGAGTCTGCTCTGGCTGAACCTCCTCAGTCTGTGCAGCTTCCGGCTGAACTTCTTCCACATATACAGCTTCATTACCTGTAGTAAAAGCATCCATCTCTGCAAGTGCCTCCGCATCTGTAAATCCTTCTGCGGAAACTACTGTATATCCTGTCACCAGCATTGTCGCTGAAATCATAACTGCCATTGCTTTTTTAATGTATTCTTTCTCATAATGGAAACCTCCTGAAATCTATAAAGTCATTCCCAAATGTAATATCCTTTAATTTGACTTCATTATACCAGTAGGGCTGTTTCGTCAACTCTTTCTTCGGGATGTTTTTCCACTTTTCAGGAAAGTTTTTTTACTTTTTTGCAAAACCAGAACCACAGGGCTGTTCTGTAGTTTTCCTTAATTGAGCAGGAAGCTAAAGTGAATCTGCAAAAAGGCGATCCGCTTTGTGTGCGGACCGCCTTCATTTGTACTTGCTTTGTTATGGTTCCAATCTGATCAAAAACTTTGTTTTGCTTTACTGTCTTTTGTTTCTTCTGCGGCGTCTTTCAGTCTCGGCTGCAAGCATTGCAGCTGCAAGAAGAAGCATCAGATAAGTTCCGATCGGGGTATCATCTCCGGTCTTCGGTGATTTGCCTCCGCCGTAGCCGCCGGAATGATCTTCGGAGCCACCGCTATTTCCACCATCGGAAGAAGGAGTAGGTGTTGGTGTTTCTGTTACTGTGCTTTCTTCCTGGTTGGTGATGACAACTTCTGCTGTCATATTCGTTTCATCAAATATAACAGAATCTGCACTTACGGTAACTTTATATCCAAAGCCTTCGGAGCCTGCAATTGGTTTTCCGTTGGAATCAGTTTCCGTTTACATACAGGGTTACCTTTGCTCCTGACTGGGCAAGACCAACATTGATGATCTCACTTACTTCATAGCCACCGTCCATATCAAGCTTGATAATGTTCTGCTCAACCTGCTGGGAAAGCTGTGTATGAGCTGCATCATCAAAGATACCTGCATAGAATACCTCGTTGCTGTTTCTGGTGCCTCCATCTGCACCAAGAACCTTCTTGGTAATTGTCAGCTGACCCTGTTTGTAGAATCCATCTGGCGGGAAGCTGCTGAACACGTTTTCAAAGGAAACGGTTGTTGTTCCATTGCTTCTGTTACTGTTGTGGAGTTACCATTGCCAAATACAGCTTCATAGACGGTTCCATCTGCAAGAGCGCCGATCGTCTGAGAAGTTCCATCCTGTGTACACTCTGCAATGTAGTATGTCTTGCCTGCCTTAATATTCTCTGAGAATACTACGGTGGAAGCATCTGCATTCTTGAACACAAGAGCTTTCACATCAGAAACTCTCTGAGTGCATTCTTTATCAGAATACAGGGCTACATAGAAGGTCTGATCTCTTGCTGCCAGATTTTCACCAATATAGGTAAGTTTCTTGGTTACTGCAATAGATGCTGAGGTTGCCAGTTTATCCTGTACAAGTAAAACACCATCCTTGGAAACAGCTGTTGTTTTTTCTGCATCTACTGTTCCGTCTTCTTTCAGAACAAAAGTAGTGTCGCTTGTAAGTAAATATCCGTCTGGCGCTACAGTCTCACGAAGAGTGTAAATCTTACCGGTTTTCAGTTTCTCGGTAACATGAGCTTCCTTGGTGGAATCCCACTCGTCTACTACGTTTCCATCCTGTCAATGATCTGGATGTGAGCACCTTCCAGCTCTTTCCCATCGGAAATATCTACTTTGCTTACTTTTACAGAAGTTCTGCTGTCTTCTACCAGAAGGGTTCCATCCGCTGAGATGGTTGTGCTGGTATTATCTTTGTCAAGAGTTCCATCCTCCTTCAAGCTAAAGACTGTGTCAGCTGTAATAGTATAGCCATCTGGCGCTACGGTCTCGCGAAGGTATATTTCTCACCGGTCTTAAGACCTGTTACTTCATGAGATTCCCAGGTGGAATCCCACTCGTCTACTACATTTCCATCTTTGTCAAGGATCTGGATATGAGCACCTGCCAGTTCTTTCTGGTCGGTAATATCCACTTTGCTGATCTTAACAGATGTGATTGTATTGGTAATGATAAATCCTTCTGTGGCAATTTCCTGTTACTGTGGAAATATAGCCAGCTGTTTTGCCAATTTCGTTCTACTGTGTAGACAATATCCTTTCCAGCCTTCTTCTCATCAAGTTCGGACCAGGTGTAAGTCCACTTGTTCTCTGCGTTCAGGATAATTTCCTCGCCACTGTTTTCGCCATCGGCTTTCAGCTGAACCTTGATTTCCTTCGGTCTGTGACCGCCGCGGTCATCGTTATCAGCATGCCTTGGTAACTGTGACGCTGGTCTTTCCTGGCGCATAGCTGTTGGTGATATCGTAGCCGGTGATCTCAGTTGTGTAATCTGCAACTGCATCCTCAGTTACCGTGTATACAATTTCTTTTCCAGCCTCATATTTCGGCAGTTTTTCGAAGCTGTAGGTCCAGTTTCCATTTTCGTCTGCGGTTACGGTCTGGCTGTCCTTCTCCTCGCCGTTTGCAAGAAGTCTTACAGTGATGCTCTCCGGACGTTTGCCATCCTGATTGTCCGCATCGTTCCAGGTCTTGGAGCCCTTCACCTCAGTTGTCTCGGTTGTGTAAGTGTTGGTGATGTTAAATCCGTCTACACTTGTTTCATAACCTTCCACTGCTTCCTCGGTTACGGTGTAGGTAATTTCCTTGCCATTTGCATATTTCGGCAGGTCTTTAAAGGTGTAGGTCCAGTTTCCTGCTTCGTCTGCTTTTACAGTCTGGCTTGCTACGATCTCTCCGTTTGCAAGAAGGTTGACGATAATGCTCTCTGGACGCTTGCCATCCTGATTGTCTGCGTCATCCCAGGTCTTGGTTACGGTGATGGAAGTTGTTTCTGGAGCGTAGGTGTTAGTCAGAGTAGTTACAGTTCCGTTCTTGCTGTTGTCGGTAAGTTCGTAACCTTCTGGGAGAGTTTCCTCTGTCCAGGTGTACTCGATTGCTTTTCCGTCTGCTTTTTCCGGAAGGTCAGATATAGTCTGTTTCCAATTGTTCTCGACGCTCAGGGTAACGGTCTTTCCGGTTTCTTTACCGTCTGCAAGAAGACTTACGGTAATGCTCTCCGGACGTTTTCCATCCTGATTTTCAGCGTCGTTCCAGATCTTGGTTACTGTTGCACTGGTCTTTCCTGGAGTGTAGCTGTTGGTGATGTTGCTGCCATCGTAGGTTGTAGTGTAATCAGTTACTTCCTCCTCAGCTACGGTGTAGGTGATTTCCTGGCCGTTTGCATATTTCGGCAGATCTTTGAAGGTGTAAGTCCAGTTTCCTACTTCGTCTGCAGTTACGGCCTGGCGAGTTTTCTCTGTGCCATTTGCAAGAAGGATTACAGTGATGCTTTCCGGACGCTTGCCATCCTGGTTGTTTGCATCGTTCCAGGTCTTGGTTCCGGTAATCTCGGTGGTCTCTGGCTGATGAGTGTTAATGAAATTATAGCCATCACTCTCGGTTGTGTAGCCATCGACTGCATCCTCAGTTACGGTGTAAGTGATTTCCTGTCCGTTTGCATATTTCGGAAGGTCTGTGAAGCTGTAGCTCCAGTTTCCGTCTGCATCAGCACTTACACTCTGGCTCTTAAGCTTAGTTCCGTCTGCAAAAAGGTTTACGGTAATGCTCTCTGGACGTTTTCCATCCTGATTATCTGCATCTTTCCAGGTCTTGGTTCCGGTGATGGAAGTAAGCTCTGGAGTATGAGTATTGGTCAGAGTGGTTACCGTTTCGTTCTTGGAAGTTCCTGTCAAGCTGTAGCCTTCTGGAACATTAACCTCGGTCCAGGTGTAGGTGATATACTCTCCATCTGCTTTTTCCGGAAGACCAGTTATCGTCTGTGTCCAGTTGTTCGCAGCAGTAAGAGTAACAGTTTTGTTAGTTGGCGTTCCATTTGCAAGGAGAGCTACGGTAATGCTCTCTGGACGAATGCCATCCTGGTTGTCAGCATCATCCAGATCTTGGTTACAGACGCGCTGGTCTCACCTGGTGTGTAGCTGTTGGTGATGTTGTAATTATCATCAATAGTTGTTGTATACCAGGTACGTAAGCTCGCTTACCGTGTAGGTAATTTCCTGACCATTTGCATATTTCGGCAGATCGGTGAAGCTGTAGGTCCAGTTATCGTCAGCTGTTACGGTCTTGGTGTCTGTAATTATGCCATTTGCAAGAAGGTTGACGGTGATGCTCTTTGGACGTTTGCCATCCTGGTTGTTGGAATCGTTCCAGGTTTTGGTTCCGGTGATGTCGAGGGTTGCTGGTTTATGAGTGTTGGTGATGTTGTAGCCGCTTACGCTTGTTTCATAACCAGCTACCGCATCCTCAGTTACTGTATAACTAATTTTCCATTAACATCATACTGCGGCAGGTTCTTGAAGACATAGTTCCAATTTCCAGCCTCATCAGGAGTTACCACCTGACTTGCAGCTTCTGTTCCATTTGCAAAAAGTTTTACAGTGATACTTGCTGGTCTGATTCCGTCCTGGTTGTCTGCATCATTCCAGGTCTTAGAGCCGCTGATATCAATTACTCCTTTATAAATGTTTTCAAAAGCAATTGCATCAACAGTATCATCACCTTTCTTGATCGTCTTGCTTACCTTCAGTTTTCCGTTTCCTGCATCTGCTACAGTTACTTCAACAGTATACTCAGTAGTATCATAAGTAACTTCGGTATTCTCTCTCTGAACTTCTGATACTGTGTAAACATGAGTTCCAACATCTTTAAGAGTATAATTGAGCGGGCTGAATGCTACATTTCCATCTGCATCGTTGGAAACGGTCTGAATAGTCTCTCCGTTCTCGTCCTTCAGCACGAAGTTAAAGGCATCAGCTTCAAGAGCTTTGTTCTTCAGAGTCTTACTTGCCTCCAATGTCAGAGATCCCTTTGCGTCGTAGGTATTGGTAAATACGATTTCACCCTTGGGTTCTTCTCTTACAATATCCAGTTTTCCGTCTTTGCCCTCATTTACTGTTACAGTTACTATACGAGTTGCATTCGGATCGTTTGTTACACCTTCTGCGCTTCCAGTCTCGTGGATTGTGTAGGTGTAAGTATTTCCTACATCTGCAAGCGTATACTTGATAGTTCCAAAGCTCAGTGACTGACTGTTGCCACTTGTTGCATCTGTCTTTACAACGGTCTGTGCTGGCATTGGAGTGCCTTTATCAGCTGTTAATTTAAAGGTCCATTCATCTCCTGACTTGAACTCACGGCCGCTTAACACCTTGGTTACACCGAGAGTTGTTTCGCCATCGGCATACTTGTTGGTAAATGTCAGTCCAGCTCCAGTAACTTCCTGAGTTACGTTAAGAGTTCCGTCTCCTTTGTCTCTGACAGATACGGTTACAGTTCTTGCAGCAACTGGATCGTTTGTTACGTTTGCTACATTTCCAGACTCTGTGATGGTGTAAACGTAGTCCTTATTGACATCTGCAATAGTGTAGTGAATCTTGCCAAAGTCAAGGGTTGTGGATGTTCCACTGGTTGCAGTTGTAGTAACAACTGGGTGTTCTGGCATTGGAGCGTTCGCATCATCGCAAGTTACGGTGAATGTCCAGTTATCACCCTTCTGGAACTCACGACCACTCAGGGTCTTGGTTGCGGTCAGAGTTGTTTCTCCGGTTGCATTGTATTCATTAGTGAACACCAGGCATCCAGGCTCTTGTCTGCGGCTGCCGTCAGTTTTCCTTTTCCGTCATCGCTTACGGTTACCGTGATGGTGTAGCTCTCGCTGCTGTAAGTCACTCCCTCAAGTTTCTTTGCCGGTACATCCTCCGCTACTTTATAATAGTAGGTTCCCGGCTTGCTGTAAGTGATCTCCTGGAAGCTTACGGTTCCATCTGCCGCATTGGCTGCTGTATCGGTATAGCCTCCGTCTACCGTTTTTCCATCCTTATCCACTTCCGTAATGGTAAAGCTGAACTCGCCCTCTTTTAATCCACGACCATTCAGTACTTTCTTAACAACTGGAATATATGTTCCATTCTTCTCCTTTGCAGCATTGGAAATTCTTACATAAGCATGATGTTTTCCCTGAATAGGAGCCTTATGAATTTCTCCACCAAACTGATGTAAAACCTTCGCAATATCCAACTGAGAAATATTATTTCCAGAATATAATGTACCAGCAGGTAATAACTGAATACCAGGAGCCTGACCACCGTGCAGCTTAACAGTTCCAGTAAACGAATTTCCAGCTTCATCAATATAATTCCATATAATATGAAGTCCGGCTTTAGACCACCCTTTCTCATTCATAATATTGGTTCCGCCAACATTTAATTGTCCAATAGTGGAACCGAATAAATTAAGCTCTGATGTACCATTCGGAACAACCACATTTATTACTAATGTTTGTGCAGAATCAGATAATATATCACCATTATATGGCAAATCAACCTGATTTCCTGTTAAAACATCTGGTGTAATATAAATAACCTGATTTCCATCACCTGTTTTAGCCTTTCCTAAATCATCAGCCAACGTTTTTAACTTTCCAGAAATCATAGCACTTACTCCACCGGAGGTATACTCACCATTGGTAACCATTGAAGTAAAATCACTGTCAGATAAACTGTACTTTACATTATTTATCTGACTTCTACAGTGAGCTCACCCACCTTCGCCTTCGTATACAGATTTCCATCTCTTAATTTAACCTTACCATTTGCAGTTCCAACAAAGTTATCATTATTAAAAATTTCAATTGCAGTATTTTCGTTATAAGAAACAGAAAAATCTTTATATTTGTCAGCTACTTTATTATATTTCTTGCTACCATATGCATAATTTCCGTTAGCATTTTCTTCAAGTTCATATACTGCATATTTATAGGAAGAAGCACCCGTTCCGTTTGAATCCTTTGTGTTTATCTGTGTAAAGTCAAAGGAACTTGTTCCATTACTACTAAATGTAAGTGATTTTACCTCAATTAATTTATCGCTATTATCAAACAGTCCAAAATTAAACGTCTCAGCAGATTTTAACCCAGAAACGCTTTTAGTCACATGAACCATTAATGCGTCTGTATACTTACCTACATTTCCACTGTCGCCGATGTCACCACCATCTGAATAAAATAAATCAGTTGCAATATTACCTTCCATATCGCCATCGTTATGGAACTCACCGGCAAATACTGCATAATTTGTCGCAGAACCTAACGAGCCAAATACATTTGAAACCGTCTTGTTTCCTAATTCAGTAACATTTATCTCAGCGCTATTATTAATAGTTTCTCCACATGATACTTTTTTTGTATAATCTAATATACTGTTGTTCGGTATAACCTTATAAACACTACCATCGTAGTCTTCTCTATAACCGCCCTGTTTTAACGCCAACAATACAATCTGAGCATTGCTATATCCGAAGAAGGTTGCAGAGACACTGTTGTGCTACCGCCAATCACCTCTGCCTTAACAACTTTGGATCTTGCCGCATACCAAGAACCATATGATTCTAGTGCTGCCAGATAATATGTACCATCCGGTGCATTGACAGTGACATCAATCACTGTCGCATTTGCTGACTTACCATTCCCACCGTCGCCGCAAACGTCGTCACAGATGAATCAGCCATAATCATCACGAAAGCGAGAAACAGTGCCAAGAAACTTCTTAAATACCCATTCTTTTTCATAATGTCTCATTCCTTTCTTTGGATATGTAGATTTATTTTAACCGAATCGGGAATTATTTTCGGTTGCATGATAGATAGTATATGATTTTAAATATATTCTATCACTTGCCTCTTTCTCCAACTCTTTCATTTTCCGAAAGAGTTGCAAAACGAGCGATTTCCTATGGCATTTTTAGCATTTTTCAAGTCTTTTCCATAAATCAGGATCAAATGAGTTCATACTCATCACAAATCACATCGTAGACCATAATTTATCCCTCCATTTCACACATCTCTCCAATGGATGCCACATAGAAATCAACCTGAGTGAATTTCTTATCGCCAGAGAGCTTATTGAATTTTTTTGCAATTCGTTTGGAAACGATGGGGCAGTTCTCCTGGCTGATTTCGATCAGCATGACAATATACTGCCGGACATTGTATCTGGTGTAAAAATCACCTTTTCGTATGGATGACTGGATGGCCTGTCTGAGAAGTTCGGACTTTTCACGTTCCTTCTCCTCCGAAACATGATCCGCCTTATAGTCCAGTGTGCAAAGCATAACAAACACGGATAAACCAGAGCGCTCCACCATACGGCTGAATACATGATAGATGTCAACAAAGCTGGGAAACGGACAGAAATATGCTCCTACTGCAGCCTCCTTTTCCCGAAGTCTTTCCTTGATATCGCTAAGGGCACCTGCTGCCTGTGAAGTCCGTTCTCCCATCAGCTTGAAACGCTTTAACAATCTCTCCGAAGGGGCCACTCCCATTTCATCGAATAAAAGCTTTTCGGTGTTTTGGTAAACTTCAAGGCCTTCCTTATATCGTGACATTCCGATCAGGCTGTCGATTTCCCAGACCTGCCACTCGTCAAAGGGATAAATTTCGGCGGCTCTGTGCGCCACTTTATGCAGATCTTCATACCGTTCATGCCCCTTCAGCCAGCGGCACAGCTCCTCTGTAACACGGAAGTACTCATCTCTGCACCGGACATTCTCCACAGCGACCCATTGCTCCCCGATCATATCCGGGAGAAATTCACCTTTATAAATTTTCCAGGCCTGCATCCAGAGATGGAGCTTGTCCTCTTCCCGTTTCTCCTTTTTTTCTTTCTCTATCAGTTTCCGGAACTCATTTACATCAACCTGAACTTCAATATTTCCGTCCCAACAGCACATTCCGGACTGGATATTTATGTATTTGCTATCTGGAAGTCCAATATCCTTCAGCTGTTTACGAAGTCTGAAAATGGTGTTGTTCAGGCTTCCGTTCTTATTCTCCACCTCAACTCTTCCATAAAGGGCATCTATCATAGCAGCTTTGGAAATTCCGCCGTCTTCGGTATGAAACATAAGCAGCTGAAAAAGCTGTGTAGTCTTCGATGCTTTATTTCGATCCAGTACCAGTTCTTTTCCCTTATATTCCAACGAAAAGGTTCCAAGCATGCGAACCTTTAATACGTTTTTTTTCCATATACTTTTCTCCATAACTAAAATAATTCTAGAACGTATTTATTGCAGACGTAATTAGCAATAGCCTTTTATTTCCTTATTAATTATAATACGACTTTTTTACATAATAACACCAGAATAAAAAAAGAACTATTAACATTTGGTTAAAAAAAAGCAGAAGTTTTCGTTACATGTACTGAACTTCTGCTCTTACTGCTTCTTTATTCTGTTACTTCGTACTGCCTCAATTCATATTTCAGTTTGGTGCCCTCTTTGATTTCTATTAGCAAAAGGACTCCGGGCACCGGCTTCTCACCGGCATGTCCTCGCTTTTTACGTATCTTGCGTTAAATTCCATATTGATCTGGCGAAGCTCTTTCTTCCCATCAATGTATTCCTGATACATCTCAGCCAGTCCTGCCATACAGCCGTCGCAGTTCGCCTCAATATTTCCAAGGGATTCTGCAACGATTTTCTCCCGTTCCTCACGGGTAGTTTCTGCGATTAAATATCCCGCCATCTTTACGCCTCCACTTTCTCAGGTAAATTTCATTATCTCTATTATAGCGTACTCCTTAACAATTTCAACTTTAACTTCCATAAACACTTTGGAATTAATTGATAAATCCACCTGCAAAAACTGTTTATTTTTTCGTTTATGTGTTATATTATATCTACCTTATATTAGTCAGGAGGACTTTATGCAGAAAAAAAGAGTAGGTGTGATTACCTTCCATAACTACGACAATTACGGTGCCATCCTGCAGAGCTATGCGCTTCAGAAAAAGCTGCAAGAAATCGGCACTCAGCCGGAAATTATTGATTACCGCTGCGACTATATCAGCAATCCTTTCCGCCTTGTAAACCTGAAAAAGAAAGGACTTTTTAACTATATTTACGGGGCAATCGGCCATATCTGCTACATTCCCCGCCGTTTCAAATGCAACAGATTCCGCAGACACATGCGCTACAGCCAGCCTGTCACTCAGGGTAAAATGCAGCCGGTAGCTGGCAAATACGATATTTATATTGCTGGAAGCGACCAGATCTGGGATTACAAGCTTACCAATTTTGATACCACCTATTTCCTTGATTTTGTAAAAGAGGGGAAAAAGAAATGCAGCTATGCTGCAAGTATCGGTGAAAATCTTCCGCCGGAAGAATACCAGCAGAAATATAAAGAACTGCTTTCCGATTTTGATGAAATTCTGGTTCGTGAAGACTATGGGGCTGACATTGTAGAGAATCTCACAGAGAAGCGTCCTGAAGTGGTCTGCGATCCTACTTCTTCTCACTGCGGAAGAGTGGGATAAGCTTCTGGTTGAGCCAAAATATAAAGAAAAATACATTCTGGTTTACCAGCTGGGAATTAACAAAGAAATCGTAGACTTCGCCCGCCGTCTCCACAATAAGACCGGCTACCGTATTGTATACATTCCTTTCCCATTAGTCGGACTTCTGAAATGTGACTGCAAGATCACAGTTGGTCCTGCAGAGTGGATGGGACTTTTCAAAAATGCAGAATATGTAGTTTCTGATTCTTTCCATGGTGTTGTTTTTGCCCTTATTTTTAACCGCAAATTCTTCGCCAAGGTAAACGGTCATCACATGAACCGCCGTGTTCAGCAGCTTCTTAATCTGGTGAAGCTTACCGATAGAACTATGGATGATGTTTCTTACGAGAAGCTTACCGAAGAAATTGATTTTACTTATGCAAATGAGCAGATTGCCCGCTTCCGTGAGCACTCTATGGAACAGCTGCGCCAGATGACATCTGAGGATTAAGCAGCGATTACCAATAAATGGAGA
>ENA-OQEX01000452-OQEX01000452.1-human-gut-metagenome-genome-assembly--contig:-NODE-452-length-21926-cov-8.764989_pt1 | contig 21926 bp, 31 predicted proteins | sample MGYA00242802_ERZ504649 | MGnify/ENA primary metagenome ERZ504649 (study PRJEB26092, sample SAMD00036194) | human gut metagenome | host: Homo sapiens | study: EMG produced TPA metagenomics assembly of...
TGTGCCGCGCCGCCCACGACAGCTGGGCACGGCGGTGGAGCAGGTAGTGACCCAGATCGACGGCTGCACCGCTGGGGCTGTCTCAGCGGTGGAAGCCGCGCCGGACGGCAGGATCTACTTTGCGGTTGCTGCCAGTGCCAGTGCCGCGGACGGCTGGAGAGCACTCTGCGCACCGAACTGCTGGCCCACACCGGAACGGGCTGCGTGTATGTATACGACCCGGCAGCACGCACGGTGCAGAAGGTGCTGGGCGGTGTGGCCGGTGCTTCCGGGCTGGCCCTGAGCCGGGACGGCAGCACGCTGTTCGTGGCTGACCTTGGGAACCGCTGTGTGTGGAGCACTGCCGCCGATGCCCGCGACCTGACGGCGGGCGGTAAAAACTGCCAGAGCTTTGTTTCCGGCCTGCCGGGGTATCCCGGTGCGCTTGCTATGGATGCAGACGGCACCCTGTACATCGGCTACCGGTGGGCGCGCAGCAGCTGGCTGGAAAAGAACGCCGACAGCACCCTGCTGCGGGGCATTGCCCTGCGTGCAGGCCGGAATCTGCAGGAAAAGCTGTTCAGCCTGCCTGCGGATGCGCCCTGCGCGGAAGCTGTGGATACGGCAGACGGCAGCTGGAAGCGGACGGTCTCCAGCAAGGGTGCAGGCGGTGCGACAGCTCTGTGCCCGGTGGAGAGCAGGCTGTATCTCGGCCTTGCAGGCAGCGAAAAGGTGCGCAGTGCAAATCTTTGATCTTTGATAAAAACCGAGGTGTTTTTTATGACAGAAGAATTCAAAAAACAGATCGAGACGCAGGCCCGGCAGGCAGTGACCGAACTGCTGGCCGAAGCAAAGCTGAAAAAGGGCGATGTGTTCGTGGTGGGCTGCTCGTCCAGCGAGATCGTGGGCGGGCACATTGGCAAGGATTCCAGTCTGGAAGCCGCGCAGGCCGTGTACGCGGGCATTGCCCCGGTGCTGGCCGAAAACGGCATCTGGCTGGCCGCGCAGTGCTGTGAGCATTTGAACCGCGCTATTATCATCGAGCGCGAAGCCGCCGAAAAATACGGCTGGGAAGAGGTGTGCGTGGTGCCCCGCCCCCATGCAGGCGGCAGCTGGGCCACCACCTGCTGGAAGAAGTTCCGGGAGCCGGTGGCCGTGGAAGAGATCCGCGCCCACGCAGGCATTGATATCGGCGGCACCCTCATCGGGATGCACCTCAGAAGGGTGGCAGTGCCGGTGCGGCTGAGCCTTTCAAAGATCGGCGAAGCCAACATCCTGTGCGCCCGCACCCGCCCGAAGCTCATTGGCGGCGAGCGCGCCAAGTATACCGAGGAGGACTGAGCATCATGGCAGAAAAGAATCTGGAACAGATGCAGGAGGCCGTGGCAGAGATCCGGGAAAAGATGGCAGCCGCAGCCCGTGAAGCAGGCCGCGACCCGGCAGCGGTGCAGCTGTGCGCCGCCTGCAAGACCCGCACGGCGCAGACCGTGGCTGCAAGCGCAGCCCTGCCCATTGATGTGTTCGGTGAGAACCATGTGCAGGAGCTGTGCGCAAACTTTGACGCAGGTGCTTACTGCGGCAAGCCCAGCCACTTTATCGGCCATCTGCAGACGAACAAAATTAAAAAAGTACTGGGCCGTGCCAGCCTCATCCAAAGCGTGGACAGTGAGCATCTGCTGAACGCTATCGAGAAGGAAGCAGCCAAGGCCGGCATCGTGCAGAACGTGCTGCTGGAGGTGAACATCGGCGGCGAGGAGAGCAAGACCGGCGTGGCACCGGAAGCGCTCTGGCCGCTGCTGGATGCTGCTGCCGCACAGGAGCACATCCGGGTCAAGGGGCTGATGGCCATTCCGCCCGTAAACGACGACGATGCCCGCAACCGCCGCTATCTGGCCGAGGTATACAAGCTGTTTGTGCAGGCCGGAGAGCGCGGCTATTCCAACGTGTCCATGGAGACCCTCTCCATGGGCATGAGCGGCGACTTTGAAAACGCCATCCGGGAGGGTGCCACCCTTGTGCGCATCGGCACCGCCATCTACGGCGAGCGGGATTACAGTAAAAAGTAAGAGAACGAACCCTCTCCGTCATTGCTGCGCAATGCCACCTCCCCCGAAAAGGGGAGGTTTTGTACAGCTTCCCGAAAGATGCAAAGGCTCCCCCTCTCGGGGGAGCTGGCGAACGAAGTGAGCCTGAGAGGGTTTTACAACAGGAGGAACCATGTCAAAAACCAAGATCAACGACCCCGGGGCGCACCACGCAGGCAGCGGTGCGCTGATCCGGCGTTTTCTGCCCTATCTGGCAAAGTACAAAATGACCCTGTTTCTGGACCTGTTCTGTGCAGCGCTGACCACCCTGTGTGACATCGTGCTGCCCAAGATCATGAGCACTATCACCAACGCCGCCATGGGCGTGGGCATCACCCTGACGGTGGGCATCGTGCTGCGGCTGGCAGCACTCTATTTTGTGCTGCGCATCATCGACGGTGCAGCCAGCTATTACATGTCCAGCATCGGTCATATCATGGGCGTGCACATCGAGACGGATATGCGCCGCGATGCCTTTGACCACCTGCTCAAGCTGGACCACACCTACTACAACAACACCAAGGTAGGCACCATTATGGGCCGCATCACCAACGACCTGTTCGATGTGACCGAGTTCGCCCACCACTGCCCGGAGGAATTTTTCATTGCGGCCATCAAGATCGTGGTGTCCTTTATTATCCTGTGCCGGGCCAGTGTGCCGCTGACGCTGGCGGTGTTCGCCTGCGTGCCGCTGATGGGCGTGGTGTCCGTTTACCTGAACGGACGGCTGCGGGCGCGGTTCCGCCAGCAGCGCGTGCAGATCGGCGAGCTGAACTCCACCATCGAGGACAGCCTGCTGGGGCAGGGTGTCGTGAAGGCCTTTGCCGCCGAGGATGAGGAACGCGAGAAGTTTGCAAAGGGCAACAGGGATTTTGAGCAGATCAAGACCCTCGGCTACTACGCCATGGGTGCCTTCAACACCTCCACCCGCCTGTTTGACGGCTGATGTATCTGGTGGTCATTCTGGCAGGCGGCCTCTCGCTGGTGTACGGCAGGATTACCGCCGGTGACATGGTGGCCTATATGCTGTACGTCACCACCCTTATTGCCACCATCCGCCGCATCGTGGAGTTTGCCGAGCAGTTCCAGCGCGGCATGACCGGCATCGAGCGCTTTGCCGAGATCATGGACACCCCTGTGACCATCGGCGATGTCCCGGATGCGGTACCGCTGCAGCCCGGCCCCGGTGACATCCGGTTTGAAAACGTCAGCTTTGAGTACCCGGACGACCACAACAAGGTGCTGCACAATGTCAGCCTGGATATTCGGCCGGGCGAACGGCTGGCGCTGGTCGGCCCTTCGGGCGGCGGCAAGACCACCCTGTGCAACCTCATCCCCCGCTTCTACGAGGTGACCAGCGGCCGCATCCTGATCGATGGGCAGGACATCCGCCATGTCACCCTGAAGAGCCTGCGGCAGGATATCGGCATCGTGCAGCAGGACGTGTATCTATTCAGCGGCACGGTGGCCCAGAACATCGCCTACGGCAAGCCCGGCGCCACCCGCGAAGAGATCATGGAAGCGGCGCGTCTGGCCGGGGCGGAAAAGTTCATTCTGGCCCTGAAGGACGGCTTTGATACCTATGTGGGTGAGCGCGGTGTCAAGCTCTCCGGCGGACAGAAGCAGCGCATCGCCATTGCGCGGGTGTTCCTGAAGAACCCGCCCATCCTCATTCTGGACGAGGCCACCAGCGCACTGGACAACGAAAGCGAGATCCTGGTGGGCCAGAGCCTTGAAAAGCTGGCCCATGGCCGCACCACCCTGACCATCGCCCACCGCCTGACCACCATCAAGGATTACGACCGCATCCTTGTGCTGGGCGAAGAGGGCATCGTAGAATCCGGCACCCACGACCAGCTGCTGGCAAAGCAGGGCGTCTACTACCGCCTGTGGAATCAGCTGCCGGGGGAAGATACGCTGTAAATTTTATTGAACGTACAAAGAAAAACCCGGAAACGACCGTCGTTTCCGGGTTTTTAAGTTTCTGAAAAAATACCGCTGAATTATTCACCCACGATCAGGCGCACAGAACCATAGATACCGGCATCGTTGCCAAGGATGGCGGGCACGATAGGGGTCTCACGGCAGGACTTGAAGGCATAGACCTTGAAATGCTCCCGCAGCGGGGCAAACAGCACATCACCGGCGCGGGATACGCCGCCGCCCACCATGAACATCTCCGGGTCCACGGTGGCGGCAATGGTCGCCAGCGCCATGCCAAGGGTATCGGTCATCTCGTCCACCTCACGGGCGGCAAGGGCGTCGCCATTGCGGGCGGCATCAAACACATCCTTGGCGGCAAACTCGGTGCCGCGCAGGGTGCAGGGGGTATCCGGGTTCTCGTCCAGCAGCTTCTTCATGCAGCGCACAACGCCGGTGGCACTGGAATACTGCTCCAGACATCCGTGCTTGCCGCAGCCGCAAGTAGCGGTCTCGTGGCGGTCCACGGTGATGTGGCCGATCTCGCCGCCGGCACCGTGGGTGCCATCAATGACCTTGCCGTTGACGATGACACCACCGCCCACGCCGGTGCCCAGCGTGACCATGACCGCACTGCGGCAGCCCTTGGCGGCACCCATCCAGATCTCGCCCAGAGCAGCCACGTTGCGTCATTGCCCACCAGAACCTTGATGCCACTCAGCATACCGCCAAGCTCTTCGGCCACATTGTGTTTGCCCCAGCCGCCGAGGTTTGCACAGATGATGGGCACGATGCGGCTGTCCAGCACAGGACCGGGCACGCCCACGCCCACGCCCTCTACCTGCTCAGCGGCAAGGCCTTTTTCCTGCATTTTGCCCTGCACGGCAGCGGCAGATTTTTCAGAATGTGCTCACCGGCGTTGGAGGTGTCGGTGGGAACTTCCCACTTTTCCAGCAGCGCGCCGGTGGTCTTGAACAGGCCGATCTTGGCGGTGGTGCCGCCCAGATCGATGCCGAATGCGTATTCTTTCATGTTTCATTTACCTCTTTTTGACGGCCAGCGGCCGCAGTATTTCGCGTGTTCCAGTATACCACACCTACCCGCAAAAGAGCAGTGCCGCTGCGGATTTTCATGCAAACAGACGGAAAACGCAGTGGATATTTGGCACAAATGCCAGTGCTCACCGCACGGTGTTGGTCAGACTGCCAATGCCGTCGATCTCGCAGCGCACCGTGTCGCCGGGCTTCAAAAACTGCGGCGGGTCCATGCCCATGCCCACGCCTGCCGGGGTGCCGGTGGCAATGATGGTGCCGGCCTTCAGGGTCATGCCCTGCGAAAGCTCGTGAATAACATGGTCGATGTCAAAAATTTGCAGGCCGGTGTTGGAGTCCTGCCGCTTTTCGCTGTTGACAAAGCTTCGGATGCCGAGCTTGGGCGGGTAGGTGTCGAATTCGTCTGCGGTAACGATGCAGGGGCCGATGGGCGTGAAGCCGTCCAGACTTTTGCCGAAATACCACTGCTTGTGGGCGGTCTGCACATCGCGGGCGGAAACGTCGTTCAGGATGGTGTAGCCGAACACATAGTCTTTTGTTTGCCCAGCGGGCACATCCCTGGCATCTTTGCCCAGAACCACAGCCAGTTCGCATTCGTAGTCCAGCTTCTGCACAAGGTCAGTGTGAGCTTCAATAAAACCGCCGTCCGGCACAGCGCGGGAAACGCGCTTGGAAAAATAAATGGCATCCTGATGTTTGGTTGTAAAGGCATCGGCAGAGTATTTCTCCGCTTCGTCCGAGTGGGCCATGTAGTTGATGCCAAGGCACACCACATCCTGCGCCGGGCAGGGAATAGGCTTTGCAGCTGCACGGCATCCACGGGCAGGGCCGGGATGCCCGCAATGGCAAGCTGCAGGCCTGCCCGCACCTGCGGGGTCAGAAAGGGGATGGCATCGGACAAGGTTTTATAGGAAAGGCCCAGCCAGCTCAGCGGCCAGATCTGTGTGCCGTCCGGCGAAAGAATGGCCGGATCTTCTACGCCGTCCGGCAGGCGGCAGGTGACAAAACGCATTTCAGTTTCCTCCCTCAGTGGCGGTAGGCGATGGCGTTCTGGATGCGGTCGGCCTCAGCCTGCCCGGCCAGCTGGCGCACCAGCTCCAGCGCAAAGGGGATGGCACCGCCCAGACCGTAGCTGGTGGTGATATTGCCGTCCACTACCACTTCGGTATCCAGCACCTCGGCACCGGCCAATTTGTCTTGGAAACCGGCGTGCGCCGTGGCTTTTCTGCCTCCAGCAGGCCGAGAGATGCCAGCACGCTGGGTGCTGCGCAGATGGCAGCTACCTTTTTGCCGCTCTTTGCAAAGGAAACGCAGGTGTCGGTAACGGTCTTGTTGGCGGCAAGGTTCGGGGTGCCGGGGATGCCGCCGGGCAGCACCACCATGTCCACATCCGAATAATCCACCTCTTCGGCCAGTGCGTCGGCGGTGATATGCACCTTGTGGCTGCTCACGATCTCACGGCTGCCGGATGCGCTGGCCACGGTCACCTCCACCTTGGCGCGGCGCAGCAGATCGACCACCAGCAGGGCTTCACATTCCTCGGTGCCCTCGGCAAAAAATACAACAGCTTTGCTCATAAAAATCAAACCTCCCTGATTTCTGATGAAGACGGCGCATCTGCACCGCATGAGGAAAAACGATAGAAGTACCCCGCTGGCGTGGGGACTTCTGCCTTCCCAGTTGAATGATAAAAGCCGCATACCGCACGGGCGGCACGCGGCATGGTTTGTGTGGAAGTTCAGTTTTGATCGTCGGCAGCTTTTTCCGCTTCCAGCAAGGCGCGCAGCACGCTGTCGTTGGCACTCAGCACCCGGCTTACCCGGCTGATGATGGCGCTGGATGCACCGGTCTTATCCATGATCTCGGTGTAGATGCGCTTGTCCACCAGCATTTCGGCAATGTTGTAGCGCTGCTCCATTGCGCTCAGCTCGGAATAGCTGCACACATCCTGTAAAAAACGGTAGCACTGTTCCGGGGTCTTGAGCTGCAAAAATGCCTGATACAGACCGGACTGGCCGGTAGGATGATCTTTTGCCATGTTGTTCTCCTTTTTTGCAGATGCCGCCCACAGGCAGACACTTTATTACACTACACCAGTGTAGTACAAACGGGGAGAAATTTCAATAGCATTTGCGGCTTTTTAGCCCAGCGTGTGCTCAAATACCACTTCGTCCCGGGGGACGGTGCCGTTTTCCTGCTCGGCGGGCTTTAAATTGCGGTAGCGCAGGGCCTTGAAGAACTGCTGCACCGGCAGGGCCTTGGCGTGCACGGTGCACCACACACGGCCCTTGCCCTCGCCGCGGGCCAGCCGCTCGCAGGAGAGCACGATGTCCCGGCCCAGTGCCTTGCCGCGGTATTCGGGCTTGAGGTACAGGTGCATCAGGTGCAGGGCGGTGTTCTCCATCTTCCACGCAAAGTAGCCGATGGTTTTGCCGCCCAGAACGACCAGAAAATAGTTCACATCGTTGTCGATGTCTGCTTCGATGGCGTCTGCGCTCTGCAGCTCTTCCACAAGGGTGTCCAGCTGCTTTGCGGGATAGTAGCGCTTGTACACCTCGTGCCAGAGCTCACTGGCAAGGTCGGCGGTGGCGTGGATGTATTTGGCCTTGGCGACCAGCTTGTAATCAGGCTTCATAGTTCTCCTTATACTTTTACGATATAATCCGGCTTGCGGGGTGCTGCGGGCTTGGGGTCTGCAGCAGGGTAGCCCAGAATGCAGTGGCCGATGCCGACCCAATCGCCCTCGATGCCCCACTGCCGGAGCAGGGCCTTGCCCTCTTCTGTTTCAAACTCTTCCTTTGCGCGGTTGATCCAGCAGCTGCCCAGCCCCAGCGAAGCTGCAGCCAGCATCAGGTTGCCCATGACAAGGCTGCCGTCGGGTACGGCATTTGCGGCGTGAGCATCGGCCAGCACCACCAGAATGGTGGGAGCGCCGTACATGGGGTCGGTGTCCCTGCCCATGACAGCGGCGTTCATGCGGGTGAGCTGGGCGCGGGCGGCAGCGTCCTGCACGACCACGATCTTTGCGCTCTGGCGGCCCATGGCGCTGGCGGCGTAGGTGCCGGCTTCCAGCACGGCATCCAGTTCTTCGTTTGTGATCTGCTCCGGCTTATAGGCACGGCAGCTGCGGCGGTTTTTGATGGTTTCCAAGGTTTCGTTGGTCATGGCAATTCCCTCCCTTAAAACATGTGCCTTTATTGTATCACAACAAAGGCCGGAGTGCAAAGAGAAACCAGCAGGAAACGCTTTTGTTGCACGTAAACGTTATCGTTGCGGGAATCATGTCAAAATGCACAATAAAACGTAAAAAGATTATGGAAAAGCATTCTTGCTGCCAAAGGGTAAATACGTTATAATAGGGCTACCAAACTGGAAAGGAGTCGTGCTCTATGGCAAAGGCATCGCAGGCAGTCATTCTGGAAAATGAATTTTATATCATCAAAGCCCCCAATGGAAAGGTACTGGAAGTAAAGAACTTCAACACCGAGAACGGCGCGGCCATCCAGCTGTGGAGCTATGCAGGCCATCCGTGGCAGCAGTGGCAGTTCGTGGATGCAGGCGAGGGCCGCTGGCGCATCTGCAACCGCTTTACCGGCAAGATGATGGATCTGGCCCTTGGCGGTGTGGTGGAGGGCACATGGCTGCACCAGTGGGACCGCACCAGCGGGCTGAGTCAGTGCTGGGCGCTGGAGCCCACCCGCAGCGGGCGCACCCGCATCCGCAATGTGCTGGCGGATAAATACATTGACCTTGTGGGCATGAACACCGCCAACGGTGCACAGGCCCAGATCTGGAACTTTGTAGCAGGCGGCAATCAGGAGTGGACGCTGGAACGCATCGATCCGGACACCGCCCAGAGCGGCCGCCGCGCTGAGGAAGCCAAAGACCCGCAGCCCACGCCCAGCCAGCGCAAGCATCAGAACGACCTTGTGCGCAAGCTGAACAATGCGGGCAAGGGAAGAGCAAGCCGGAAGGGACAATGATTTTAAATTGCCGCCGCGTTGCTCTGGCATATTCAGAGGAAAAAGTTATTTTTGGTTTGCACCCCGCAAAGCCTGCGGCTTTGCCGGGGGTGTTTTTTCACGGGAGGGGCCGCAGCGAAAAACGGCATTTTCCACAAAAACAAAATCAGAAGGAGAACGCAATGAATCTAGGAGCCTTCATGAACCCCGAATTTCCCATTTTCAGCACCACGCTGTGCTATCTGGAACGGACGATGCCTACCTGATGCTGCACCGCATCAAAAAGCAGGACGACTACAACCACGACAAATGGATCGGCGTGGGCGGAAAGTTTGAGCGGTTTGAAAGCCCGGAGGACTGTCTGCTGCGGGAAGTGAAGGAGGAAACCGGCCTGACGCTGAAGCGCTTCCGCGCCCGGGGTCTGCTGACCTTTATTTGGGGCAACATGACCGAGTTCATCCACCTGTACACCGCTGATGAATGGACGGGCGAGATGGTGCAGGGCGATGCCTGCAGGGAAGGCGTGCTGGAATGGGTGCCGAAGGATAAGGCGGCTGAACTGCCCATCTGGGAGGGCGACAAAATCTTCTTCCGGCTGCTGAATGAGGAACGGCCTTATTTCTCCCTCAAGCTGGTGTATGAAGGCGACACCCTCACGCAGGCAGTGCTGGACGGGAAACGGATCGTTTGAGCGCTTCCTGTGCAGAGCGTCGTCACGTGTTTAACCGTGAAAAGACAAATCCCGGCAGACCGCAGCCTGCCGGGATTTGCTCTATCAAAAAGCAAAAAGAATTTTCCGCTTAAAAATCAGTTCAGCTTCAGGTCGCCCTCTTTGATCCAGCCCAGCTTGCGCTCGATCTCGCAGAAGATCACACTCAGCACGGCGGCAGAACAAAGCACAGCAGCACCATGGCAGCCCAGTCCATCGGGGTGATGGCGGCTTTGGTACCGGCGGCAATGTCGCTGACCCAGCCGGTGTACACGCCGATCTGGCCCACCAGACCGCAGGTGCCCATGCCGGAAGAGACAGCGGCACCGTTCATCTCAAAGTGGAACACACAGGTGGCCAGCGGGCCGGTGATGGCACTGGCCAGTGTGGGCGCGATCCAGATACGGGGGTTCTTGACGATGTTGCCCATCTGCAGCATGCTGGTGCCAAGGCCCTGACTGACAAGACCGCCCACGCCGTTCTCCTTGTAGCTCATCACGGCAAAGCCGATCATCTGGGCGCAGCAGCCTGCCACGGCGGCACCGCCGGCAAGGCCGGTCAGACCCAGCGCGGCGCAGATGGCGGCAGAGGAAATGGGCAGGGTCAGCGCCACGCCCACAATGACGGATACCAGAATGCCCATGACCAGCGGAGCCTGTTCGGTGGCCCACATGATCAGGGTGCCCACCTGACTTGCGGCAGCGCCAATGGGTGCGGCGATCAGCATGGAAAGGCCCACGCCGGAAAAAATGGTCACCAGCGGGGTCACGAGGATGTCCACGCGGGTCTCCTTGCTCACGGCCTTGCCCAGTTCGGAAGCCACGATGGCAATGATGAGCACGGCCAGCGGGCCGCCTGCGCCGCCCAGAGCATTGGCCGAGTAGCCTACGGTGATCAGGCTGAACAGAACCAGCGGCGGGCAGTGCAGTGCCCAGCCAATGGCGCAGGCCATGGCCGGGCCGCTCATGGCCGTGGCGTAGCCGCCAAGGTCTACCAGTACGTCAAGGCCGGTCTGCTGGCCCAGCGTCTTGATAATGGTGCCGATCAGCAGGCTGGCAAACAGGCCCTGCGCCATGGCACCCAGCGCTTCAATGAGATAGCGCTGCGGGGTGATGACGATATCCTTGCGTTTTAAGAAATCTTTCACATTTGACATGAGAAACTGCCTTTCTGTTTCAAGATGGTGGATTCAATGCAAAAACTGCATGTCAAGTATAATACCATACACATGTCAAGACAACAAGACAAAATGCTGATTTTGCTGGAAATATCTGCAATTTTTGGCTTTGTGCAATGTTTTTGCGGGCTGAGACGTATCTGTTTTGGAGCATTTTCTGATACCGGGGCGGCAGCTTTTCGGAGCTGCGCTTTGCAGTGTGCGGCAATTGACGGGGGCTTGCCCGCGGGTGTATACTGAAAGAGTATTGAGAAGATGAAACGCTGCCCTTTTTGCGAAGGGCGGCATCCCGATAAAAATGCATGAGGTTTGGAGCACAGCATGAAAAAAACGTTCTGGAATAAACTGACTGCCCGCGGCACCCGCGGCAAAACGCGGTGTGCAGCGGCAGTTCTGGCATTGGCAATGACCTTTTCAATGGGCGCACCGCTGGCACTGGCTGCACAGCCGGAAGAAAGTACCGCGGCAGTGACCGAGACTGTTTCTGCACAGCAGGAAACGGCAATGCCCACCCTGCAGACGGAGACCCCGGAGCTTGCTGCACAGGACCCGGAAGCACCGCCTGTACAGGCCACTGAAGCGGAGGAGAACAGCACGAACCAGCACACGCCGGAAAACAGCGTGGTGCTGACACCGGAAGAGATCCGTGCCGCGCTGGATGCCGGTGCCATGGATGCCGCCGAGGCCCAGTGCATCGACCTGAGCGATGAGAACGGCTTTTTCAGCTGGCTGCTCAATTTCCTGTTCGGCTGGCTGGGCAAAGACGAGTCCCAGCCGGAGCCAGCCTACTCCGGCTGGCGCACCTCCGGCGGCAAGACCTACTACTACAGCCAGACCACCAACAAGCCGGTGACCGGCATCCAGTGCATCGACAATAAACTCTATTACTTCAATGCGGACGGTGTGCTGGAAAATGGCAAGACCTTTGGTGTGGATGTTTCCAAGTATCAGAAGAACATCGACTGGAACCAGATCAAAAAGGCAGGCGTGAGCTTTGTGATCGTCCGCATCGGCTACCGCGGCTATGGTGCTTCCGGCACGCTGGTGCTGGACCCCATGTTCGAGGAGCATTTCACCAATGTGAAGAATGCGGGCCTGAAGGTGGGTGTGTATTTCTTCAGTCAGGCCACCACCGAGGAGGAAGCCAAGGAGGAAGCCTTTGCCTGCGCCTACGTACTGAACGGACGCAAGCTGGATTACCCCATCTTCTTTGACACCGAAGCATCCGGCGCTTCCAATGGTTCCGGCCGTGCCGACGGTCTGGGTATGGAGGACCGCACCAAGTGCGCCATCGCCTTCTGTGAGGAGGTCAAGGCACAGGGCTACAAACCCGGTGTGTATGCTTCTACCCTGTGGTACCGCAAGCGTGTCAATCTGAACAGCCTGAAAAAATATACCATCTGGAACGCGCATTATGGTGTTGCCAGCAGCCCCATCGACTGCGCCCTGTGGCAGGGCACCTGCACGGCACGCCTGCCCGGCTATAAGGGCGATATGGACGTGAACATCAGCTACATCGGATAAGTGAGGAAACTGCAATGGACCGCATTCGCCTGATCGCATCGGACATGGACGCGACCCTTCTGGACGAGTACAGCCAGCTGCCGCCAAAGTTTACCGAGACCATCTGTGCACTGGCCGGGCAGGGCATCTTGTTTGCCGCCGCCAGCGGGCGGCCTCTGTACACACTGGAAACGATGTTCCCCGATCTGCTGGAGGAGATCATTCTCATTGGCGACAACGGCGGCGCTGCCCGCTGGAAGGGGAAAGACCTGTTTGTGTCCGAAATGCCTGCCGAGGGCTGGCGGCAGCTGGCCCGCAGCACAAAGCAGGCCGGAGACGTGGGCCTTTTGTGCGGACTGCAGGCGGCCTACGCGGAAAAGCAGGACGAGAAATACGATAAAGTTTTCAAGAATTTTTATACCCGGGTGGAATACGTGGATGACCTGACTGCGGTGGAAGCGGCGGCGGATAAGTTTACCGTCTACCTGCCAACGACGACTCACAGAAAGCCTTCGACCGGATCTACGGCGCATTCCACACCGGAAATGGCGGTGCATTCTCGGTGGCAGTGGCAGGCAGAAACTGGGTGGACGTGATGAACCCAGGTGTGCACAAGGGTGCAGCACTGGCAAAGGTGGGTGCACTGCTGGGCATTCCGGCCGACAGCATGATGGCCTTTGGCGACACCTACAACGATGCCGAGATGCTCACCACCGCGAAGTACGGCTTTTTGATGGAGAACGGCAGCGGACCGCTGCGGGCGCAGGTGCCGTTTCTGGCACCGTCCCACCGGGAATACGGCGTGATGCAGGTGCTGAAACAGGTGCTCCGCCAGAACGGCGAAGTCTCGCCGGAGGATTTTGTGAAAGCGCACGGAGACGTGACGATTTAGAATTGTCTCCGCTTCACTCTAACAATAATAGAGGAAATAATTATTTTTAGTATTGCAAATCAGCCAGACCTGCGGGTCTGGCTGATTTGCTTTTTCACGGGAAGGGGACGTAACGGGTAGCGGTATTTTGCTGCTGTCGGTTTGCAGCCGTCGTGCAGCAGAAAAAATGCATTTTCCGGCAGCGACTCTTTTTGTAAAAATGCGTTTGGAGCGGCCCGCAGGCCACTCCAAACGCGAAAACAAAATAATATTTCCGCTGAATATGCCCAGAGTGAAACGGCGGGCATTTTAAATCGTCATAACCTGCCCGAACTCTGAATAAATTGTTCTCAGAGCAATAAACAGGCTGGGGAGGCATGGGGATATGTTTGTAGTCACGTTAAGCAAAACGAGCCTGAAAAAACTGGGTCTGGGTGCCATGTGCTGCGCACTGGTGGTGGGCAGTGCTCTGCTGGGCCGGTTCATCAGCAACCGCACCGTTGCGGTCTCGGCGGCGGTGAACAAAATTGAGAGTGCACAGGACATCCAGACATGGTTCACCGGCTACGGTCTGGATGTGGACGGCGCATCCATCACGGCAGACAAGGTCAAGATCCCCCGCAAGTGGGATGACAGCTTTTCGGCCTTCAACGGGGTGGTGCAGCAGAGCGGCATGGACCTTGCACGCTACAAGGGAAAGACCGTGGAAAAATGGACGGCGCTGATCCCGGCGGCAAGCAGCGGCGAAACCAGCCGCTACGGCGTGCTGTTGGTGTACCGCAAAAAGGCCGTGGGAGCTTACCTGCTGGAACGGCCCTCCGGCGTTGTGGTGGGCCTGAAAGACATGCAGGCCGCCATGGCGGAAGCTGAGGCAAAGCAGACTTCCGGCGAGGACTACGAGGCGACTGGGGTGAGCGCCACGACGAAGAGCTGACCGGCAGCGAACCGGCACAGCAGACCTCCGGCGAGGACTACAGCGGCGATTGGGCGAACGCCATGACGAGGAATTGACCGCCCAGCAGACCTCCGGTGAGCCGGATGCCGTGCCGCAGGCTGTGCCTTATACGGAACTGCCGCTGGATGCCGAGGGATATCCGGTGGAATAAGCACCGGAACGACCTGCCAAAGCCGGAAACGACCGGGAACAGCTTCGGGTTTTGATGCAAAATCAGGTCGCAATTTGCCTAAAATTTGCGCACAAGCAGAAGAAAAAGTGAAATGCGTGCATTTTTGTCACATTTGTATGTTCAATTGTACCAAAATTTTGCATAAAAAATTAGCAATATGAAATGGTGAAAAATTACCGGCAAGGGTTTATAATAGATGTATCAACCGTGCCGCGGCTCGGCCGCGTCTGGTGCAAGTGCAGAAGCGCCGCACGGGATCAAGTAAGGAGAAAATGATTATGAAGGAATTCCAGTATACCGTTAAGGATGCATGCGGCATCCACGCTCGTCCCGCCGGCCTGCTCGTCAAGACCGTCAAGGGCTTTGCCAGCAGCGCTACCCTGGAAAAGGACGGCAAGAGCTGCGATATGCGCAAGCTGATGGCTCTGATGGGCATGGGCGTCAAGCAGGGTGAGACCGTTACCGTCAAGGTCGAGGGCGACGACGAGGAAGCTGCAGCAGCAGCCATCCAGAAGTTCCTGACCGAGAACGTCTGATTCCGCAGTTAAGATGAGGAAGGCCCTCGCGGGTGAGCTGCGGGGGCTTTTTTTGGACTGTCGGAGCAGTGCGGCCCCGGCACAGATGAAGAAGGAGTAGTGTGCAATGCAGGTAGGCACCGGTAAGAGCGTCCTGAATGGCATCGCCATCGGCAAGCTCAAGATCTACAAGAAAAAGGATACTGCTATTTCCACCGCCCCTGTGGCAGATACTGCCGCAGAACTGGAGCGTTTTGAAGCTGCCCGCCAGAAGGCCATTGAGCAGCAGACCGCCCTGTACGAAAAGGCACTGGCAGAAGCCGGCGAGGACATCGCCGAGGTGTTCAACATCCACGCCATGATGCTGGATGACGACGACTTTGTGGACGCCATCAAGGAGATCATCAACAGCCAGAAAAAGTGTGCCGAGTACGCCGTCAAGACGGCAGGCAACAATCAGGCTGCGGTGTTCGCCGCCATGGACGACCCGTATCTGCAGGCCCGCAGCGCCGATGTGCTGGACATTGCGCAGGCCATGCTGGACATTCTGCAGGGGGTGGACAACGCCAGCCTGCAGGGCACCGAGCCCAGCATTCTGGTCGCGGAGGATCTGGCCCCGTCTGAGACCGTCCGCATGGATAAGAGCCTGCTGCTGGGCTTTATCACCCGTGAGGGCAGCTCCAACAGCCACACCGCCATTCTGGCCCGCAGCATGAACATCCCTGCCCTGATCCAGTGCAAGGATATTCAGGACGACTGGGACGGCAAGATGGCGGTCATCGATGGCTACAACGCCTGCGTTTACGTTGAACCCACCCCCGACCTGCTCAAGAGCCTGAAGAAGCGCCAGCAGGAAGATCAGAAGAAGCAGGCCCTGCTGCAGGAGCTGAAGGGCAAGCCCAACACCACGCTGGACGGCAAGACCATCAATGTCTTTGCCAACATCGGCGGCATGAGCGATGTGGGTGCTGTGCAGCAGAACGATGCCGGCGGCGTAGGCCTGTTCCGCACCGAGTTCGTCTACCTGAACTGCAAGGACTTCCCCACCGAGGACTACCAGTTCGAGGCCTACAAGCAGGTGGTGGAGAGTCTGGCTCCCCGCAAGGTGGTCGTCCGTACCTGTGACATCGGTGCCGATAAGACCGTCGATTACATGAAGCTGGATCACGAGGAGAACCCCGCTCTGGCTACCGCGCCATCCGCATCTGCCTGACCCGCAGGGACTTCTTCAAGACCCAGCTGCGCGCTCTGCTGCGTGCTTCTGCCTACGGCAACATGAGCATCATGTTCCCCATGATCACCAGCCTGCGGGAGCTGCAGGATGCCAAGGCTGTTCTGGAAGAGTGCCGCGCAGAACTGACCGCCGAGGGCGTGAAGATGGGCCAGAACATCGAGGTAGGCACCATGATCGAGACCCCCGCCGCTGTACTGATCGCGGACGAGCTGGCTGCTGAGTGCGATTTCTTCTCCATCGGCACCAACGACCTGACCCAGTACACCTGTGCGCTGGACCGCCAGAATGCAAAGCTGGAGCCGTTCTTCAACCCGCACCATCGCTGTGCTGCGCGCCATCAAGATGACCATTGAGGCGGGCCACCGCCACGGCATCTGGGTGGGCATCTGCGGTGAGCTGGGTGCCGACACCGCCCTGACCGAGACCTTCCTGCGCATGGGCGTGGACGAGCTGTCCATGAATGCCAAGAGCATCCTGCCGGTGCGCAAGATCATCCGCAGCGTGGACCTGAGCAAGCCTTCTGAGAAGTAATTCATCCGAGAATCCCGGTTTACCGTTCCCATAAAGCTCCCCGGCAGGGCATCCCGCTCTGCCGGGGTCTTTCTATACCGGGCAAAAGTTTTCGGAAAATACTTTAAAACGATAAAGCGAAATGCTATACTATAAGCTATAACAGGGTATGCAGGTGTCCAGCGCTGCCCATGGAGGACCGTTATGACTCAGTTTTTGATACGTCTTTTCATCCGCCAGCCCGACCATGCGCAGGACCCTAAGGTGCGCGCCGCCTACGGCAACCTTGCCTGCTGGGTGGGCGTGGCATGCAACCTGCTGCTGTGTCTGGGCAAGCTGACCGTGGGCACTCTGTTCGGCTCCATTGCATCATGGCAGATGCCTGAACAACCTGTCGGATGCCTCGTCCAACGTGGTCAGTCTGGTGGGCTTCAAGCTGGCCGGCAAGGCCCCGGACGCAGAGCATCCCTTCGGCCATGCCCGGTATGAATATCTGGCGGGCTGGTAGTCAGCGTGACCATTCTCGGCATCGGCTTTTCGCTGCTGAAGGAATCTGTGGTCAAGGTGCTGCACCCCACCCCGGTGATGTTCAGCTGGCTGACGGTGGCCGTGCTGATCGCATCCATCCTCGTCAAGCTGTGGATGAGCGGCTTCAACCGCACCATCGGGCGCATCATCGGCTCCGAAACCCTCATTGCCACTGCTGCGGACAGCCGCAACGATGTGCTGAGCACCAGCGCGGTGCTCATTGCAGCGGTGCTGTGCCGCGTGACCGGCTGGGACGTGCTGGATGGCCTGATGGGTGTAGGCGTGGCGGCGTTCATCCTGATCTCCGGCTGGGGCCTTGTGATGGATACGCTCAGCCCGCTGCTGGGCGAAAGCCCCAGCGAGGATCTGGTGGACCACATCGAGCAGAAGGTGCTCTCCTATCCCGGCGTGCTGGGAATGCACGATTTGATGGTGCACGACTACGGCCCGGGACACCAGTTCGCCTCCCTGCATGTGGAACTGCCTGCCGAGCAGGACCCGCTGGAGGCACAGACCTGATCGACAACATTGAACGGGATTTTCTAAAGAATGACCGGCTTTTGGTTACCATCCACTACGACCCCATCGTTACCTCGGATGCTGCCGTGGGCGTGCTGCGCGCCCGCCTGACCGAAAAGCTGCGCCAGCTCGACCCGGCCCTTTCGCTGCACGATCTGCGCATCGTGCCGGGCAGGACCCACACCAACGTGCTGTTCGATCTGGTGCTGCCGGCAGGCTATGCAGGGGATAAAGTAGAGCTGCTGGAACAGCTGGAACAGTTCATCAAGGAACAGGATACAGCCTACAGCTGCATCATCAAGGTGGAGCAGAGCTATACGGCTGCCCACAAATAAACTCTCGGGGGAAAGTATTATGCTGAACGAGACTTATCGCGCGATGCTCGGCAATAAGAGCGTCATCCGCGAGACCTTCATGTACGGCAAGCAGCGTGCTGCGAGATCGGATATGAGAACGTGTTCGATTACTCGCTGGGCAACCCCAGCGTGCCCTGCCCGCAGGAGTTCACTGCCGCTATGCAGGATCTGCTGGCCAACGAAGAGCCGGTAAATCTGCACGGCTACTGCCCCAGTCAGGGTGACCCGGGCTTCCGCACCGATGTGGCAGCGCACCTGACAAAGACCTTTGGCCTGCCCTATGAGCAGAAGCACATCTTCCCCACCACCGGTGCGGCGGGTGCCATTGCCCATGCCATCCGTGCGGTCACGCAGCCCGGCGACGAGGTGCTCGCCTTTGCGCCCTACTTCCCGGAGTACGGCCCCTATGTGGCGGGCACCGGGGCAGTCCTCAAGGTGGTGCCGCCGCAGGCACCGACCTTCCAGCCCAATCTGGACGCATTCGAGCAGATGATCGGCGAAAAGACCACCTGTGTGCTCATCAACACCCCCAACAACCCCACCGGCGTGGTCTACTCTGCCGGGACGCTCACCCGCATGGCAGAGATCCTGACCGAGAAGAGCAAGGCTTTTGGCCACAACATCTTCCTCGTCAGCGATGAGCCCTACCGGGATATCGCATTCGACGGCAAAAAGGTGCCCTACCCGGCGGCGTTCTACCCCCACACTCTCACCTGCTTCTCCTATTCCAAGAGCCTGAGCCTGCCCGGCGAGCGCCTTGGCTATGTGGCGGTGCGTCCGGGCTGTGAGGGCGAGGATGTGCTGGTGGACATGATGGCCCAGATCTCCCGCTTCACCGGCCACAACTGCCCGCCCAGCATCATCCAGCGGGCCGTAAGCCGCTGTCAGGATGTGACCAGTGATCTGAGTGTGTATGAGACCAACATGAACCTGCTGTACGATAAGCTCACCACGCTGGGCTTTGAGGTGGAGCGCCCCGGCGGTACCTTCTACATCTTCCCCAAGGCTCTGGAAGAGGATGCCAACGCTTTCTGCATGAGGCCCGGGAGTTTGATCTGCTGCTGGTGCCCAGCGACAGCTTCGGTGTCAAGGGCTATGTGCGCCTTGCCTACTGCATCGATACCGAAAAGGTCAAGCGCAGCCTGCCGGCCCTTGAAAAGCTGGCAGCCGCTTACCGTAAATAAACATTCTGCCGAACTGCCGCGCGGCATCTGGCAGTGCAGCGCGGCTGGAGAAACGATCCAAAGAGAGGAAAGGGAACCCTGCTATGGAAAAGATCAAAATGACCACGCCCCTCGTCGAGATGGACGGCGACGAAATGACCCGCATTCTGTGGAAGATGATCAAGGACGAACTGATCCTTCCGTTTGTGGACCTCAAGACCGAATATTACGATCTGGGCCTGCCCAACCGCGACGCTACCGCCGACAAGGTGACCATGGATGCCGCCCTTGCCAACAAGAAGTACGGCGTTTCGGTCAAGTGTGCCACCATCACTCCCAATGCCCAGCGCATGGACGAGTATAAGCTGCATGAGATGTGGAAAAGCCCCAACGGCACCATCCGCGCGGTGCTGGACGGCACCGTGTTCCGCGCACCCATCATGATCGACAGCATCAAGCCGGTGGTCAAAAACTGGAAAAAGCCCATCACCATTGCCCGCCACGCCTACGGCGATGTGTACAAGTGCACCGAGTTCCGCATCCCGGGTGCCGGCAAGGCTGAACTGGTGTTCACCGGTGCCGATGGCTCTGAGCAGCGCGCCACCGTGTTTGACTTTGAGGGCGCTGGCGTTCTGCAGGGCCAGTACAACAAGGATGATTCCATCCGCAGCTTTGCACGCAGCTGCTTCAACTACGCACTGGACGTGAAGCAGGATCTGTGGTTCGGCGCAAAGGATACCATCTCCAAGAAGTACGACCACACCTTCAAGGATATCTTCCAGGAGGTGTACGACACCGAGTATAAGGCAAAGTTCGAGGCCGCAGGCATCACCTACTTCTACAGCCTCATCGACGATATCGTTGCCCGCGTCATTCGCAGCGAGGGCGGCTTTGTCTGGGCCTGCAAGAACTACGACGGTGACGTGATGAGCGATATGGTCTCCACTGCCTTTGGCTCTCTGGCTATGATGACCAGCGTGCTGGTCAGCCCGGACGGCAAATACGAGTTCGAGGCCGCCCACGGCACCGTCACCCGCCATTACTACAAGTACCTGAAGGGCGAAAAGACCTCCACTAACCCCATGGCTACCATCTTTGCGTGGTCTGGCGCGTTTAAGAAGCGCGGTGAACTGGACGGCCTGCCGGAGCTGGTGAAGTTTGGCGAGGCACTGGAAGCCGCCAGCCTGCAGACCCTGAACGACGGCATCATGACGAAAGACCTGTGCGGTCTGGCTGAGGGCATCACCCCCACCGCTGTGGACAGCGAGGGCTTTATCAAGGCCATCCGCACCCGTCTGGAAGCCAAGCTGGCATAATCATCTCTTTGTGACATAAAAAGAAAGACCGGAACTGTAAGTGCGACCTACAGCTCCGGTCTTTTTCGTTAAAATGATGCGAACGAGCCTTGAATGTACCCGACAAAGAATGCAATAAATGTGCTGATGAGAATGCAGCCAAGCCATAAAAGGTCTGCGAGAAGCCGTTTGCCGGTCAACTGCTGGATGGTCTTTGAATAATCCAAAGCAAACCACAGCATGGCAGCAGAAAACAGAATGGAGGTCCAATGAAGCCGAAAAGACAGCACCATGCTGAGAAGCACATAATTGATAAGCGTGTAAAAAATACTTCGCAAAAGAAGTTCTGGGAGAGCAGAATACTTCTTTTTCATAAAAGCTCCTTTCTGGATTTATAAATGCAGTGCATCCAATACTTCGTTTACGACCTCCAACGATACCTGCCCCGGTGCACTGGCCTGTCCGGGATTGGCAAAGGTCATGGCGGAGCCAAGGCTTCGCCGGAAAGGCGGCTCACCGCGCCCAGAGCTCCCATGCTCATGGTAATGATGGGAGTCTCCGGATGCCGGTCGGCCATTTCAGCGGTGGCAGCCAGAAGCTCCAGCACATCGGCACGGCTCTGGGGCATCACAGCCAGTTTGGGCAGATCAGCCCGGCCTGCTGCATGGCAACCATGCGGCTCACCAGTCGGCGCGCGGCGGCGTTTTATGGAAGTCGTGGCTGGAACACACCACTGCAGCCCCGGCGGTGTGGGCTTCTTCGATCAGCGCGGGAAGCTCTGCGCCTGCAGTGAAAAATTCAATGTCGATCAGATCGGCGCAGTCGGTGGCAAGAACGGTGCGGATAAAATGAAGATACTCTTCGTGGGCCAGAGCGACTTTACCGCCTTCGGATTTTGTGCGGAAGGTGAAAAGAAGCAGCTTATCCTTCAAGGCAACACGGAGCTTCGCAGCGCAGTGCACGATAGCCGGAAGGTCTTTTGCACCTTCAAAGCAATCGATACGCCATTCCACACAATCGGCGCGCAATGTGGAAAACTCGGCGGCCTTTTCCAGAATGGCGGTTTCCGTGGGCTCTACAATAGGAACAATAACTTTGGGGCGGCCCTCACCGATGCAGCAGCCGTGGATGTTGACACAGGACATGGCGCTTCTCCTTTATAGAATAAGTATAGCTATATAACACAGGATGCTGGGGGATGACTCCATAATACGTTTTGCCCGCCGCCTTGTCAAGAAAAAGGCATGCCCTGAAACGGGTGAAAAACAGGGAGATTCTTTATTCTGCAAAGAAATTGGAAAAAATCTGTCAAAAAGTGTTGACAAGGAGGCGGGGGTGTGGTATTATACTTGAGCGCCAAGCGCTGAGGCAAAAGAATGACTTCCGAAGCCTCAGCAGGAAGCCCTTGAAAAGAACCAATAG
>ENA-OQEX01000453-OQEX01000453.1-human-gut-metagenome-genome-assembly--contig:-NODE-453-length-21916-cov-4.202625_pt1 | contig 21916 bp, 28 predicted proteins | sample MGYA00242802_ERZ504649 | MGnify/ENA primary metagenome ERZ504649 (study PRJEB26092, sample SAMD00036194) | human gut metagenome | host: Homo sapiens | study: EMG produced TPA metagenomics assembly of...
TCCAGCGAAAGTACCGCCGCTGTGACGAACAGCTGTTTGAGGGCCGTGAACCGAAGTTCACGGTTCAGCACAGCCAGCATCTCTTCCTCTGCTGTGACAATATCGCCCACAACGCCGCCATCGTTGAACAGGCTGTAGTAATTCCGGTATTTGGGGTAAAAATTTACCTCCACCGACACCACAAAATTTACGCTTGTGACGAGAATGGTCAAAAACGCAATAAGGCAGGAACATCATAGTACGGAGCCCCATAAAACAGGCCTTTGACCTGTACGCCCAACGGCCCCGCCCAGCAGATGACAAGGTGGGCAAACAACCCGATGTTGGTGCACAGCCCCGTAAAGGCCAGCGGCAGGAACGCATCCACCCAGCGCAGAAATGCCCAGGGGCTCTCCTCGCTCTGCGGGAAGTAGCGGTAGAGCAGCACTACATCCCAGACCATCATCAGACCGTAACCCATGGTCACAGCAAAGAGCATTCCCTCCAGCACCGGACCGCCCAGCAGCACCACCAGCACGAACCCCAGCCCGAACGCCAGCGCAATGGCAGCCAGAAAAGAACAGAGGATGCCACGGTAGTCCTTGATGGCGGTCAGGTAGCTCATTCCATTCCAGTTCACGATCATCTCTGCAAAGAGCCACAGGCAGAGCAGGCCCTGCAAAAGAGTTGCTCCTGAAACAAGCAGAAACAGCCCATACAGTGTGCAGCCCAGTACAAGCATCAGGCTGCTGGAGCCCCAGAACGAAGGCAGGATGGTCTGCTCCTGTTCCTCATACAGCATATCTGCCAGATACCGTGTTACCGGCATGGAAAAGAAGCTGGTGACCGTAAGGGAAAACAGCAGCGTATAGGTGATCATGCAGACCAGCAGATCCTGCTGATCCCGCGGTGCGCCCGCCCAGCTGCAGAGCAGCAAAATACCAAGCTGAAGCAGAACGCCCAGCAGCATGGGGCCGGTGCAGATGATGCCCGCATAGCCGTAGGCCCGCAGGGAGGCAAACAGCCCTTTGCGGCGGAACAGCTTTTTCAATTCAAATCCAATTCCTGCCATGGTTACTCCAAGTGATATTCCTTTGCGGTTTCGTCGTACATTTTGCGGTAGTTCGCCAGCATCTGCTCGTGGTGGAAGTAAGCATCCACCCGTCTTTGGCCAATGCGCCCCATCTCTTCGCGCCGGGCACGGCTGGCACACATTTTCTCCATCGCATCGGCCAGCCCCTGACGGTACATAGGGGGTACACAGTAGCCTGCAATGCCGAACGTATCCCCCGGGGCGCCTTCCAGCAGTTCCCTGCAGCATCCCACCTCGGTGGTCACGCAGGGACGGCAGGCTGCCATGGATTCCAGCACAGAGAGCGGCTGTCCCTCCGAAATGCTGGTGAGGATGGTGAAATCCAGCTTCTGCATATACTGCACCACATCCACACGACCTGTGAAGATCAGATTTTTGAGCTGCAATTCCTCCACCAGTGCATAGCATTCTTTCGCATAGTCCTCATCGTCCACGCCGCCCATGATGTGGAGCCGGACGTTGGGGACCCGGGAGGCCAGTTCAAAGAACGCATAGATCATGGTCTTGACGTCCTTGATAGGAGCCAGACGCACCACTGCGCCAATATCCACCCAGCCATCCTCCTGTTTGAGCGGGATATTGCAGAACCGCTCATACTGGACGCCGTTTGGGATAACGATGCACTTTTCCGCATTGCACCCCATCTCGATCTGCGTCCGGCGGGCATTATAGAACAGGCTGCTGACCCGGAACGCCCGCCGGTAGATCTCCTCTGAAAGCAGATAGAAAAACCGGATCCACCGGCTCTTGAACGATGGCACCACCCACTCTGCGCGGATGATCTCCTCCTCACGTTCGCGGGTGTAGATGCCGTGTTCCGTAAGAAGCACCGGTGCATGGTTCAGGCTGCCGCCCAGACAGGCCAGCAGACCTCCGTAGCCGGTAGAGATCGCATGGTAGACATCCGCTTTCGGCACCCGGCCCGTAAGCAGATAGAGTACCGGCAGCAGCATCGAGCGCATGGTATGGAACGCATCCGCATAGGCCACATAGGGATACTCTTTCATGCAGATGTCCGTGAACAGCTCCATGAAGTCCCGGCTCTGCAAAAAAGAGAGCGGGTGGGCGCCTTTTTCCTGAAACAGACGGTACAGCACATCCCAATCCGGGCTGCCCAGCCGTACCAGCTCCCGCAGGGCGGTGCGCTCGTCTGCGGTAAACAGGACCGGATGCTGCTCACCGTGGAGACGGAGAGCATCATCCAGAAAAACCTCCTCCACCTCTTTCACGTTGGGCGGCAGCTCATACACAAACTTTCCCCGGTCCTGCGCTTTGGCACCGATGACCCAGAGGGAGAACTCCTGCCAAGCATAGCCTGAATATAAGCGTGCATCCATGTGGATACGCCGCCGTGGACATAGGGGTAAGACCCCTCCAGCACCAGACAGATGCGCATGGTCACGCCCCCTTCTTTTCAATGCGGACTGTGTCGGCATTGGCCTTGAGCAGATAAAGCTCTCCGGTCAGGCGGGTCAATTCGCCGCCCGTCACCTTGCCGGGAGTCCCCTCATTGGCGCGGAAGAAAAGCCATGCTTCATCGGCAAAATTGCCAAGATGCAGCGTCCATGCGGTATCGGTGCTGTCCAGCGTGACCGTCAGCTGTGCATACCGCTGGATGGCAGCAGAGCACTCGGTGCCGGTCTGCCTGCGCAGATCCGGTGCAGCGGCACTGAGCCACTTGAGGTAATCTTTCAGACCGCCTTATAGGTTTCCCAGCCTTCCGCAGCACCGCGGTCCACATCCAGCAGATCGTCCGGGTGCATAAAGTGGGTGCTGACGTAATGCATATTCAACTCGCTCATCGCGGCCAGCCGCATATAGGTATCTCCCACCATACCGCCGGATACGATGCGGGGCTGCTCCACGATACCGTCGCTGGCCACACCGAATTCCTGCACATAGGGCAGGGACGTGCCATCCGAAAGTAGGTGCTGGCAATGGTGCGGATCTGGGACACTTTGCTGCCCAGCACCTTCCGCCCTGCAGCGGAAAGGATGTTGGAGGGCGGCACATAGACGCTGCCCTCGGTGTTGGGGAGCACAGTCTTCTGAAAATCGATCAGCTCGTTCATCGCTGCCACAATGGCATCCTCGCTGGGCCACTGACGGTAGCTGTAAAGATCCTTGTAATCCGTATCGGGCAGCACCAGCGGCTGATGGTTGTAGCCGTGGAAGCCCACTTCTCCGCCCTGCTGCAGCAGCAGGCTGCCATAGTATCGGAACTGCTGGGTGTCCGGCTGACGGACCGGCGTGCTTTGGGTATCGTCCTCATAGTTTTCGATCATGACACCGGTAAAACGGATGGAGTATTGCTGTGCAAGCTTCATAAGATCCGGCCACCAGACCTTGGAATAAAAGTCCGCAATACTCATCCCGTAGTCCCTGCGGATATAACTACCATCGCCGCCGGGTACCGGAGAGGGAAAATCGTCCAGATAGAACACCGCGCTGTTGATCACCGGGTAAGCAGCGGCATCGCACAGAAGGCTGAAGGACGCTGCATAGATGCCGCGCATGATCTTATCGTAGATGCCGATGTTGTCCACCACCACCCTGCCGGCACCGGACTTTGTGCCCCACACCAGCGGAACGCCTTCGTCCCCCGTGCGGGCATAGACTGTGGCTTCCTCCCGGAGACTGACACTGAGAGAGGATTCAAATGGGTCGCTGAGCTCATACCGCTGCCCGCCGCCCAGCATAAACTCCTCTGTGGGAACGATGCTTTCTGCGGTCTTATACTCCCACGAAGAGGACAGGACGCCGAGTTTGGGCGAAATGGCATCAAAATACGTCGTTTTCTGGGGCGTCATGGCAAACAGGACACTGCCGCCGTCCTTTACCCAGTTCATCAGGTCGATCAGGCGGCTGCCCAACGCATCCAGATCGCTCATGAGGACCACAACGGTTTTATATCGGTCAAACTCCGGGATCCTTCAAGAGAGGTCGTGTGTACATCCACAGCCTGCGTGCTCACTTTCATATCCAGCAAGATCTGATCGAACTGCTCTTTTGCAAGGTCTGTACCTTCCTGCCCGGAATCGTAGAGCAGCAGGCAGGTGACGGGCTGGCCGAACATGGCGGTCTGTGCAGGCTTTGCCTCTGTCCGGGGGAGATAATCGAGCTCGAATTTCGCTGCTTTGTATTGAATACCGCTGCGCTCCGCAAACAGGATAGCGGCCATCGCCACGAACACGGCCCAGATGATCAGCAGCTTTTGCCAGCGGAACGTCCGCAGCCGGGAAAGGATCTCCTTTATCATTGCTGTTTCCCCTGCCAGAACCGCACGATCTCGCGGCCCTTTGCACTGAGGTAGACCTCCTTTTCCTCGATTTGACCAGTGTTTTTGGATAGCCTCCCCATCTCGCAGCGCTGCTGCCAGCCGCAGGCAGAGCACCCACGGCGCCTCGCGCTGGGGCCAGCGCGCCGTAAGCTCTTCCAGCGTTTTCTCTGCGCGGTCATACTCCGCAAGACGGAGCTGCACCTCTGCCAGCCTGCATTCCAGCATACAGCTGCGGCGTCCGTCAAGATCTTCCAGCCGCTTTTTCAGCAGCTGCTCCAGCTGATGGCTCTGGATCTCTGCGGCTCTGCCCTGTACGAAACCGTCTTTCAGGTAGCTTTCCAGATAGTCGCAGTATTCTTCCAGCACGGCGGCATCGTCCGGGGCAGCGGCATAGCGCTGCTCCAGCTTCTGCAATTTCAGGTCCGCCTCCTTGGTGATCTGCGACAGCGCCGTGGAAGCGTAGTGTACCACTTCGCTGTCGTTGTCCATACGGGCCTGCTGAAGCAGGTCATAATAGCCTGCGGGGTCATCCGTCAGCACCGAGAGGATGAGCTTGCGTTTCTGCGCGGGACTGTCAACCAGCAGCGCTTCCTCCAGCGGAACGACCGTATCCTCGCCTTCGTCATCCGCCACAAGGATGCTTTTGTGTATTTCTTCGTTGATGTGCAGCTTTTCAAGTGTCTGTTCCCGCAGGCACCCGCCTGTAAGGCGGTTGGAAGTATGGAGCAGCAGCACACACAGCGGCCCCCACAGCGGCACAAGAAGCATCACCGGGGCAAAATATCCCTCCACCTCCAGTACCCGGGTCCTGGCCAGCAGCCAGATCCCCCCGCATACGGCCAGATGTACTGCCAGCAGCACAAGACCAAGCCAGAGCCCGTTACGCATGCGATGCCTCCTGTTTTGCAGCGCTGATCAGCCGCAGCCGCTCATCCAGCGGCACCGCAGTGACATGAAGCCCTTTTTCACCCAGTCGCCGGGTCAGCAGCGGCAGATTCTCTTCATCGGTCTGATTCATCAGCAGGTAAATGGCGTTGTTTGTTCCAACGCCTGCTGCATCGGTACTGCGGATGGAGCGCCTCACCCGGTCGTTGATTTCGGCCCGGTTTTTGAACGTTCCCGTCACCTGCAGCAGCAGATGATGGGCCATTTTGTCTTCCTGCAGGGTGCAGGCTGTAGCCAGCTGCTCTGCAAACACAGCCGGACGCAGCAGGCAGGTGCCGGGCAGATACCAGTTTTCTCGCACAACGCTCTCGTACTCAAAGGCCCGCACCAGTGCTGTTTCCACCAGTCCGCAGAGGATGCGGAACAGATTCTGGTAATACAGGGTCATCTGCTCTTCGCTGGCAGTATGCAGCCCGATCAGTACCACAAGGCTGCCGTTCTGCCGCACGCCTGCGGCATACATCGGACGTCCGGGGAGGAAGCCGCGATTCACCCACAGCCCTTCCTGTTCGATGGCGCGGATCACATCCAGCCACTGATCCACCTCCAGCGAGTATGCCGGCTCCGGCGTCATTCCGGCACTGGCGGCGGTAAGGCGGGCAAACCCCTGGTTCTTTTCCATACGGTAGATGGTAAGGCTGTGGTTTTCCAGCACGTCTTCCATGATCTGCACCGTCTTGCGGCAGATCTCCTGCGGCTGCAGCATATCCAGCTGCTGGGTCACAGCATAGATCTTGCCAAAACTGTCCCGGCGGCCCAGGATCTGGCGGCGGAACAACCGTTTATCCTCCAGCGTATCCTGATACAGTTTCCGGGTAAATTCAAGCCGCTTACGCAGCAGCTCGTTTTCTTCCTGCACGAAACGGGCGGTCTCTGTATTACGCAGCTGCACATAGCCGCAGGACGCTCCCACCACAAAATATACAATGAACGCCAGCCAGTTGGCAGGCGCATAAAACAGCAGCATCAGGGTGGTACCCTGCCGCAGATAGCCCGCTGCCAGAGAAACAGACGCCAGCACAGCAGACAGCACGCCTGCATTGAGGCCGTAGACCGTGCCGATCAGCACAACGAACATCAGCCGGAGATCGATCATCCGGAACTGCGCGTCCGTGCCTGTAATACGCACCAGCAGTTCCGTGGCCAGCCACGCGGCAGCGATCTCCGCAAGCCGCAGCAGGAGTGGGCTCCGGCGGATCTTATCCACCATTTTGCGTATAAAGCTTTTTTCTCGGTCTTCCGGGCGCGCCACGCATGATAGATCGCCGGAAGATCATCCAGAATGCTGTACCGTTGGAACCAGCCGTACCTGCGGCGGACCGCATTATCTGCTGCGGGGTAGGTCTGGATCGTATCGGTTCCGTACAGCACCTTCAGCCCGGCTGAAGCTTTGCAGCACCTCGCCCAGCTGCCCCTGTGTGCTCCCGAACACATCCGGCAGCGTAAATCGCTCCGGCTCCGGTGTCCATGTATCGAACACCCGGGCAACGAGATCGGCCAGTTCTTCTGCACAGAGCGCCAGCAGCGGCTGCGCGGCCTGTTCATCCATTTGAACCGTACCGGCAGGCATCTGTTCGAACAGCCGCGCAAACTGATCCGCGCCGCTGGCCGAGACAGCATACAGGTAGGGCAGGCGGAACACCTTGACCTGAAGCTTGCTGGTTCTGGCGTAATGGAAGCAAAGTTCCTCCGCCGCATTGGCCAGCAGCGTTTTGCCGGAGGACGGCACAAATGCTGCCTCCGGCCTGAGAGGTACAGCAGCTCCACCTCCCGCTCGCGGCAGGATTGCAGGACCCGGCGCAGGCGGTCCAGTTCACCTTCCTGATTCCCGTGCGGCAGAAGATATTCAGAAAAATAGACAACGCGGTCAAACTGATAGGTCTCTGCAATCTGATCCAACAGCTGCCTGCTTTCCAGCGTCACCGTCTTGATCCGGGTGTCCGGCAGCGCCTTCCTTTTGCGCGGGTAGTCAGCACATGATCATCCGGGAATGCCGTCTCGATCCACTCCTGCGTCAGGAACGCTGTAAAACCTGTGAGTAAAATCTCCATTGCATTTACCGTTTCTGCCCGTCCGGTCTTTCTTCAAAAGTTCAAAGGCTGGCGGTGCATATTTTTAAGAAAAACATCCTTTTATGCTAATGATAATATCATTCTTCGCAAAAAATAACAATAGTTTCTCCATTGATTCAAAAAAATCAGGCAGCTGCCATTCTATAACAGCTGCCTGATTTTTATCCCCGCTCTCTGCGAAATACCAGGATCTTGTCTACAGACATCCCCCATGCAGCCGCCGGATCACCTTAAATGCGACCTCATGTTCTGAACCGCACCCTGTTTTTGTTTTTATGGATACTCATGCTGTTCCATATGCAATGAGTGGGTCATTTCTGCGGACTCCCAGTGCCGTGGTCTCATACAAAACCCGCCCCGCAAACCGTGCACGGACTTCGCAGCTCTGCGTTCCATCGGAGCTTTTCCACCTGCCCAGCAGTTCATCCTTTAATACTTCCTGCCCGGCGCAGACTTCCGGGAACCAGTACCCATCCGCCGGTGCTTCTTCGTAGACGGCTTTTGCGATCTCTGTTTGCAAAACGGCATCGAACTCTCCTTTTCTTATTCCCAGATGGTCCATCAGACGGAGTACATCCTCGCGATCTGCATCCACCTCTTCGGAAGTCCAGCGGCCATTTCCGCCTCGCTCCAACAGCAAAGCCGGGATCCTTTTTGTGCCGCCCAGCTGTACGCTCCATTTCGGGTCGTTGAACAGACCCGCATGGAAACCGAAAGAGCTGTGCCGCCCTGCGGGTCTCCCGCTCCACTTTTTGCCCGGCTCCGCAGGGAAAGAATACCAACGGGACCAGTTCTTCATTCCAGTCTCCGCCGTGAAGGTCCAGAAGAAAATCCGCCTCCGGGTAAAGGAGTTTTTCGATCGCCCATGCCATCCGCTGTGTTTCGGTTCCGTCCGCCTTGCCGGGAAATTCCCGGTTCAGGTTCCTGCCATCTGCCGGATTCAGCTGTTTTACCCCCGCAAAAAAACCTTTGGAATTGACCAGCGGCAGCAAAATGACCTGTCCATAAAGAGTGGCACAGTCCAGAGTTTCCACTAATTTTTGCAGAGCCAGAATGCCGACGTACTCACAGCCATGCACCCCAGCTGTGACCACCAGCGTCTTTCCGGGGTGCGCCCCGCAGAGCAGCCATGCTTCCAGCGGTGCACCGCCGGGAACCGGCAGTTTCACCTGCCGTTTTTCGCCGGGGGCGATCTCAAAGCCGCACAGCGTCATGCCGATTCCTCCGTATCAAAGACGACAATGGAGCCCAGCAGCTTGCGGGCATACTCGTCCTTCGTTTCACCGATGCGCTCGACCGGCAGGTTCTCTGTTACACGGCCTGATACAAAAACAACACATCATCACAAAGATAGGTAATGGAAGTCAGGTCATGGGTGATAAAGATGTACGTCAGACCAAGGCGGTCTTTCAGTTCCCGCAGCAAGTCCATGACCTGTACCTGCGTGTGCGCATCCAGCGAGGAGATCGCTTCATCAAACAGAATGATCTCCGGCTTGCAGGCCACCGCACGGGCGATGCAGACACGCTGCAGCTGTCCGCCGGAAAGCTCATGGGGAAACCGGTCAGCAAAATCGGCAGGCAGACCGACCAGCTCCAGCAAACGGCTCGTTTCCGTTTTCCGATTCAGTTTTTTGCCCTCTCTGCGTTCCTGTACGGTCAGCCCTTCCCCAATAATATCCCGAATGCGGAACCGGGGATTTGCGGACGTTGTGTAATCCTGAAACACGATGCTGAGTTTATTTTGCAGATTTCGCCGTCCGGCACGGGAAGCGTAGACCGAAACGCCATCCAGAACAGCTTCGCCGCTGTCCGGTTTGAGCAGCCCGCAGAGCACACGGCCCATCGTGGATTTGCCGGAGCCGCTTTCCCCCAGAATGCCCAGACAGGTGCCCTCTTTTACGGCAAGTGACACATCAAACAACACCTGCTGCCGGGTATGACCAAAAATTTTATCCTGTCGCTCACTGCGGAAGCTCACATTGATGTTTTTGAGTTCAAGCATGGGCAGCCTCCTTTTTGCCATTCAAAACAGCGGTATACCTGCGCATAACATCCGCACGCTTCTCTACCAGCAGTTTCGTATAGGGGTCTTGTGCATGATGCAGGATATGCCGGAAATCGCCGCGGTCCACCACAGCTCCGTGATTCAGCACCACGATACGGTCTGCCACGCGGGAAATGGCGTTCAGGTCATGTGAAATGAAGATCATGGCCGTGTTATGATTTTCTTTGATATGCAGAAGTTCGTTGAGAATTTCATACTGGGTGATGGCATCAATGGCCGTGGTTGGCTCGTCTGCAATCAGAAGAGACGGTTTCATGGCTGTTGCAATGCCGATCATGATGCGTTGGAGCATCCCGCCGTGAGCTGGCGGGACAAAAGAAAGAGCTTTATGCAGAATACCGGGAGGCCCAGCGGCAAATGCGGGAGGCTGTGGCAATAAAAGCGAACATTGATCATCTGCTCGGCATAACAGACGAGCGTGAAAATAAGGCCCAGGAACGATAGTGACGGGCCGCAGACTACGGTGCAGCGCACCGGGACTTTGGGACAATTTGTCCCGAAGTACAGCGGGTTTGGGAGCTCCCAACAAGCATTTTGCGGGCCCTGCGCCCTGCAAAAATTTCGGAGTGTGGCCACACCCGAATTGCTTGCCAAAACGCGCGACCCGCAACATGGCGCAAAAAAACGGAGGTTACGCTTTCTTTTACGTTTCCTCCGTTTCTTTCGATGCTTTCATCGCTTGGATTGTAGCTTCAACGATTTTCAATTCTCTTTCGTCCAAGGCGTTCAACATGGCATCAATCCGCTTTCTGCACTCGCTCCCGCTATTTTGGGACGGGTAAAAGTATTGATCCACCGATATATCAAACATTGTGACCATCTGATAAAAGGTGTTGAAGCTTGGATGCTGACCATCATTTTCATTATACATAATGGTACGCGGAGCGCGGTCAACAATATAGGCCAGTTGCTCCTGTGTCATGCCGCTGGCTTCTCTTGCCCGCTTGATGGCGAGCCCTATATCGTGAAAATCAAAGCGTCTTTCATCTCGTTCTATCTTCATAACATCACCTGATATGATTTTACATTTCATGTGATATTATTTGAACGACTGTATATTTCATACTACCGACTATTTAATTTCATATACTTTTCAGCACATTATGGTCGAGGTATAATACATTGTGCTTGGTATTTGATCTGTATTTGGAGTGCGCTTTCAAAACCCGCAATAATTATTAAAACAATCTTCTTTGATTTTGTTATCATACTTAATGGAAAGGAGGGGACACACATGGGCAATCAATCAGTCATCAGCATAGAGGCAGTCATTGACTATATCGAAAGTCATCTTGACGGAAAGTTGGAATTAGAAACGGTTGCGGAGGCTGTTCACTATTCAAAATATCACTTACACCGACTATTTACCGACACCGTAGGAATGACAATCCATGATTATGTGCAACGCCGACAGCTTACAGAGGCGGCAAAGCTCCTGATCTTTTCGGATAAGCCTATTATCGAAATTGCTTTTATCTGCGGATATGAGAGCCAGCAGTCTTTTTCATTGACTTTTAAGGCTATGTATAAATCACCACCCGCAGAGTACCGTGAAAAACGGAGTTTTTACCCTTTGCAGTTACGCTTTACTCTACATCGGAAAATGGCGGCTATGGAATTTACAATACAGGATATTCGGTTAGCAGAAAAGAAAGATATTGTCGATTGGATGAACTTAATGCGGCTTGTTATTGATGGGTATCCTGTAATGGATGAAGATGACTACTTAGCTAAGCTGGAAGAAAGTATTGACGAAAAGCGTGCGCTTGTGCTAAGGGAGGGAGATATTCTCATTGGAGCGATGGCATTTACCTATTCTCCAGGCAGTATAGAATTTCTTGGCGTACATCCGCAATATCGAAATCGCGGACTTCAAAAGTTATTCTTGGATGCCTTATTGGAAACATATCTTCCAGGTCAGGAAATCAGCACAACAACCTTTCGAGAACAGGACAAGGCCGATACAGGGCATCGAGATATGCTATTGCAACTTGGTTTTGCCGAAAAAGAATTGCTGACAGAGTTTGGCTATCCAACGCAACGCTTTGTACTCCCTCCTAGAAAACAGGAGGATATGTAAAATGGATGACACACAGCGCACCGACTGGCAGAAAAGAATACTTCTTTTCTTGACCAGTCAATGTATCACACTCTTTGGCTCTACGCTTGTTCAGATGGCGCTTGTCTGGTATGCGACCATGCAAACATCCAGCGGGGCGTGGGTTGCCGCATTTACAGTCTGTTCCTATCTGCCGCAATTTCTCATTTCGTTTGTAGGCGGCGTATGGGCAGACCGATACCATAGGAAAAGATTGATTATAGGCGCAGATATGCTGATTGCTTTTGCCACGTTCATAATGGTTTTGGCGATTCCGCATATTTCATCAGAGCCGCTCTGCTTGGCGGTCTGCTTGTTATGTCGGTCATTCGATCTTTAGGGGCAGGAATACAAACTCCAGCGGTCAACACTGTTATTCCACAGCTTGTCCCGGAAGATCAGCTTATGCGGTACAACGGCATCAATGCAACCATGCAGTCTATTGTCAATTTCGCGGCTCCGGCGGCGGCAGGTGCAGTTTTTGCAATCAGCACATTGAGAACTACGCTTATGATAGACATTGTAACGGCGATCTTGGGAACGGGCCTATTGTCCTGCTTGGCACTTCCGAAACAAAATACTTCCATTGAGAAGGCCAGCGTCTTTTCTGACATGAAAATTGGCGTCAAATACGCTTTTGCAGACAAACTAATTGGAAAGCTTTTAATCATCTACGGACTATTCACTTTCTTTTGTGTTCCAGCAGGCTATCTTGCAGGACTTCTTGTTCGGCGAGTATTCGGTGATACTTACTGGTATCTTACCGCAGTGGAAGTAGTAGGGTTCGCAGGTATGATGGCAGGCGGAGTTATTATGAGTACATGGGGAGGTTTTAAGCACCGAGGAAAAACTTTGGCAGTTGGAATTTTTGCGTTTGGCTCTTTTGCAATCGGAATGGGCTTTTCAAAGAATTTTATTTTTACCTTGGCCTAATGGTATGTTATGGAGTCGCATTAACAATGGTGCAAACAGCAATTACCACTATGTTACAAGAAAAAACGGACACCTCTATGCAGGGGCGTGTATTTGGATTACTTGGCACGATGTATGCTGGCTTTTTACCGATTGGTATGGCTATGTTTGGCCCTTTGGCTGATATTCTTCCCTTGCAGTGATTATGATTGGATCAGGTATAGCCCTTATTGTAATTGCAGGTATAGCTTATTATAGTCGGGAACTCAAAACAATCTAAAAGAAAAAAGTCGCCCAACGGGAATAAAAAAACCGTTGTTTCGGCGACTGGGTATTTATGCGCCAAAACAAAATACAGTGGCCTTACGGCGGTTTTGAAATAACATATTTCAGAGCCGCCGTTTCTTTTTCAACGATGCTCATGCGATCAGGAGGCGGTATTTGGGAGGATACCGCCATGTCAATTTTCGTTATTCATAGCACCCATGAGCTACACCAATTAAAAAAAGCCTTGCCCCTCCTCCGGGGAGATATGATTACCTATCGGTATTATCATTCCAACTAAAACAGAAGAATCATAGTCATTTTTGTTGCGCCAGTTTCCCATTGCGGGGAGCTGGCGCTTTTTATTGTCGATTTTTCGGGAAACCTCCCGAAGTATGTCGCTGCCGATCCCCGCCTCCTTTCATTCACTCGTCAATCGCCCGTGAATCGAAATGGAGGTACATAATGAAGAAAGTCAATCTTAGGGACCTATATCCCGATGTTTACAAAACTGATTACTTTGTAGAAGTAACCGAAGATGTGCTGGAGACGATCCGAGCTGCTGAGCGTGCAGAAGCTGCCTATGACCGGAGGATGTATCGCTATAAGGCGCATTACTCCCTGGACTGCGACAACGGCATTGAAAATGCGATCCTGATGAAGCCCCAGACACCGGAAATACTTCTGGAAGAAAAGCAGCTGCGGGAGCAGCTCTATGCGGCTGTGATGCTCTGCCGGAGAAACAGGCCAAGCGGATCTATGCCCGGTATTACCTGGGTATGCGCGTGAGTGAGATCGCCGCAGCGGAGGGTGTAGACTCAAGCCGCGTCCGCGACAGTATTCGGCGCGGTCTGAAGCAACTGGCAAAGTATTTTTAGGATAGAATAAGCAAAGGGCGCGAGGTCTTAGTGCTTCTGGCACAGGACCTTGCGCCCCATCTATTGCAGTAGCTTTAGAGGAGTATTTCGCAGAGTTGTCTTTGGATGCAAAAGAAGCAGGAGACCTTTTTAGATTTCCGGCTTCTTTTGTGCTAGTGATAAATATCCAAAATGCTTTTGACTTAACTCAAGTGGGCTTTTGGGATTGTATCTATAGAGTCAAAAGTCAAGATGATTTTACATCCACAGTTAATCTTACTGTCAATGGTCATAGTCCTTCATGTGCCGCTACAATTTGTCGAACCAAAACAAGCCCCAGCCCATGTCGAAGATCTAAGCGCTCATCTGTGCTTTCTAAATAATGAGGTTTTTCTTTTAGTTCTTGTAGTTTTTCTTCGGAGAGTCCTATACCATCGTCTTGCACAATAAGCTGAATGGCATTTTCCGTCCGTCTTAAAGATAACAGAATCCTACATCCCAGCGGATTGTGCTTCATACTATTTTGAACAAGATTATTCACGGCTCGTGAAATCAATCTGGCATCACATTCTAACATAGTGTTTTCAGCGTCAGTAGCAATTTCAATTCCAATATTATAGCTATCGGAAATTCCCATGTTCAATAGGTCTGCTACATAGGATCGCAGCAATTTGGATAAGCGAACCATCTCTTTGTGAAGTGGCTGCATTTCATATTCCAACTGTGAGACTAAATTCAAATCCTGCACCAGTTCTTTGATTTTTACGCTTTGCTTCCGTACTATTTCAGCCTGTTCTTGGATGGTCTTGCTGGCAGATTCATTTTCCGCAATGCGGCCCGCATACCCCATAATCATGGAGAGCGGTGTGCGGATGTCATGGGAAACACCGCTGATCCAGTTCGCCCGCGCCTCATTTTGTCTGTTTAAAATAGAAGAAGCCTTGTTCACGCTATTGGCAATTTCCGATAGTTCGCCGCTGATATGAAGTGAAACCGGCTTTCCGTCTGCTAAAGTTTCCACAGCAGACACAATCGGTTCGGTATTACGGATGATTTTGCGTTTGGAGAAATAATAGGCACAAAAGAGGCACAGTACATCCAATCCCAACATTCCAAGCACAAAGACGGGGAGCCGTCGAAGTGCTGAAATGGAATAGTAATTGCTGGTGAGTTTTGTATAGCTGTCTTTTGGATAACCCAATACCAACAGTCCATCATCGGTGTTCCAGACAAAAACCGGATAATCTTCAATATATCCTTTTGAAAACAATGCGACATCTTGAATAGTGTAACTTTCTGGCACTTCATCGGGCAAATCAACCGACCAATAACACTGTCCATCAGCGTTGAGATAAATTGCCCAAATATGATTCTGCCGGAGCTTTTGTACCGCATTGTCTAATAATCGCTCCGGTGTAGCGGCGGCAGCAGTCATTTCCAACATAGATTGCGGGGAAGAATTTCCATAATCCTCAGTCACAATCTTTTGAAAAGTTAGACTAAATACTACTGCGTTAAGAAACAGCAATATCAGGATAAAGGCAGCAAAAGACGCAAGATGTTTCGATATATAACTTGCAAATGATCTCATGGCATCACTTCCTTGATATCAGCTTATAGCCCAATCCTTTAATGGTTATCAGGGACACAGGTTTTGATGGATCGGTTTCAATCTTTTCCCGGACACGCCGGACATGAGCGTTTAGGCTGTTTTCATAGCCAAAAGGGTTATCACCCCATAATGCTTCACAAAGAGTATCTACGGTAACAATTTTTCCTGCATTGCGGGCAAGGGTTTCCAGCAAGGTGTGTTCTTTGGCAGTTAGGGAAATAACCTCACTACCCTTATGGACTTCGGCTCTACTGAAATCAATCGTACACCCATCTAAAACAAGCAGCGGAGAATCCTCTTTATAGGTTCGGCGCAGCACAGCATAGATACGCAGTAATAATTCCTGCGGCATAAAGGGCTTTGAAATGTAATCGTCTGCCCCAAGCCCCAAGCCCGATAGTTTGTCTGATGCTTCGTCTTTTGCTGTCAGAAAAATAATCGGTATACTGCTAAAAGTGCGGAGCTGCTGCATCAGAGAAAAGCCGTCCCCATCCGGCAACATGACATCCAAAACAATTAAATCGGGGGTTTCTTCTTTGGCGGTCAGAACAGCTTCCTTGACCGACATAGCGGTAAGGACAGTTTCAAATCCCGCATCTTTCAATATATCTGATACCATCTTCAATAACTCCTGCTCGTCATCTACCAACAAGAGCCTTTTACTATGCAAAAAGGAATTATCCATAGCATCCTCTCCAATCTGATTTCCTTTGTTTTTATTATATCATAAGCTGTCCATTTTGCAGCCTCGCTTCTTAAAAAGTAAGGTAAAAGTAAGGACAGGAGAATGTAGATGTCAGGTTGAAGTTGTATCATAAAACATCGAAAGGAGATGTTTCTATGGACTATATCATTACAACGGAACAGTTGACAAAGAAGTACAAAAATTTCATCTCGGTCAACAATGTTTCGCTTCATATTCGCAAGGGCAGCATTTACGGTTTCCTCGGCCCCAACGGTGCGGGAAAATCCACGACTATGAAAATGCTGCTGGGCCTGACTGCACCGACAAAGGGCAGCTTTACCATTGACGGGAAGCAGTTTCTGGGTGATCGGATTGCCATTCTCAAAGAGATCGGCTCTTTCATTGAAGCTCCGTCTTTCTACGCAAACCTGACCGGGCGGGAAAATCTCGATATTATCCGCCGCATTTTGGGGTTGCCAAAAGCCGATGTGGAAGATGCTCTGGAGTTGGTGGGGCTGACCGAGTTTGGCGACCGGCTGGCAAAGAAGTATTCGCTGGGGATGAAGCAACGCTTGGGCCTTGCCGGGGCACTGTTAGGGCGTCCGCCGATTCTGATCCTGGATGAACCACCAACGGCCTTGACCCGTCCGGCATCCACGAAATCCGCAATCTGGTAAAATCTTTGCCCAGCCTTTACGACTGCACGGTGCTGATCTCGTCCCATATGCTGTCTGAAATTGAATTGATTGCGGATGACATTGGAATTCTCAACCACGGGCGGTTGCTGTTTGAGGGTAGCATGAATGATCTTCGTCAATACGCCCTGCAATCTGGCTTCGCTGCGGACAATCTGGAAGATGTGTTCCTTTCTATGGTTGAGAAAGACAACATGGATAGAAAGCAGAGGGCAAAATTATGAAAACGCTGGCAATCGAACTTCGGAAAGAAAAGCGAACCGGCGTAATCCCCGTGTTGCTGGCTGTTGGCATCTTGGGAGCTGCCTACGCATTTGTCAATTTCATTGTGCGGAAGGACACGCTTTTGAATCTGCCGTTGGCTCCGATGGATGTCCTGCTGACCCAGCTTTACGGCATGATTATGGTGCTGAACCTGTTCGGCATCGTAGTTGCGGCCTGCATGATCTACAACATAGAGTTTAAGGGAAGCGCTGTCAAGAAGATGTATATGCTTCCCGTAAGCGTTCCCGCGATGTACCTGTGCAAATTCCTGATTCTGACGGTCATGTTTCTGGTTGCAATCATGCTGCAAAATTTGGCACTTGCACAGATTGGCATGACAGACTTACCGAACGGAGCATTTGAAATGGGTACGCTGGTGCGCTTTGCCGGATACTCTTTTATTACATCCATGCCGGTACTGTCGTTTATGCTGTTGATTTCCTCGCGTTTTGAAAATATGTGGGTGCCGCTTGGAATTGGTGTCGCTGGTTTTCTAAGTGGTATGGCTCTTGCAAATTCGGAGGTGGCACTTTTGCTGGTACATCCTTTTGTGATTATTTTGAAACCGGCGGTAGCTATGAGCGCCCAGCCAGATCTGATAGTTACCCTTGTTGCTTTGGCAGAAACACTGTTGTTCCTTGCCGTAGGCTTGTGGTTAGCGAAATACAGACGCTACGAGTAAGGAGGGATGATAGAAATGAATTTTTTGGATTTACTCAAAATCGAGTTTATGAAAGTAAGACGCTCCAAAATTATACCCTTGATTTTCATTGCACCTTTATTGGTAGTGATTTCCGGGGTTGCAAGTTTGAGCAACTATTTTACGCCGGAATACACTAATGCGTGGCCTGCCATGTTCATTCAAAGTGCGCTTGTCTACGCCTACTACCTGCTCCCATTCAGCATGATTGTAGTCTGCGTGATGATCGCAGGGAGAGAAACAGGAAATAACGGGATTCTGAAAATGTTGGCATTGCCGGTCAGCCGCTATACATTATCCATTGCAAAATTTTGTGTGCTTACCTTTTATCTATTCATGGAAATGGTGGTGTTTCTTGTTGTGTTCGTAATCGCTGGGGTGGTTGCAACACAGACAATGGGAATAACAGAAACCTTACCGATCCTGTATCTGTTGAAATGGTGCTTGGGATTGTTTCTGACAATGCTGCCATGTATTGCGGCTATGTGGGCAATCACCGTACTGTTTGAAAAGCCGCTTCTTTCCGTGGGATTGAATTTGTTATTTGTGATTCCCGGTGTATTGGTTGCGAATACGCCGCTGTGGATTGTTTACCCGTACTGTTACAGCGGTTATCTCGTATCCTGCTCGCTCCATGATTTTACAGCAGAAACTTCCGATGCCGCATTTTCGATGTTTCCATTCTTGCCGTGTGCGATTGTAGTGTTTGGTCTGTTTTTCGCGCTGGCTGTCACCCAATTTGGGAAAAAAGAAATGAGGTAAAACTATGGAAAAGAAAAAACTTCAATCAGTCAGTGTCGCTGCGCTCATTGTGAGCATATTGCCACTGGCTGCTCTTGCCCCGTCACTCCTGCACTTTTCGCTGTCGGCCGGAATCAGAACCGCTTGGGCCGGAGCCAATACCGTTTTTGTCCTGCTGGGTCTGACCCTTTCAGTGGTATGTGTGCGGAGCAGGAAAGCCGTAGCATTATCAATATCGCATCCACAGCGATCAGCGTTTTTTGGGCACTGCTGATGGTGGGAATCATTGCACTTGCCTTGTTCCTTACTTTCGTTCAGTGAGGAAACGGCTATGCGTAAAATTGGAAAAATTATTGGGTGCTGCCTGATTGCAGTTTCTTTGCTGGCCTGTACTGCCTGCTCCGGCTCGATAGGTTAGGTGAAAATCTCAAGGATGGAGCAGAGCAATTAAGCAACGATGTGGTGATCGGGAAAAGCAACGCTCTCATAACTCCTTATCAGTCCTTTGAAGGTAGCCGAACTTCGGATAATGATGTTTTTCGGGCCACCTATGACGCTTCTGTAACTGGATTTAACGGACAGGATATTTTAGTTGCAGACACCGACCTCAAGGAAAATGAGTGCCGTGAAATTGTGATCCGATACCAGCTTGATTCCCTTGACGGAAACTGTCAGCTCATTTACATTTCCCCGGACTTAGAGGAGCAAGTGCTTTCTGAATCTGCCAGCGGAAGTGTTGCCGTTCAGCTTCAAGCAGGAGCGAACTACATCGGAATTATCGGTACAGACTTTTCAGGCACAATCCAGATTACCGTGGAGTAAGCGGCAGAATGATATGAAACGAATATTGATAGTGGATGATAACACGGAATATCTGCAAATCCTGTCATCCGTGCTATCGGGTGAATTTGAAACGATTAAGGCTACGGGCGTTGAGGACGCATTGGATACACTTCAAACAATCACAGTAGATGCAATTTGCTCCGACTTCAATATGAAAGATGGCACGGGGTTGGATTTACTTGAAAAAATCCGTCAACAAGGTTTGAAAACACCCTTTCTGCTGATGTCTGGCGATAACAGCAGGGCATTAGAGCAAAAAGCCAAACTATACTATGGTGACTTCTGCTGCAAAACGGATTTTGATTTAGTCGAAAAAATAAAAGCCTTAGTCAACAACTAAATACAGATGCTATCTGCCGGACGACGGCAAAAGAAAAAAAGCCGTCGTACAGCAGATACATTTCCACGCGCCTATGTAGCGGCGGCTTTGAGAAAATCAGAGCCGCCGTTTCTTTTTGCTTTTCGGACCGATGCTTATGCAATCAGGAGGGCGGTATATGGGAGGATACCGCCATGTCAATTTTCGTTATTCATAGCACCCATGAGCTGCACCAATTAAAAAAAGCCTTGCCCCTCCTCCGGGGAGGTATGACTATCTATCGGCATTATCATTCCAACTAAAACAGAAGAATCATAGTCATTTTTGTTGCGCCAGTTTCCCATTGCAGGGAGCTGGCGCTTTTTATTATCGATTTTTCGGGAAAGCTCCCGAAGTATGTCGATGCCGATCTCCGCCTCCTTTCGGTTCACTCGTCAATCGCCCGTGAATCGAAATGGAGGTACATAATGAAGAAAGTCAATCTTAGGGACTTATATCCCGATGTTTACAAAAATGATCACTTTGTAGAAGTAACAGAAGATGTGCTGGAGACGATCCGAGCTGCCGAGCGTGCGGAGGCTGCTTATGACCGGAGGATGTATCGCTATAAGGCGCATTACTCCCTGGACTGCGACAATGGCATTGAAAATGCGATCCTGATGAAGCCCCAAACACCGGAACTACTTTTGGAGGAAAAGCAGCTGCGGGAGCAGCTCTATGCCGCTGTGATGGCTCTGCCGGAGAAGCAGGCCAAGCGGATCTACGCCCGGTATTACCTGGGTATGCGCGTGAGTGAGATCGCCGCAGCGGAGGAGGTAGACCCAAGCCGTGTCCGTGACAGTATCCGGCGCGGTCTGAAGCAGTTGGCAAAGTATTTTTAGGATAGAATAAGCAAAGGGCGCAAGGTCTCAAAGTGCTTCTGGCACAGGGCCTTGCGCCCTACTATTGTAGTAGCTTTGGAGGTACAAAAAAGCAGGAGACCTTTTCAGATTTCCTGCTTAGCAAAGCTGTGAAGATTTAATTGTGGTTGGGCTGCCAGTTATGCAAACAGAAATTTCATTCATTGATTTTGTTAATAGTATCTTCTCTAATGGCATTTCTTAAATCAGATAAATATTTTGAAAATACAACCCTATCGTCTGCATAAGTTAAATTCAATGAAAATTCATTTTCTGACCATGTTGATATATCAGAAAAGTTGTGTTGAATCAAAGCTTCTAAGCTATCTATTGCCTTGTATATTTTTGATTCAATAGATTTTCTTTCTTCCATTTCCTTAAACAATGCTTTCATTTCCACTTGAGTAGCTTTTGGCAATGATTCAACCCATTCATTAAGCAAGTTTTCTTCTGTACACTCATGTTCTTTTGTTTTCATAAAAGTGGGAATATCTCCTGTAAAGCATTCTCCTAAATCGTGAATAATGCACATTTGAATAACTTTATTCATATCAGCATCTGGAAATTCATTCTTCATAAAAAATGCCATTACCGTCATCATCCAACTGTGTTCTGCTACACTTTCATGTCTACCTTTGGATGTGTAGCAATGTCTAGTTGTGTCTTTCAATCTTTCCGCAACTGCTAATGCATTTAATAGTTCTCTTACTTCCATAATCTGCTCCTATATAAATTCTAATTTCTGGTTTTACTTAACTTTAGTGTAGCTCTCCATACTAAAAGTTTCTAAATCAAACACTACCGCAGCAACACTGTCCTCATTTTCTTCAATAAGCCATAAGCGAGTCCATAAGGTTTGGTCGTTCATATTGGTAGCAGTTTTATCCTCACCATCGGTAATGATTTTTTCAGGATCTAATTTTGTTACAAAAATGTTTTCAGGTTTAAGACCTGGCAGGCTGCTCTTAAGTTCCTCCTCTGTTAGTCCTGCTATATCCATTGCTTCAGCACCGTTATAATACTCAACATCTCCGTACCAGTAGTTATCGTTAACATTCTCGATGGATTTTAACCACATAAACTTATCGTCAACGAATTTATAACCAGCACCAGAGCCGGTATCTATTTCCCATGTTCCTTGTATCAGTGCATTATCATCGTTATTACCTTTGCTGTCAGTAGTACCGGCGCAAGCGGTAAGCCCAAATAGTGTAAAACAGATCATCAGAATAGCTGCTGCAATTCTGAAAAACCCACTTTTGCGGTATTTAATCATATTCATATCATAGTTCATAGGTAACCTCCAAGTTATATCCTCTTTATTTTCGTAAGCCTTTCTCCATTGAAATTGAAGAAAACCTTTTATTCCCGTTCCCGTCTACTCCGTTTTTTCTTTCGGGGATCTGGCGGCGGGGAGAAGGTCTGAATATAGTCCTGCCGGATCGCTGTCACATCCTGAGAAAGAAAAGCAGCGACACGGTCCTGTTCGGAAGTTTGCTCTGGGAAAAGGATGCAAATTTCTGTGCCAGCTGTTCTTCTTTTTCATACAGTTTAAGTGTTGCCTTCGTATCCAATCAATTCTTTCAGCACAG
>ENA-OQEX01000454-OQEX01000454.1-human-gut-metagenome-genome-assembly--contig:-NODE-454-length-21898-cov-15.348629_pt1 | contig 21898 bp, 22 predicted proteins | sample MGYA00242802_ERZ504649 | MGnify/ENA primary metagenome ERZ504649 (study PRJEB26092, sample SAMD00036194) | human gut metagenome | host: Homo sapiens | study: EMG produced TPA metagenomics assembly of...
CAGAAGGAATGGGCTATTGGATTGACGCTTCCTGACGCGCCACTTCCAACGCCTTGTTGAAGGCTTCGGAGGTCCAGCTGGCACCGGCGAGCTTGTCACTTAAGGTCCTTCAACGGCTTGCCGACCACCGCGTCCGGCACGGCTTTGGCGAAGTCGTTCTGATGCTTTTTGGAGATGGACGTGAACGGATGGCCGACGATCTTCACGGCCGTCACGTTCTGGTCTTTGACGGTCAGTTGCACGTCGATGGTGTCCTCGCCGACCGGGCCGTACTGGCCGTTGACCGAATAATCGCCATCCGCGTAGTTGCCGGTGTCCTGCTTGCTGGACGTCGTGGAATTCGCGTCATCGGCATGGTTTTTGGTGGTGGCGTCGCCGCCGGCCGTATTGTCAGCCGCCTTGCCGTCGGTTTTCGACTTATTTTCCTGCGATTGCACGCTTTCGCCGGAATTGCCGGCGTATTCGTCGTCCATCGGCGTGGCTTTCGGCTCGCCGCATGCCGACAGCAGCGCGATGCTCGCCGCGGATAGCGCGATGACTTTGACTGCGTTCGATTGTGCGGTGCTCATGCCTGCTCCCCTTTCGTGACGTCGGGCTCTACGTCCGTATCGTCGGCAACGCCAGCCGCAACGGCAACGTTGGCCGCGTCCGTATCGCCGGTTTTCGCGGCTTTCGTGGGGTCGGCGAACGAAATCGCAACACCGCCGTTCTGCGCGCCTTCCGCGGCGGAACCGGTGTGCGCAGCTTGCCACCGGCCGCCTCGTACGCACGTTTCGCCTCCTCGTCGTTCCACTGTTCGCCGACGAGCACGCCGTGGTTGAGCATGATCTCGCGCTGCGCGCAGGAGGCGACGAGCGCGTCATGCGTCACGACGATGATCGTGGTGCCCTGCTCGTGCAGCTGGCGGAACAGGTCGAGCACGATCTTCTCGTTCTTCTCGTCGAGGTTGCCGGTCGGCTCGTCGGCGAGGATCAGCTTCGGACAGTTGATGAGCGCGCGGGCGATGCACACGCGCTGCTGCTCACCGCCGGACAGCTGGCCGGGCAGGTGATGCGCACGCTCCTTCAATCCCACTCGTTCCAGCGCTTCCATCGCCTGCTTCTCGTCGACCACGGAATGGTAGTATTGCGCCACCATCACGTTCTCCACCGCCGTCAGATGAGGCACGAGGTAAAACTTCTGGAACACCAGTCCGATCATGTTTTTGCGCACGTCGGCGAGCTGGCGGGCGTTCAAATCCTCCAATCGCCGGCCTTCAAGCATGACGGAACCCTTCGACGGCGTATCCATGCAGCCGATCATGTTCATCAGCGTGGTTTTGCCGGAACCGGACGAGCCGACAATCGCCAGCCATTGCCCTTGCGGAACGGTCAGACTCAGGTCGTCGACGGCGTGCAGATCGCCGTAAATCTTGGAAATGTGGTCGAGTTCCAGCAGCATATGTTCGTTGTCCATGATTATTCCTCCCTCAAAACGATGGCGGGGTCGATACGGGTGGCGCGGCGGACCGGCGGAATGGAGGCGATGACGGCGATCGCCACGCTCAGCAGCAGCGAGCCGGCGCCGAGCAGCCAGTCGAAGTCGATCGCGCGACCGAAGACGGTGGCGCACAGCACACGCGCCAGCACATAGCCGATAGCAGTGCCGAGCAGACCGCCGATCAAGCCGTAGATGCCGGATTCCACGTAGAATTCGACGCCGATGGCGCGTGAATCGGCGCCGAGGGCCTTGCGCAGGCCGATTTCGTTGCGTCGCTGGCTCACGATGGAACTGATGGTGGTGCCCACGCCGACGAGCGTCAGCACAAGCACCACGAGCGAAACGATCCAGAACAGCGTCTGCAGCATGGCGATGATGCGGGTGTCGGACGAGGTGATTCTGGTGACGGTCTGCGCTTTGACGGCGCTGTTCGGGTTTTTGTCGGCACTGCGATTGATGTTGTTGACGATGGCGTTCAGCTCATCCCCCATGGCGTTCACGGAGTATTCGACCACGTCGGCGCCGCGCTTGGAACCGGCGAGTTTGGCCACGTCCGCGGTGGTGGCGTAGATGATGGAATCCTCGTTGCCGCCGGTGTCGACGATGCCGGCGATACGGAATTCGGTGCCGTTGTTATCCATGATGTCGGACGAGACGCGGCCGTTTTCCGTGGCTTGCGTGGTCTGTTCGCCTTGCGTAGTTTGCGTACTCTGCGTGCCCTGCGCGGACGATTCTGCCGTTTCAGTTGATTCGTCCGAATCGGATTTTGCGGACGCGGAAGAAGACGCTGAAGCAGACGCGTCGGCGGCGCGGTAACCGATGGTGACACGGCTGCCGACTTTCACGCCGAGCGCGTCGGCGACGTCGCGGCCGACCATCACGTTGCCCGAGCCGGGCCAATCGCCCGTCACGTTCCAATGGCGATTGAGCGCGCGGACGGCTTTCACGTCCACGCCGGCGATGGTGTACGGCGCGGAATTGATGCGCACGCTCTCATACCGGTACGCAGCTGATTTCACGCTGTGTCCGGCGCCGATGAGCGCCGTCACGTTGCGTACGGTTGCAGTATCGATGCCTTGCGATTTGCCCGTTGCGGACGCGGGCGTGACGATCAGGTTCGCGCCGTACGCGCGCATTTCCTCGTTCATCTGCTGCGGCACCGCGACGCACACGGATGCAAGGCAGAACAGCGTGGCCGCGCCGACGAGCGACGCGATCACGGCCATCATCGCACGGGAGCGACGGCGGAACACCGCGCCCCACAGCATGGTGAAGAACATCTTGCGATTCGTCATCGCACACCCCCTACGAAAGCCAAGCACAACTCACCTACCATGCAGCACCTCCGCCGGACGCAAGCCCAGAATCGCCCGAATCGACGAAAGCGAGGCCACGAGCACAGTGACCGCCAGCAACACGAAAACCAACACGAACACCATCGGACGCATGGTGATGCCCGAGCCGAACACCACGTGCCCCACGATCTGTGCAACGCCCGAGCCAAGCAGCGCGCCGGCAATCGCACCAACCAGCGAAATCACCGCCGTTTCGGCGAGCATAAGGCGCGAAACCGCGCCGTCCGTGGCGCCGATCGCCTTCAACAGCGCCAATTCCGAACCGCGTTCGCCAATCGACGCGGCCATCAGGTTTGCCACGGCGATCGCGGCGGCAACCAGCGACAGCACGGTCATCAGCACCATCACCGCCTGCGTCTTGTTCAGCACATCGCCCTGCAGCGCGGCCACCTGGCGCACCTGCTTGGCCACCGCGCCCGGCAGCACCTCTTCGATCTGGTACGCGATCGACGACGGATACGCGGTGCAATACCACGTCTCCCACTCGTCCTGCGTGAGCGCGTTCGGATTCTTCGACGCCTTGCGCGCGAGGTCGTTGTCGGGCGTGGTGAGCGCCTTGACTTCAATCTTGTCGATGGAATTCGGCAGATTCGCAAGCGTTTGCGCGGCGATGGACGGCATATAAATGGCGCTGTTGTCGGAATCGCCCGAATCGAAGATGCCGACGATTTTCACTTTCACGCGATTGCGTTCGGTGGAGGATTTGCCGGTTTTCCCGGTACCTCCGTTCGTATTGTCGTCCGCACCGACGGCGATCGTCTTGTCGAGCGTAACGCTGTCACCGACGTTCACGCCCAGTTTCGCGGCGAGCGCGCTGCCGACCATCGCCTGCTCGCTGTCGTCTTTCGGCCAGGTTCCGTTGATTTTCCACCATGAGCGCATGCCGTTCATGCCGGCCACGGTGGACTCGCCGGAGTCCATGTGCAGGGTTTTCGCGAACCACGTGCCCACGATCGGCACGTTGGTCGCCTTGCATTTCGCCGCGGAAGCAGCCGCACCTGACGCACCAGCCGTTCCAGCAGAGCCAGCCGAACCAGCCCCCGAACCGACACACCCCGCATCCGCGTGGATGTTCAATTCCGGCGCGAAATTGGTGATGTTGAACGCCCAGAAGATGGTCTTGATCTTCTGCGCGTCCGACTCCTTCAGAAACGCGGTCGGGTCGGCGCTGTCCGCCGCAGCCGAGCCGTCGGAAGTGGAACCCCCGTCCGAACCGGACGAACTACCCGAAGCCGAGCCAGCAGAATCGCCGGTATTGTACAAATCGCTCACCACAGCGTCGGACTTCGGCTGCACGACGATGTTCGAACCGTACGTGCTCAGCTCCGCGTTGAGCTTGTCGCCCACGTCGAACACCACGCCGAGCATGGCCACGCTGACGGTGGCGGACAGGCACACGGTGACGGCGATGAGCAGACGGCGTTTGAACTGCCGGCTGAACGAGCGAGAGATCATTTTCAGGAAGAACATGGTACCCCCTTACCTTTCTCGGCGCTCACTGGAAATGGCTCGACAGCGCGTCGAGCGTGGACGTTTGGATGACGATTTTGCCCGGCTTGACCTGGTAGTCGAACGGTATCGGGTTGCAGCCGCCTTTGAAGCCGATGGTGGCGAGGTTGATGGCCACATCGCACTTCTTGCAGATGATTTTGCCGTCCTTCTCGTAGTAGCCGGCGTCGCCGCAGTTATCGCACGCGTCGAGGCCGACGCCGTACGCGCCGCCGTTCTTCTTGATGATGATGAATCGCATGGAGGTGCCGTCCTTCGCGCGGTATTCGAAGCGGTGCAGGTGGCCGTCGGAAATCTGGCTGAATTTGATGGTGGCCACGCCGTCGGCGAGCGAGTAGTCTTCCGGCGGCGACAGCGTGACGACTTTCTGCGTTTGCGCGACGCCGTACGTCAGGGCCACGGTGACGCAGATCATGGCGACCAGGCTGAACGCGCCGGCCGCTTTCGCGCGGCGGCGGAACGCGATATGCGTGCGTGCGATCGCCTCGTTGGCGCCGGTCGGCTTGACTTTGAAGCCCATGACGATGCTGGCGATTGCCGGAATGGCGAAGGCGAGCGCCATTGCGATGGTCAGGCTGCGCTGATGGTTGATGCCCCACACGAGCGCGAGGAAGGCGGCGGTCGGGAAGCTGACGATGCGTTTGGATTGGAGGATCTGCGCAAGGTCGGTGAAATGCTGTGCGAACAGCAGCGCGACCAACAGCAGCACCGCCGTCGTGAACGACCAGCGGACGGCGGTGGAACGCATCGTGCGGAAGATAAGCGCGGCGATGATTGCGACGGCCGCGCCCAAAGCGAAGCCGAGCGCGCGCAACAGCATGTCGGAAGTGAAGATGGGATCGCCCGGCTCGACGAAGATCGTCAGTCGCAGAATCACGTCGGGCAGCGCACGAAAGGTGGTGGCCGCGATCGCAAGCGCCGCAACGAGATTCGCGATGTCGAGCAGCGCGCGGTGGTTGTGCCAGTCGGCGGTGATGCGGCGGGCGAACAGGACGATGACGAACACGGCCACGTCGAGGATCACGCAGCACCACAGGGTCGGATAGTTGACGAACGTGCGTTGCGTGATGACGGCGGTGGCGCGCAGCGCGGCGAATACGACTGCGCCGGCGAATCCAACAACGAAACCGGCCAGCCGCCAGTACGCGCTCAGAGGCTTGTCACGCCCCTCACCGACGGTGAGCATGACGCTCAACGCCATGACGAGCAGCGCCGGCGCCAACACCCCCTGCAACACCGTCACAAACTGCAGCAGCATCCCAAAATCCTTTCATCCAAAAACCCAACTCAAAGAGCCCAACGATTCCCATTCCGCCCCATCCCAAAGAGTCCCACCCCTCTCATCCCTCCCCTAAAATGCGAGGATTTCCCGGACCCCCTCCACAATCGCAGAGGTGAATCCATCCCCCTAAACGCGAGAGAGCGGTTTCGGTATGCATTGCCCGACCGTAAGCTTGGCCGAACGGCCTTGAGTGTGTCGGGTAATGCATGCCGAAACCGCGAACGGGCTACGCTAGGAGATCACCACTCCTGCGGAGTGTAGTTCCAGTCCGGGAAGGTGACCTCGATCGGTTCCGTCCAGAAGCGTCCCTTCACACCCGTCTCCGGATCGACGTGCAGCATCCAGCCCTTCTTCTCCGGGGATTCGATCTTCAGCACGAGCTTGTACGCGCCGGCCTTGTCGAGCTTGACGTTGGCGCCGTAGTGCGGGCCGTCGGAGGCGTCATCTGCATGAAGGTTCCGGAGGCGACGGACGCGTTGGAGGTCTTGTCGATGATGTCGTAGTTGACGGTCAGGTCCGGCACGAAATCGCCCTTGCCGTAGCCGAGTTCGGTGCCCTTCTGGTTGGCATGGATGTCGGCTTCGAGGTGGAAGCTCGCATCGGCGGCCTTGAGGCCCATGCCGGACGGTTCCATGTCGATCGGCTGGAAGTAGACGGCGTTGACGGTCAGCGGGCCGCATTCCTGGTCGGAGTGCTTCTCATCGACCTGGATCTCTTCGAAACCGGCGGAATCGCTGGAATCGTCCTTGCTGGAGTCGTCGGCCTTCGAAGCCGACGCGGAGGCGCTGGACTTGTCCGAAGCGGCGGAATCGTTGGAATTGCCGCATGCGGACAGGGAGAAGGCCATGGAGCCGGCCAGCAGGATGCCGAGCAGAGCGGCGATCTTCTTGTTCTTCATTTCTCTTTCCTTTGTTGTTGGATGTGGAAAAAATATCGGTAAATCTCGGAAAATTTGCGTATTACTTGCGATTGTCAGGCGTGCGCAACTTGCGTTTGCGTGCGAAGCCGACGGCGAACAGCGCGAGTACGGCAATCGCCGCGATCGCTTGTGCCGCAAGGCATTCGACGTACGGATACAGGCCGATCCAGTCGTTTGTGGGCACGCTGGACAGGTAGTGGCCGTCGATCAGGTCACCTTCGATGAGCGCGTGGATGCCACCGCCGGCGAAGATGACGACCAGCACGGCCATCAGGATCGACGTAACGAGGAAGAACGGGCCAATCGGAATCTTTACGGAGGTGAAGCGCAGCACGAGGAAGATGACGAGCAGCACCACGCCCGCGGCGATGCCGCCGATCCACATGCCTTGCGCGTCGCGACTCATCGAGTAGATCGATTCGTAGAAGATGACGGTTTCGGCGCCTTCACGGAACACGGCTAGGAAGCTCAGCATGGCGAGCGAAACGACCATACCCAGGCCCACGCCTTCGCCGGCGGCGACTTTGTTTTGCGCGTCGGCCACGGCGGACTCGGTTTTGGTGCGGATGTAACGGTTCCACGCTTCCACGGAACTTTTGTTGAGCATCCAGTTGCTGGTCCACAGCAGCATGAGCATGGCGATCAGCGCGCACACGCCTTCGCTGATTTCCTGGACCGGGCCGGAGCCGCCGAACAGGAACGTGAAGAGCACGGCGACCAGACCGGAGCCGGCAAGGCCCGCGAGCACGCCGAGGTAAATCCACTTGGTGAAACGCTGGTTGCCGGATTTGACGAGTAGGCCACCACGGCGGCCACCACCAGCAGCGCTTCGAGACCCTCGCGGATCAGGATGAGGAACGCCTGTCCGGCGGAGCTGGTGATGGCTTTGGTGAAGGCGTTGACGTTGCCAGCCGCGCCACCGTCGAGGGTGGCCGCGTCTTCGACGAGCCAGCTTTTCAGGTCGTCGACAAGCTTTTTGATCTCCTTGTCGGAACCGCCGTCGCGCATGGTTTTGCGGGTCATCTTGAACTGGTATTCCACCTGCGAGACGCGGTCGCCGGAGATGGCGTTCATGACGTTCTTTTCGAAGCCGAGCTTTTCGTAGTACTGGTAGTACGCGTCGTTGACGAGGCTGGAGCCTTCCGCGCCCTTGCCGGAGATGGCGGCCTTGTATGCCTTGTCGAGGATGACGTTCATTTCGCTGGCGACTTCGCTCCACGTGCGGTCGCCTTTGCCTTTGGAGGAATTCTTTTTGGCCGCGTCGAGCTTCTTACGTTCCGCGGCGGTCTGTTCGGCGCGCTGCTTCGCGTAGGTTTTGGGGTCGGCGAGGTTCGCGTTGCCGTCAAGCGTCTGCGCGGCCGTGTCAAGGTCCGCGTTCAGCGCGTTGATTCCGTTTGCGATCGCGCTCCCCTGGCCCTGCTGGTACGCGAGTCCTTCCAAATCGGTGAACTGCCTGAGCAGTGTCTGCTGGCATTCGGCGGAAATGGTGTCGTTGACGACTTTCGAGAAGTTGGACGCATCATAGCCGATCCAATGCGCGGTCTGGAAGCCGGTGCCGGCCTGGCCGTAATCGCCGTCATTGTAGTCTTTTTCGGCGGTGGCAAGCTGCTTGGCGATATTCTGCGCGACGCAGTCCAGGAATCGAAATTCGTCTGGTTGCCGTCAGCGGCGGACGCCTGCCGCGGCATCGCGATGCCGACAAACAGCGTGGCGAGCGCGATCATCAGCGCGGCGACGAGCGTGATGAGACGGCCGGAAGCCGAGACGCGCGAATCGCACGAATCGTAGGAACCGGCTGCGTGGCGCTGCGCGACGCGAGATGACATGGGTCGAACCTTCCTTCCGCAAATCTTTTCGGCGCGATTTCCCCGACGTACCCGACGTACGAAGCGCGCATCGGAAGCCAAGATAGAACGAAAGTTTTTTGAATAACAGTCTTGATTTTTAATTGGTCTTGTTGTATCGCGCATGAAAAAACGTTGGAATTCCGCCGTTTTTATTTTTCCCGTTTTCCGCGTGTCGTCTCACATTGTGACGCTCACCGCCGTTCCGCAACACCCCCGTCCGCCCGAAAACGTGAAGCGAACTCCATGCCAAAGCGTCAGTTTGTATAATCGCGACTTGCATAATCACGATTAGCATAATCGTAACCATACAAAGCTACGGGGGTATCAAAATAAGGCGATGCCTCATGCCACATATAGCGCATATCAGGTTGCCCAAGCACGAACTACGCCAAGCCGGGCACGCGCTAGCATCGTGGGTATGGATTCCCTCGCACCGCTCGCGCATCGTATGCCGTACACCGCCGCGTTCCCCAAGGCGCTCGGCACGGGGTTGCTGATTTCGACGCCTCACCCGATCACTGCGGAATTGCGCGGCGAGATGGAACGGTTCATCGATGAATACGAGCATGCGCTTTCGCGGTTTCGCGCTGATTCGCTGGTTGCGCACATCGGCAATGCGGAGCATGGCGGGCATTTCGATTTTCCCGATTGGGCCGGCCCGCTATTCGATTTGTACGACGCGCTGCACGCCGCCACGCGCGGTGCGATCGACCCGTGCGTGGGCGAGGACCTGATTCGTCTCGGTTACGATCCCGCGCTGAGTTTCACCGTTGAAGCCGACGCCGGCGAGCGCCTGGGCGCGCTGCACGGACGGGCCGTATGGGGTCGTGATGTGGTTCGTTCGAGTGGTACGACATTGGTTACACGCAGTCCGGTTCATGTGGATTTCGGCGCGTGCGGCAAGGGTTATCTGGTGGATTCGCTGGGCGGATTGCTCACCGATTCAGAACTTTCGCGCACATCGCATGTCAAGTCAGCCGAAACGACCAACCCGACATGCCAATCTTCCACCTCAGACAGCAAACGCGAAAGCGCTGCCCCGGAATTTGTGATTGATGCGGGCGGCGATCTGCTGGCGCGCACGAACAAGCCGATCCGTGTGGCGCTTGAGGATCCGGATGATCCGTCCTGCGCGGTCGGCGTCGCACTGATCGGCGATGGCGCGTTCTGTGCGAGCGCGCCCAGCCGTCGCCATTGGGAGGTGGCGGTGAACGAACAGACGCATCTGGCGATTCACCACCTGCTCAACGCCATCGACGGCCTGCCCGTGCAGCAGACGGAGGCCACCTGGTTGCGGTGCGATCCGCGTCGTTTGGCGGCTATCCGACTGCGGTGGCGGACGGGTTGGCTACGGCGCTGTTCGTTGCGGATCCGAACGAGCTGAGCAGCACTTTCGCTTTCGATTGCGCACGTTGGACGCCGACCGTCACGCCACCATCAGCGCCGGTTTCCCCGGCCGTTTCTTCTGATTGCCGACCGGTCACTGATTGCCAGGTTGGCCGGTTGGCGACCCGCCAATCGCAGACCGCAAACCGGCCAATCGCAAGCAAAACTCACGGAATGAGGTTGCCGGCGGCCACGTACAGGTCCCACCAATCCTGCTTGTCGAGGTCGATGTCCGCGCCGTCGAGCATTTCGCCCAGCCGGGTGGGGTTCATCGAGCCGAGCACGATCTGGATCTTCGCCGGATGCCTGAGCACCCATGCGGTGGCGATGGCGTTGGCGCTCACACCGTACTTGGCGCCCTTTTCGTCCAGTGCCTTGTTCAGCTCCGGGAAGTGCTCGTTGCCTACGAACGGGCCGTATTCCGTGCCGGACTGGAACGGGCTCCACGCCTGGATGGTCATGTGGCGCAGTCGCGAGTAGGACAGCAGGCCGTCCGAATGGTTGGCCACGACCATGCCTTCGGCGCCGGAGTTGGTCATCAGCTCGTCGCTGATCATCTGCGCGTGCATCAGGCCGAACTGCAGCTGGCTCGCTTCAAGCTCATGGCCGGGTCGTCGCCGAGCCAGGACTGCAGCAGTTCCGCCTGCCACGGGTTCACGTTGCTCACGCCGAAGTGGCGCACTTTGCCCGCCTTGTGCAGGGTGGTGAACGCTTCGACGATTTCTTCGGCCTCCATCAGGGTGTCGGGCCTGTGCAGGAGCGCGAAGTCCACGTAGTCAGTGCCGAGCGCTTCCAGTTCCTCGTCGAGTCGCGTGATGAGGTGCTTCGCGGAGAAGTCGTAGCGGGTGGCGTGCACGTTGTTCGGGTCGCTGAAGTCGATGTTGATACCGAACTTCGTCTGCAGGAAGATGTCCTCGCGCTTGAGCCCGGCGTCCTTCCACGCGCGGCCGAGCACACGCGAGCTGGCATGGTCGTGGTTGACGTTGAATCCGTAGATGTCCGCCGTGTCGAAGAAGTTGACTCCATGCTCGGCGGCCGTACGCACGACTTCCGCCGCCGCGTCCGCATCCAGCGCGTCCATGCGCATCACGCCGAGCGCCGCCTGCGATGCGACCACTGCCGATTTGCCGATTTCGATGCTTTTCATGACTGCCCACTTTCTTTGTGATTTTTGGATATGTCAATCGATTGACGTCAGTCACATCAATGGTAAATCCGCCGTCCCGTCAGCGCAACACAATAAAAATGCCGAAGCCAAAACGCAAAAATCCGGAGGGGTGGTCCCTCCGGATTTTTTAGCGAGTCAGCACGCCAACCTCACTCGGCCAGCGTGAACTGGCTGTTGTAGATGTCGGCGTAGAAGCCGGACTTCGCGAGCAGCTCCTCATGGGTGCCGCGCTCGACGATGTCGCCGCCGTTCATCACCAGAATCATGTCGGCGTCGCGGACGGTGGACAGGCGGTGCGCAATCACGAAGCTCGTGCGGCCCACGGTCAGCGCGTCCATGGCCTTCTGAATCAGTTCTTCGGTACGCGTATCGACCGAGGAGGTGGCTTCGTCAAGGATCAGGATCGGCGCGTCCTCCACCATCGCTCGCGCGATCGTCAGCAGCTGGCGCTGGCCCTGGGAAAGCGACGCCTTGTCGTCGAGCACGGTGTCGTAGCCGTTCGGCAACGACATGATGTAGTGGTGCAGGCCGACGGCCTTGCATGCGGCCACGATCTGCTCGTCGGTGACGTCCTTCTTCGAATACGCGATGTTTTCACGCACTGTTCCACGGAACACCCACGTGTCCTGCAGCACCATGGAGAACTGGTCGTGCACGTTCCAACGCGGTACGGACTTGGTGTCGATGCCGTCGATCGAAATCGTGCCACCGGAAATCTCGTAGAAGCGCATCAGCAGGTTGACCATGGTGGTCTTGCCGGCGCCGGTCGGGCCGACGATAGCCACCTTCTGGCCGGCCTTCACGGACGCGGAGAAGTCGTTGATGATGGTCTTGTCCGCGTCGTAGCCGAAGCGCACGTGGCTGAATTCCACGTCGCCGCGCACCGGCTGCGGCTTGCCGTCCGCGCCGACGCCCAGCAGCGCCTGCTTGCCGGTTTCGTCGGACAGTTCCGGCTCCTCAAGGAAGCCGAAGACGCGTTCGGATGCGGCCGCGCAGCGCTGCAGGTTCTGGAACGCCTGCGCGAACTGGGACAGCGGCTGCGTGAACAGGCGAATGTACATCATGAACGCCACGATCACACCGAATTCGATCTTACCGTCCATGGCCAGCACCGCGCCGACCACGCACACCACCACGTATCCGAAGTTGCCGACGAAGTTCATGATCGGCATCATCAGGCCGGACAGGAACTGGCTTTTCCAGCCGGACACGTACAGGTCGTTGTTGTACTTCTCGAACTGCTCGATGGAGCGTTCCTCGCCGCAGTATGCCTTGACCACGGTGTGGCCGGTGTACATTTCCTCGACGTGGCCGTTGACGTCGCCGAGCGCCACCTGCTGGCGGGTGAAGTACTTCTGCGACACCTTCATGATCACGCCCATGATGATCAGGCCGAGCAGCGCGGAGCCGATGGCGCACAGCGTCATGGTCACGTTGTTGTAGAACATCATGATGAGCGCGCCGAAGAACAGCGTGACCGATGTGATGAGCGAGCCGACCGACTGGCCGAGCGTCTGTCCGATCGCGTCGACGTCGTTGGTGATGCGGCTCAGCACGTCGCCGTAGCTGACTTTGTCGAAATATTTCAGCGGCAGGCGATTGATTTTCTGGCTGATCGCCTCACGTAGCTGCTGTGCGGTGCGTTGCGTGACGTTGGCCATCAGCCAGCTTTGCAGGTAGCTCAGCAGCGCGTACCCGACGTACAGCGCGACGAGCAGCCATGCGATGCGCGACACCGCGTCCATATCGATCGAATTCATGACGGGCTTGCCGTGCACCATGGCCGGCAGACCCTTCGTAATCTCGTTGGTCATGTCCTTGAGCTTGTCCGGGCCGATGATCTGGCACACCGTGCCGGCAGCGCCCAGAACCAGCGCGAAAATCATCACCGGAATGTACCGGCTGCAGAATTTCACGAGCTTCTTCATCACTCCGCCGAAGTCCTTCGGCTTTTCCACGGCCCCACGGCCGCGTCCCATTCCTCTTGGCATGTCTCCCCCTTTCAGCGCTTCAGTTCGTCTTCGCTCAACTGCGATTCGGCGATCTGCCGATACACTTCGCACGTGTCGAGCAGTTCCTCGTGCGTGCCCTGGCCGACCACTTTGCCGTCGTCGAGCACGATGATGCGGTCGGCATTCATGATGGTGCCGATGCGCTGCGCGACGATGAGTTTCGTGGAATCCTTCGCTTCCTTTTCGAGCGCGTCACGTACGGCACGGTCGGTTTTGAAGTCGAGCGCGGAGAAGGAATCGTCGAAGATCAGGATTTCCGGATGACGGTAGACGGCGCGTGCGATCGACAGACGCTGCTTCTGCCCGCCCGAAACGTTGGAACCGCCCTGCGAAATGCCGGAATCGTACTTCTTCTGCTTTTTGTCGATGAATTCCGTCGCCTGCGCGACGTCGCATGCGCGGCGCACGGTGTCGTCGTCGCGGTCCGTATCTCCGTACGCGACGTTGCTGGCGATCGTTCCCTTGAACAGGAACGATTGCTGCGGCACGTAGCCGATCTTGTCGCGCAACGCCTTCAGCTTGTAGTCGCGCACGTTGACGCCGTCGACGAGCACCTCGCCTTGCGTGGCGTCGTAGAAACGCGGCACGAGGTTGATGAGGGACGATTTGCCGGAGCCGGTCGAGCCGATGAACGCGACCGTCTGACCCTTCTTCGCCTTGAAATTGACGCCTTCGAGCATGGCGTGACGCGAGTCGGGGTAGGCGAAGCTCACATTGCGGAATTCGATTTCGCCTTCCTCGCCCGGCTTGCCCGCGTCCTGCGTGCCGTCGGTGACCATCGGCTCGGTGTCGATGACTTCGAGCACGCGCTGCGCGGACACGTCGGCTCGCGGCCAGAGCACGAACACCATGCTCAGCAGCAGGAAGCTCATGATGACCTGGATGGAGTAGCTGGAGAACACCACCATGTTGGAGAAGGTGGTGAGCTTGTCGACGGCGTCGGCAGCGTCGATGAGGTACGCGCCGATCCAGTAGACGGCGAGCATCAGGCCGTTCATGATGGTGTTCATCAACGGCATCATGATGGCCATGGCGCGGTTGGTGAACAGCTGGGTTTCGGTGAGTTCCTTGTTGGCTTCGGTGAACTTGGCTTCCTGGTAGTCCTCGGCGTTGTACGCGCGCACCACGCGCAGGCCGGTGAGGTTCTCGCGCGCCACGAGGTTGATGTTGTCGGTCAGGCGCTGCATGGCCTTGAACTTCGGCATGACGAAGTGCATGAGCACGGCGATGACCACCAGCAGGATGGCCACGGCGATGCCGGTTGCGAGCGTCCAATCGAAGCCCTTTCCTGCGATCTTGCACACGGCCCACACGGCCATGATCGGCGCCTTGACGATCATCATCAGACCCATGGTGATGAACATCTGGATCTGCGTGATGTCGTTCGTGGAGCGGGTGATGAGCGACGCGGTGGAGAAACGGTTCATTTCCGCCGGTCCGAAGCTTTCCACCTTGTTGAATTCGAGCGAACGCAGGCGCTGGCTGAACGAGGCACCCACGCGCGCGGCGATGAAGCCGGTGACGATGGCGCAGGCCGCCGAGCCGAGCGAGACGAGCAGCATCTTGCCGCCGGCCACCCAGATGTCGCGCATTTCGCTGCCGGGGGTTTCGACGAGCTGCGTGATGTCGGCCATATAATCCGGCAGGGTCAGGTCAAGCCAGATCTGACCGACGATGCTGACCAGCGCGACGAGCATCTGACCGATCTCCGCTTTGGAGAGGTATCGTACGATGCGAAGCATGCTTGGTTCCTTCTCTTGTTTTGTGTTTTGCTTGTTTTCTTACGATTAGTTTTTGCGATTTTTCGCGGTTTTTGCGATTACTGGATTGCGATTACTTACACTGTGAATTATTTACAGCGTAAGATACTACGCGTCTTCCTGTGCGTTTCCTGAGAACGCGGCTTTGACCTCGTCCGCCGTGGGGCGCGGTTTGCCGGGCATGCACAGCGACATGTACGTGGTGAATTCCTCGGTGAGCTCAACGAATTCGCGCGCGCGGCGCTCCCCCATCTGCGAGAAGATCCAGCAGATCGCCTCGCGCATGCTTTCGCGCTGCCGTTCGGCGCGTTCCCTGCCGGCTTCGGTGAGGTTCACGTGCACCACACGGCGATCGTCGGGGTCGGATTCGCGTGTGATCTGGCCTTTTTTCTCCAACGCGGACAGCAGTGTGGACACGCGTCCGGTGGTGGTTTTCATTGAAGAGGCGAGCTGCGATGGCGTCAGCGGGCCTTTCCTATAGAGTTCCTGCACGGCGAAGGGCTCGCCCTTCGCGCCTTTCACCATCTCCTGCTGCATGCGCGAACGTTTGTCCCATGTGTTGGTCGCCAATTCGTGGAACAGTTCCTCTTCAAAGCCCACGAGGCACCTCCTTCCGTCGCAATCGCCGTCATAATATCTTACAGTGTAAACATTTTACAGTGTAAGTTATTCCCAGGGCGATTTTGCAGCGAGCAAGCTACAGAAGGCACGAAAAAGGCCGCGGCCCGAATCGCGATTATTGTGCGGAATCGGGCGCGGCCAATCGTACGTATTGCGCGGAATTCAGCCGCGACGGGCGTCGACGGAGGCGTTCAGCATCGCCAGCTCATCCTGCGTGAGCGTCAGTTCGGTGGCGGCGAAGGAATCGTTGATTTCCTGCGGATTGCGGGCGCTGGGGATGGTGAACAACCGCTCGTAGCGACTCAGTTCCCAGGCGAGCACCACGCGCTGGTAGGAGCAGCCGTGGTTGCCGGCGACCGTGCGGAACGGGTCGTACGCGCGCTGGTCGAACGCGTCGAGGAAGCCGCCGAGGGGGCTCCAGCACACGAACGCGAGTCCAAGTTCCGCGCAGTGCTCCATCGTATGCTCAGGGTCGGAGTGCGAGGGCGAGAACTGGTTCTGCACGGCGATCAGCTTGTCGCCGAGAATCTCGCGGGCGATGTCGATCTGCGCGTTGTCCACGCGGGAAATGCCCGCGTACCGGATCACGCCCTCATCAAGCAGCTGCTTCAGCGCGCCGACCTGGTCCTCATAAGCCACTTCCGGGTCCGGTCCGTGCGAGTACAGCAGGTCCAGCGCCTCCACGCCGAGGTGCGCGGCCGACTCCTTTGCGTCGCAGATCATCGTTTCCGGACGCGAATCCGCCATCCACCCGTACTGGCTGCCCACAGCCTGCAAATGCTGGCGTTCCGGCTCGTTTTCGGCAACGTTCGGCGCCTCCATGGTGCGGCGATAGCCGGTTTTGGTTGCAATCAGCACTTCGTCGCGCGGACCGTCCCAGCTGGCGAGCGCGTCGCGCACCATTTTTTCGCCGTAGCCCAGGTCTTCGGCGGTGCCGGTGCCGGGTTGGCTTGGCAGGTAATACGACCAGGCGGTGTCCAGATATCGCACGCCCGCGTCCAAGCCGGCGTGAATCGTGCGGATCGCCGTATCGCGGTCCGGGCGGCCCTCAATCGCCAACGCCATCGTGCCCATGCCGAGCCGTGGAATCGCAAATCCCGCCAATTCGCCCATGTTTCGTGCGGTCGTCATAACCGTCTCCCTTCCGTCGCCACATCCGTCGCTACAAAATCCGCCACCCATTCTCGCACAAAACAGCGCGGAGCGGGTTGTCGGGCGGGTGCGGGAAGATGAGGCACAACCGAACGGGAGCCGAAAGGCTGAGAGGGAGCTCGACGAGCTTCGACCGAGGACTTGATGCGGGTAATGCCGCCGTAAGGAGACGGGTTGTTCGCGCCGCGAGGCGCATCTCATTTCCGTTCGCGATAACCGAATATCGCGTGATTAGGGTCACGGAGGGGCGCACCACCTCATAGGGTACGGTTCCTTCGGCGACCCTTTTTTCGTACCAACCGTGAATGTCCGATTCACCGGAAGCAGACGCTCGGAAGCCCACAAAGCAGTTCTGAACGTCCGTTTCGGCGGGAACGGCACTCGTGGGGCCTGACATACAGAAGGGAACCGAAATGATCATCAACGGCAAGGAAGAGGACGTCGCCACGCCGATCACCGTGGCCGAACTAGTGGAGCAGCGCGGTCTGCGCGCCGACCGCGTGGCCGTGGAGCTCAACGGCGAGATCGTGCCGCGCGCCAGCGTGCGCAGACGCAGCTCAAGGGCACCGACACGTTGGAAATCGTCACGTTCGTGCAGGGCGGCTGAGCACAGCAGCGAAACAAACCATACGAACGGAAACGAGAATACGAGAACAACCATGACTTTTGAACCATCCGCATCGCAGGCGCAGATCGACGCCCGCCAGCACGCTTTCGACAACCAGCCCGACCCGGCCACCCTGGTCAGCCGCGAGGAGATCCGCGCGGCCCTGCTCGACCGTCACACGGCCGCCACGCAGGACAAGCTCGACGCGGCGCACGTGGCCATTTGCGGCTGCGGCGGCCTTGGCTCCACCATCGCGGTGGCGCTGACCCGCATCGGCGTCGGCCATCTGCACTTGATCGACTTCGACCGCGTGGATATGACGAACCTGAATCGCCAGCAGTATTTCCTGAAGGACCTCGGCCAGTACAAGACGGAGGCGCTGCGCAGCAATCTGCGCCAAATCAACCCGTTCACGGACATCACCATCGACACCGTCAAGGTGACCGACGAGAACGTGCCGACGCTGTTCGAAAACGAGGACATCATCTGCGAGGCGTTCGACGTGCCGGAAAACAAGACGATGCTCGTCAACGCGGTGCTGGAGAATCTGCCGGGCAAGAAGCTCGTCAGCGCGTCCGGCATGGCCGGCTTCCGCAGCTCCAACCTGGTGAGCACGCGTCGCGTTTCGAAGAACTTCTACTTCTGTGGCGATGGCGAGACGGCTCCGGTACCGGGTGCCGGCCTGATGGCGCCGCGCGTGGGCGTGGTCGCCTGCCACGAAGCGAACATGATCACGCGACTGATCCTCGGCGAGGAAGACGCCTGACGCACTGCTACGTTACTCCACTGCCGTAATCGAAATTTTTATTGCGATTACAAACGCACGTTGCACACAACACAACAGCAGCACAGCAATCGCAACAACAGCAACACCAAACACCCCAACGAAAGGAACCGACGATGAGCACCGAAAACACCATCACCACCGCAGCAGCCGATGTTGCGGCCGCACCGAACGCCACGCTTGACGAGCTGGTCGGCACCACCACGAACACGGCGATCCTGCCGGAGCCGGACGCGCACGCGTACGACGAGATCGCCACAGGAGACGCCGATCCGTTGATTCTCGGCGGCCACAAGTTCACCAGCCGCTTCATCCTCGGTTCCGGCCGTTACGACCTGAACCTCATCAAGGCCACCATCGAGAACGCGGGCACGCAAATCGTCACCATGGCGCTGCGCCGCTGCCGCACCACCGAAAACAACCTGCTCGACTACATTCCGAAGGGCATCACCATGCTGCCGAACACGTCGGGCGCGCGCAACGCGGAGGAGGCGGTGCGCATCGCACGTCTCGCGCGCGAGGTGTGCCAGACGGACTTCGTGAAGGTGGAGATCGAGCACGAGGCGAAGTACCTGCTGCCTGACAACGAGGAGACCATCAAGGCCACGGAAAAGCTGGCGAAGGAAGGTTTCGTGGTCATGCCGTACATGTTCCCGGATCCGATCGCGGCGAAACGTCTTGAGGACGCGGGCGCGGCATGCGTGATGCCGCTCGGCGCGATGATCGGCTCGAACAAGGGCCTGCGCGCACGTGACTTCATCGAGGTGATCATCAAGAACTCCAACGTTCCGGTGATCATCGACGCGGGCATCGGCCGGCCGAGCCAAGCCGCGGAGGCCATGGAGATGGGTGCGGATGCGGTGATGGCATACACGGCGATCGCTTCCGCCGGCAACATTCCGCTGATGGCACGCGCCTTCAAGAACGCGATTGAGGCCGGCCGTGAAGCATACCTGTCCGGCCTGGGCAAGGTGACGGAAGACCACGCCGTCCCGTCCAGCCCGACGAACGAGGCCGACTACATCGCTGATTCGCGCCGATTTCGTACGATTCGTGCACTAACGTTTCGCACTGTTTTATTGCGATTACACGACGAGGGTCGTGGAAACGCACATTTTCGCAAGGTTTCCACCGGCCCTCTTTCGTCGGATGCGCGACACGTAGCGCAACACGCGCATGCCACGCATACCGCAGCGACAGGCAATACGTCTACTTCCCTAGAGCCGCTTTCAAATCGCGGTTCTGGAATCGCTCGTGCAGCAGGCAGTAGCCGCCGAACACGACGAGCCACAGCAGGCCGGCGATGGCGGAACCGCGCGTATCTGCGGACAGGAACAGCGTGACGTACACGAACACGTAGAACGCAATCGCAATCCAGTCGCACACCTGCCAGGCCGGCATCACGAAGCCGTCCGGCAGGAAGTCGGCACTCTGGCGGTAGCGGCGGTGCGCAAGCATCGTCAGGATGTAGATGAAGATCACGACGGCGCTGGCGGCCGAAGCGAACAGCACGAACGCGCCGGAAACGCCCGGAATCGCGTTGATCAGCGGGGAGAACAGGATCATGCAGCCGGACACGATGATCGCCTTCGCCGGCACCTTGTGATCCGACACCTCACCGAGGCGCTGCATAGCGGGCGATTCGGAGTCCTGCGCAAGCTGGTACAGGTGGCGGCCCGCCGAGTAGATCAGCGAATTGAGTGCCGACGCGGCTGCGGTGATCACCACGAAGAACACGAGCGCGGCGGCCCAGTCGAGCCCAGCGTATTTGAACACCATGATGAACGGCGAACCGAACGAGCCGTCCGCGTTCTGATGGAAGTTGCGCCACGGCACGATGGCCATGATGGCCACGAGCGCGCCCACGTAGAAGATGAGGATGCGCATGATCAGCTCGTTGACGGCCTTCGGCAGCACTTTGCGTGGGTTCTGCGTTTCGGATACGGTCACACCTACGAATTCGATGAGCTGGTAGGCGAAGAACACCATCTGGAAGCTCATGAAGAAGTTCATCCAGCCGTTCGGCGCAAGCTGGAAGCCGTCGGTAATGTTCGTAAGGCTCACAGTGCACCGGAGACCGTGCCGTCCACGCCTTCGATATGCGTGGCCGGGTAGCTGAAACCGAGGAACAGCATCACCACGGCGGTGACAATCAGACCCACAATCAGCGTGATTTTGATCATGGAGAACCAGAATTCCGCCTCGCCGAACACTTTCACGGCAATGAGATTGATGCCGGTGAGCGCCACAAGGAAGCACAGTTCGATAAGCCATTTCCACGCGTTGAGGTCTATGCCGAACGTGCCGAAGAATGTGACGAAATAGGTGCTGACGGCTGTGATTTCGGTCATGCCGGTCAGGATGAGCACGATCCAGTACGTCCAGCCGGCGAATTTGCCCCATGCACGTCCAAGATAACGGGTGATGAAGTTGATGAAGGTGTGCTGGCTCGGGTCGCTGTACATCATTTCGCCGATGGCTCGCATCAGCAGGAACATGATAAGGCCCACGCCGATGTATACGAAAATGATGCTCGGTCCGGTCAGCGCGATCGACTTGCCGGAGCCTAAGAACAGGCCGGTGCCGATGGTGCCGCCGATGGCGATGAACTGGACGTGGCGGTTTTTCAGGCCGCGTTCCATGTCGTTGTCTTTGTCGAGGCTTTCGATGGATTTGATATGCGCGGTTTCCGTCGCTTCGGACGTGCTTGTACCAGTTTTTCCGGTTTTCGTATTCCCAAAAGTCATAATGTTCACACCCTACCGCGCCAACCGCACAATCTCCGCCGTTGTTCGCACCGCGAAATGCGCTATATGTGGCAGATTCGCATCTTTTCCAAAAAACGCTTTGCGACGGGTGGAGTCAGCTTGCCAAGGTTTTCAGCTTGCCACGGAGCGATTCGTTTTCGCGTTCCAGCTCGTCGATGCGCCGAGCCTGTTGTTTGATGATGACAAGCGCCGTCTCGCTGTCAAGGCCGCTGCTCGCGCTGAGAGGTGCAGGCGGCACGGCGATGGCAGCCGCATCGGATGGGACGGGCACGTCAGCGGATATACACCCCCCCCCGACACGTTCGCCCTGTCCAGCGGATGCGGAGCATTTCCAATGTTCGCCTTATCGGAATTGGCGATTCCTGCGATGCCGTCGAGTTTCTCCTTGCGCGTCACCGCATGAACATACAGGTTGACGAGCTCCGTAATGATTTCGCCGTTACTCATGTCACTGCTACCACTCACGGATTTGAGGACGGCAGCCTTCCAACGCGCCACACTTCGTTCTATACGTTTATACCCAATCAGTTCCGGCGGCAATCCCGCCTCGCGGAAGATTTTGGTCGGCGATTCCCCCGCAAGATACCGTATGACACACACCTGTTTGAAGGCGTTGGAGTACGTGATGCGGTCTTTCGACACGTTAGCCACCGCCGGCAGATCCCGCAACATTTGGAGCTCGTCCATGCTGAATGATCCTCCACCGCGCATCGTTTTACCCCCTTTGCTATACCCCGTGATGAAGCAAGTGTATATCCGACTTCTCACAAGCAGCTTTTCAAATATTGCTGACCGTATATCACTTCAACCGGTCGGTCACACGTCAATGCGGCGATTATGGAATATCCACAACCGCCCGCATTGACTTTTATTGCGAGTGAGTCAATTCACAACTCACTCACACCGAACGCATGCGCTCAGTACGTGCGGCGACGACTCTTGACCGCCACAGCCACGCCAGCGCCACCCACCAGCAGCGCCACGACCGTGAACAGCACGGTTCCCGCAGCACCAGTCAGCGGCAGCTGAGTGACAGACTTGACGTTCAGCACGGTAGCGGTGGCATTCGCAGTGGTGTTATCGACCGGTTGGACCTGACGAAGGGCATCCTGTTCGAAAGTGACGAGACCTTCATCTGTGATCTCCACATTGAAAGTGACCCTGAAGTTCTGGGCGTAATCGGTCGGAGCCTGAGTCTCCACAACCGTGTAGGTTCCTGCCGCAAGACCCGCGACCTTCACCAAACCAT
>ENA-OQEX01000455-OQEX01000455.1-human-gut-metagenome-genome-assembly--contig:-NODE-455-length-21895-cov-1.933618_pt1 | contig 21895 bp, 27 predicted proteins | sample MGYA00242802_ERZ504649 | MGnify/ENA primary metagenome ERZ504649 (study PRJEB26092, sample SAMD00036194) | human gut metagenome | host: Homo sapiens | study: EMG produced TPA metagenomics assembly of...
TTAATATAAAATATTCAAAAGAATAGGAATACAATAAAGGGACTTCTTCGGAGGTCCCTTTTAAAATGGGAAAATGTTAATAAAACTTTTTCTTGCTAAATCGTAAAAGTTTGCTAGAATAGTTGTAACAAACACAGTCAGAAAGAACGTTCACAAACGAGGTGACCGCTATGATTACACTGAATGATTATTTATATTCCGGAGATACGGTTTTAAAAATTTTACAGAAATATACAGAGGATCTGCGTAAGGAAGCGAAGAAGAACCATAACGAAGTTGATTTGGTGCACAGCAATTTTCTGCTCCAGATCACGGAACTTCTGGAGCATAATGATTTCCTGACAGCTCAATCTCAGAAGATTCGGGAATTTTATAAATATATGGCCCATGAATATCCATTTCTTGCTTTTACATTTAAAGGCAGGATTAAGTCATTGATCCGGGCAGAAGAGAAATTTAATGGATATGTAGTGGAATATATTTACGATTATTACCGGGAAAATGGTACCTATCCGTCGGTTGCAGAGCTGAAAAATAAGCTGAGCTGCTTTCGTGATTTTATTGCTTACCGGATTGTGGTCTGTATGCCAAGATGTCACTTGAAGCCAGGGGAAGACCAGGAGCAGGCGTCTATCCGCTATCTTTATGAGATCGCAAATGTGCTGCCAGGATTTCTGGAAGAGAGAGGCTTTACAGCAGAATCGGCTCAGGGAGTGAAATTGAGTACTTCTGATCAACTAAATGATGATGTAAAGCCCTATTACAGAGATTATATTTGTGGTACCAGTGAATATGGGTATCAGTCTTTACATATTACATTTTATGATAACAGCTCCAGATCCTACATGGAGGTACAGCTCCGTACCCAGAAAATGGATGACATTGCAGAAATCGGTCCGGCCAATCACCTGGGCTATGAGAAACGCCAGCAGGACGAGCGCGCCAGAAGAGATGTGATCCCGGAAGGGGAATGTGTTTACTTTGATGAGGCTTATGAGCGGGGGATGAAGCTGCTTTCCCTGGAATTAGCAGATCTTGACGTGAATATGTTTTCTGCGGTAAATAACAGTCTGATCAACGATGGCTGTGGATTGTTCCGAGGCAGATTGATTCTGCCTTATGAGCATTTGTCCAGATTTCAGAATGATGTGATTGATTGAGAAAAAAGTAAGTGGAGCAATAAAGATGTTAAAGAAAAAGATGTTAATTGCTTTAGGGGTGGCAGCAGTATTGAGTGTGAGCTGTGTAAGTGTGACTGTCTGGGCTGAGGAAAACGCAGAAGAGCAGACAGAGGAAGCAGAGGACAGTTCTAATTCTGAAGGAGAGGAAGATGCTGATTTAGAAGAGTCTGACAATCCGGAGATTGAAGAGGGATACACTACAGAACTAGAAGGCTGCACAAAGGTGGTTTCCTGGTGCAAAAATGGAGACAATAATATTTACGGACAGTTCTATTATCCGGAAGATTTTGACGAAACAAAGACTTATCCAGTAATCATTATGAGCCACGGAATCGGTTCTACTTCCCAGATGGTAGAGCGTGCAAAATGGCCGGAAAAGGCGGCTCAGGATGGATATGTGGTTTATACATTTGACTTCTGCGGCGGTTCCCTTAACGGAAACAGTGACGTAGATTTCATGGATATGACAGTGATGACTGAGAAAGAAGATTTAAGTGCTGTTATGGACTTTGTGAAAACAAAGGATTATGTGGATCAGGATCATCTTTTCCTTCTGGGACAGAGCCAGGGAGGACTTGTAAGTGCTCTGACTGCTGCAGACAGAAAAGATGATGTGGCTGCTATGATCCTGATTTATCCGGCGTTTTGTATTGCGGATAATGCCCGGGAAATGTATGATTCCGCATATGATATTCCGGAAGACAGAGCTGAGATGCCGGTAGGAACTGTGGTTCTGAGTATGTGAAAACAGTTTATGATCTGGATGTTTATGGCACTATCAGCGCATATGACGGAGACGTGATGATCATTCACGGAATCAATGACAGCCTGGTGCCATACAGCTATTCTGAAAAGGCAATTGAGGAAGCGTATACAGGGGAAGGTTCTGTTCTGATTCCCATTTATGGAAAAAATCTACCATGGTTTCGAGATGAACTTTGAAGAGGGAAGAGACTATGCGGAGACAGTTGGATTGGAATTTTTGGATGTGCATTTGAAAGAGGAAGAATAAAGGTTTAGGAAACCAAAAAGTGAAAAAAACATGTAGGGCGTATTTATAGATCGTTATGAATTAAAGGCATTGCAAGGATATTATACCGCGTACTAAAAGTTAGATTTTAATGTCTGACTTTTGGGCGGCATGTTCTACAATGCCTTTTTTATTTAAGTATATATTTTATAAAAATAATATTGTATAAAATAAATACAAATGGTATAATATTAACGAGGAATGATTCTTAAAAAAATATAAACTCCTTGCAGTACATTATATTTTATGTTACGCTGAATTCACATCTCAGGAACTCTATGTACTATTCGTAGGCGGTTCAGCTCATGAACAGCAGTCTATTCATTGCCATTCGGTGAAGTATTCCTGTGAAATAAGCGTAATAAAGAAGGTGGTGAAACTTGGGTGTAAAAGACCAGGGACTACAGGAGTATCTGAAAGATAACGAACGCTTTGCAGATTTTGTGAATGGTACCTTATTTGCAGGAAAGCAGATTGTGGATCCATGTTATCTTAAGGAAGTACAAAGGAAGAAGAGAGTATCATATAAACAGTCGATTATGGCAAAAAATATACAAAAGAAAAACAGTTCTGAAAAATACGGCGAAGAGGAAATTGCCAGGGAAAAAGGTGTTTTTGAAGAGGGAGAATTCGGGGATGACAGCGCGAAGCTCATGTATCTGGAAAGAGAGCGCGATTTCCTTCGTCTCCACGATAAGCCAGGCTGTAGATTTTTGTTGGCATGTGAAGTTGAATCTGGGGCAAATTATGAGATGCCTGTGAGATGTTTTACATATGACAGCATAGAATATACAGATCAGCTAAAAGAGTGGAAAAGAAAATCCCAGCAAATGTTTTGGGGAAGAGGAAAACGTGGGAAAAAACGGCGCCGAATCCGTCGTCCATTGCTTCCGGTATTTCATCAGGTATTATACCTGGGAGAGAAAAGGTGGAAGAGTAAGTTAAAATTACAGGAAATGATGGACATCCCGGAAAATGTGATGAGTTTTTCAGACAGGCTTCCTGATTATGATATTTGTATGATAGATATTCATGAACAGAATCCTGAGTTGTTTCACACGGAATGGAAAGATATTTTCCAGCTTATGAAGCACAGCCGTAAAAAAGACGAATTGAGAAAATACGTAGAAGAGAGTACCGAAGAAATACGAAAGCTAAGTCAAGAAACCAGATGGCTTTTGGCGATATTACTGGAGCAATATGAATTTGTTGATGAAGAGGTTGTGGAGGTGAAGGATATGTGTAAGGCATGGATGGCGCAATGCAAATGTATGCAGATGAAGCGAGAGCAGCAACGCGGAAAGAAATGAAGAAAGAGATGAAAAAAGAAATGAGAAGACAGGCCAGAGAAAAAGATCGCAGGACCGTTTTTAACATGTTTTCTCGGGGGTATTCACAGAAAGAAATTGCGGCAATTTCCGAGCTGCCGCTTAAAAAAGTACAGAAAATGTGTGAAGGGTTTATCGAGAATACAACAATGGCAGTACATACTTCTTGATTTGGATTAGAAATTACAGAATAGTAGCTGAGAAAGTTTAACGAGAAAAGGCATTGCAAGGAATTATATGGCGTCTGTAAACGATTTGATTTTGGAGTCAAACGTTAGGGAGAGGCTATATCCTGCAATGCCTTTTAAAATCCTTCAAATTTATATGAAAACTGCTAACAGGTACGCTTATGCATCTTGTTTCTCCGGAAACATTTTCCCGAAGAGAAAACGGATCAGCGGTCCACAGTACATAAGCTGCCAGAAGAAGGCTACCGGGAGTTCATGAAAGTGGTCTGGAGCCATACGGCAACGAACTGGGAACCCGCATTTTTAAACAAGATTGTGGCAATTAAGCTCATGATCGGGCACATAATGCAGATGATCATAACAGAAATTGCAACTGTGATGGCGAAAGGTCTGTCTTTAGGTGTGACAATACGAAAAGCAAGCTTATGGGCAAGGTTATCAACAATAAAGAACTCCAGTACAAATGCAACCGGCCACATAATCTTCATTTCGCCGAAAGCCATGAGAAATACCTGGTTGCTCATTCCACCGATGTTCAGGGAAATGTTGTAGCAGATCATGGCGTAGACCATAAGGAAAGCATCATCAGAGTGAAAATAACATTTTGAAACTTAGTTTTTGGCATAAAATTGTTCTCCTTTTTCTAAAAATGGGTACAAAAAAGACACATGTGTTGTTCGTTATCAAGTGTACACTTGTGTCGTTTCCAATTTTATACCAGAGCTAATTTGTTATTGAATTGTTTACCGAATGATTATTATACCAGATAAATGGGAAAATGCAATAAAAAAATCGATATATAAGATGGACTAAGAATGATAATGGGGATTTTTTATAAGTCAGAATGCAGTTTTACTTAAGTTCCTTGGTTATATTAAACTAGTGGTTTATTGCAGAATATATAGTTCTTCTGGTAATATAAAACATGTAAGAAATCATATCGGTCATTATCCCGTTAAGGAGGCGGAGCGGACTGTAAATCCGCTGTTATCATAACACGAGTGGGTTCGATTCCCTCATGGCCGAGTATACTCCTGTAGCTCAGCTGGATAGAGCACGCGTCTACGAAGCGCGGTGTCGAGAGTTCGAATCTCCCTAGGAGTGCTTCCAATGGCAGATGTCTTGGAATAAAGTGAATCAGGTAAGGAAATGGTGCAAAGGAAGAAAGCTGTCTGTGACTAGACGGCTTTTTTCATTTGAGATTCAACTTCTGGATTTTGAAGATGTGCTATTTGCGATGGATTTCTTACACTTTACGTAAAAAACAGGTACAGAAATTGCAGGGTGTTATAATAAATCCATATTATGAATTATGTAAAATAATCGATGGAGGATGAAGGTATGAAAACAAAGCAGGCTGTAAATCCGTACCTGCCAAGCTGGGAATACGTGCCGGATGCGGAGCCGCATATTGTGGACGGACGTGTATACATATATGGTTCTCATGATCTTTTTAACGGCTTGAATTTCTGTCTTGGAGACTATGTATGCTGGTCAGCACCGGTAGACGATCTTGGCAACTGGCGTTATGAGGGTGTTATTTTCAAAAGAGAGCAGGATCCGGCAGCGCCGAAGATCCGTCTTACAAATGGTCTGGCAGCACCGGATATGATCCAGGGACCGGACGGAAGATTTTATCTTTATTATTTCATGGGCGGCACCAAGATGATCTCTGTGGCTGTCTGTGACAAGCCGGCAGGCAAATATGAATTCTATGGTTATGTAAAATATGCAGACGGCACTCCTATTGGAAAGAAAGAGGAGCCGCTGCAGTTTGACCCGGGCGTTTTTATGGATGACGATGGAAAACTGTATCTTTACACAGGCTTTGCCCTTCAGGGAAATCCTCTTCTGCTTGATGGCTCCAAGCCGACTGAGCACGGTGCAATGTGCTTCGAGCTGGACCCCGCAGATATGCTTACTGTAAAAATGGGACCGAAATACATTGGAATTGCCAGTGAGAAAGAAGCACCAGGAAGTTCTTATGAGGGACATCCCTTCCTGGAAGCAAGCTCCATGCGTAAATTCAATGGAACCTATTACTTCATCTACAGCTCCCTGAACAGCCATGAGCTTTGCTATGCAACAAGCGATAACCCTACAGAGGGCTTTGAGTTTGGCGGTGTTCTGGTCAGCAACGGGGACATCGGCCTTCCTGGAATCACAGATGTAAAAATGCAAGAAACTGCACCGGAAACACTCACGGAAGCCTGATCGAGATTAATGGAAGCTATTATGTTTTCTATCACAGACACAGTAACCGTAAGCAGTCTTCCCGTCAGGCCTGTGCAGAGCGCATCCGCTTCGAGAATGGCAAATTCTATCAGGCAGAGATGACCTCCTGTGGTCTGAATGACGGACCGCTTAAGGGAAAAGGAAACTATCCTTCCTACATTGCCTGCAACGTATATGGCAAAAAAGGAACCCGTTTCTTAAGTATGATCAAACATCCAAAGTCCGGTCATCCATATCTGACTCAGGAAGGAAAGGATCGTGAGCAGGGGTCAGATCAGTATATTGCCAATATGTGTGACGGAGCAGTTGCAGGCTTCAAATATTTTGACCTGCGTGAGACCTCTAAGGTTCGTATTAATATTAAGGGAAAAGCAACTGGAATTGTTTATGTATCCACAGAGGAAGGCGGCAAGCCAGTGGCAAAGATTCAGGTAAAACCTTGCAAGGAACAGCACGGTTTTGCAGCTGATGTAAACGGACTCGGTGAGAAAGAGGCACTGTACTTCAGTTACAAGGAACTGGCGCATTTAATTTTATGTCTTTTGATCTGAAGTAAGATTCCATTAAATGTGCAGGAAATATTCTGCCTGCAAATGGAAGACAGAGCTTAAATAAAGGGAAAAAGAGTTTATCTTAAGAGTCAAATAAACCCAGGAGGCGAAATATTTGAACATTACTAATTTTGCAAAAAAACTTGCAGAAAAGCCGGTTTTTAAAACAAGAATCAAATCCGATCAGGTGAAGCTTCCGGAAATTGCCATTGGATATTTTCTGGCGCCCTTTTGCGCCATGTTTGCCAATGCCATTTTCGGTGCTATCTGAACCGTTATTATGTAGATGTACTTGGCTGGACGAAATTCGGAGCATTTGCCACACTTCTGTCCAATCGTATCTGTGATTTCGTAGTTCTCGGAAATCTGATGATCGGGCAGTGGATCGACAACACCAGAAGTACACAGGGAAAAGCAAGACCTTACCTGATCATTGCAGCACCAATGCTGATCATAGCCATTATTCTTATGTTTATGACACCAGCTAAGGGCAATAATGCGGTGCAGATGATCTGGATCGCAGTGTCCTATAACCTGTACTATGCACTTGCATATCCATGTTTTTACTGTGCACATAGCTCCATGGTTTCTCTTTCTACCAGAAATTCTGAGAGCCGCGGGCTTCTTGCAACACTGTCAAATGCAGCAATGGTTGCTTCAGCAGGAGTTGGAGCCAGCATTGTAGTGCCGATTCTTCTTCAGAGCTTTCTGTTTGTGACAAAGGACGGCGGAATCGATGTGGACGCAAGCTATTCACACTGGAGGATTATTTCCATAGTTCTTTGTCTGGTAAGTGCATTTGGCTGTATGCTGGAATATTATTTTACCAGAGAGCGTATTACAGAGGAAACCATCAATCTGAATGTGAAGGAAGAGAAGCTTCCTCTGAAAAAACAGCTGGAAGGCTGTATCCACAACAAATACTGGTGGATCATCATTCTCTATTTCCTGATTTTCCAGTTTGGCCAGCTGATCAAAAACAGTTCCATGAGCTTCTATGTAAGATGGATGTTTGACAGTGTAATTAATTCTGCAAATCCGGAGCAGACTTCCGGTGCATTAATGTCAACACTTGGTTTGGTTGGTGGAATTCCTACTGCCGTTGGTATGGTAGTGGCATGGCCAATTGCCCGTAAACTTGGAAAGAAAAGAGCCGTTGTTACAGGACTTTGTTTCTCCGTTGTAGGCGGCCTTGTCTGTTTCCTGAATGTACACAGCTTCGGAATGGTTGCTGCAAGTATGGTATTGAAAGGAATCGGAAGTATTCCGGCAATGTATGTGACGATGGCGCTTCTTTCTGATGTGCTGGATCACCTGGAAGCGAAGAATGGTTTCCGAAGCGATGGATTTACAATGTCTGTTTATAGCTCCATTATGGTAGGTCTTAGCGGACTCTGTATCGGTGTGCTGAACAGTCTTCTTACCTTTGCAGGCTACAGCAATACCGGCATTGCCTGCAATCCGCAGACTCTGGAAATCATTGAAAATGTGGCAAACTATACAGGCAGATCGTTTACCGTCAGATGGGCGGCGTGGAGCAGGTGCTTGCATTTGCATTTCTGGCGGCAGATGTGATCACCTATGCAGTTGTTATCATTCTCATGAGCCGTCTGGATGTAGAAAAACACATTGAAGAGGACCAGAAAAAGATCAAAGAAAATCAGAAGAAAGCAGCTAATATCTAATTGTTTCAGAACCTGTTTCCTGTTATACTATTCTTAGTTAACACAAGTGATTCCGGCTCCCTGGTGCAGTGTCACTGTGCCAGGAGCGTTTTAGCCGAATAAGCTGCGAAGAAGCTATTCGATTATGAGAAGGCAGCAAAGCGGATTGGAGTATCCGTTTGATTGAATAGGATAGGTGAGAAATAATTATGATAAGAATTGCAATTGTAGAGGATGACAGGCATGACCGGGAGGCGTTGAAGAAATGCCTGAATCGTTATGAAAAAGAGAACCAGATGAAATTTTCCGTAACAGAATTTCAGGACGGAGAGGATATTGTGACCGATTACACTGCCAGCTATGACCTTATTATTCTGGATATTGAGATGGCGTTTCTCAATGGAATGAAAGCAGCAGAAAAAATCCGTGAGCTTGATACAAATGTAATTATTATTTTATTACAAACATGCCTCAGTATGCCATTCAGGGATATAAGGTAAATGCGCTGGATTATATTTTGAAGCCAATTTCCTATTTTTCATTTTCAGAGAGTATGGTAAGGGCTCTGGCAAAGGTGAAGACACCGGAGAAGGAGTACATTACCATTGTTCTGAAGGGAGGTAAAAAGAAGCTGGATGTGGCGCGGATTTGTTACGTGGAGGTTCAGGACCATGTGCTGATCTACACACTCTGGATGGGGATTTTGAGACAAAGGGCACTATGAGGGATACAGATAATCAGTTTGATCCGAAGAAATATTTTCGGTGTAACCGCTGTTATCTGGTAAATCTGGAATTTGTAGAGACTTATCAGGGCAGTGATATCATGGTAAATGGCGATACGATCCAGGTGAGCAGAAGCAGGCGGAAGCCCTTTCTGGATGCACTGAATGAATACATGAATGAGGTGGGAAAATGAGAGGTACGGTAGTCAACACTCCCGGATATTATTATGCCATTTCCTACTGGCTTTCTGCACTGGTAATGATCCTTGTGCAGGGCGCGGAAATAAAAAACTGTGGAAATATCTGCACGGGGCACTGAGTTTTATCAGTATTTTTACCGTTATGTTTTTACAGATGGAATAAAGCAGATGTTTTTCATGCCTCTTATGGTTTGTGTGTTTTTGCTGATGCTTTTGTACATCAGGATGGCAGGAGAGCTTCCATGGCGTGAAACCGGATTTTTCTGTGCGAAGGCATTTATCAACGCAGAATTTGCAGCCTCTTTGTGCTGGCAGATTCATTATTTTTATACAGGTGATTTCAGCGGTCAGGAGAAGGGGACACCAGAGCAGATGCTATGGAGAGTGCTGCATATGGTAGTTATTTATGCAGTACTATACATTCTGATTTATTTGATCGAACGTTATCTGAAGAAGGATATTGAAGAATTGCAGATCACCCGCAGAGAATTACTGGTTGTATATTTTGTGCTGATTATGGTGTATTGTATCAGCAATGTAAGCTATGTGGATGTAAAAAGTATTTTCAGTGCAGGAACAGCTATGGATGTGTTTATTATCCGTACACTGGCGGATCTTAGCGGTATGGCGGTGCTTTATGCTTATCACATTCAGGTAAAAGAGATCCAGATGCGTTTTGAGAAGGATACGCTTCGGAATATTATGGATATGCAGTACAAAAATTACAAGCTTTCCAAGGAGAGTATCGACATTGTAAATCAGAAATACCATGATCTGAAGCATCAGATCAATCTTTTAAAAAGCGGCGCAGATTCTGAAAAAGCAGGGGAATACCTGGAACAGATGGAGCGTGAGATCAAGATTTATGAGACACAGAATAAAACGGGAAATAAGGTCCTTGATACCATTCTTACCAGTAAAAGCATGCATTGTCAGAGACATGGTATTGAGCTGAAATTTATGGGTGAGGGGCAGCTGCTGAATTTTATGGAGGATATGGATATCAGTGCTCTTTTCGGAAATATGCTGGATAATGCTATTGAAAGTGTGGTGAAGATCAAAGACCGTCAGAAACGTCTGATTTCCCTGCATGTGATTCAGGATAAACAGTTTATTCGTATTCGCACAGAGAATTACTGCGAGGAGAACGTTCAGTTCCAGGATGGAATCCCGATCACCACCAAGAAAGACAAACGGTTCCATGGATATGGAATGAAGAGTATGAAAAAAATTGTAGAGAAGTATGGCGGTTCAGTTATGGCGGGCAAGGCGAATAACTGGTTTGAGCTGAAGATACTGATTCCGATGAAACATTAGACGATTTTTAGGAGGAAAAATAATGCCATCATATAGTATAATTGAGAATTTCGAAGTACATAAAAATAATCGTTTTCTGGAAATTGCAGAGGCCCTGAAGCCGGAGCTTTTGCATAAAGAAATTAAGGCTGAAAAGGAAATTATGGTGGGAAAAGACCGCCAGATGAGAACGGTTATTACAGAAGAGCACCCGATTGAAAATCTGTATGCAAAATATTTAAAAAGAGATGATACAGTATTTGTGGATTTCGGGGATCATGCTGTAGGTTATGTGACTTTGGAGCTTAGTAAAACAGGAAGCCATCAGGATGCACCGGTTTATTTTTACCTGAAATTCGGTGAGCGTCTGGAGGAAATGACGGACAAAACTGCTGATTATGACGGCTGGCTCAGCCGTGGCTGGATTCAGGAGGAGTATATTCATGTGGACGTACTTCCGGCGAAGGTGAAGCTGCAAGAAGATATTCTTTCCGTTATATGGAGCTTCGTGTAATTGATACTTCTGCCAAGTTCCAGCTGAAAATCGATGGTATTTCCTGTGATACGGTTTCTGCTGTAGACATGGAGTCTGTAAAGCCGGTGGATTTCGGAGATCCGCTTCTGAATCAGATTGATCTGGTAAGCCGAAAAACCCTGAAAGAATGCATGCAGGATGTTTTTGAGGATGGACCGAAGCGTGACCGCAGAATGTGGCTGGGAGATCTGAGACTTCAGGCGAGAGCCAATTATTACACCTTTAAGAATTATGATCTTGCCAAACGCTGTATGTATATTTTTGCAGGACTGCTTTTTAATGAGGGAAAGCTAAGCGCCTGTGTATTCACAGAACCGGAGATGGAGCCAGATGATACTTACCTTCTGGACTATGCATTGTTTTTCTCATCTGTGCTTCTGGATTATTATGAGGCAACCGGTGATCTGGAAACACTCAGGGATCTTTATGATGTGGCAATTGATCAGATCCGCATTGCTATGACGCAGTTAAATGAGAAAAATGTTGTGGAGGATTTAGGTGATGCATTCTGGTGCTTCCTGGACTGGGGAGATGGTCTGAATAAGCAGGCCGGAGCTACAGCAGTTCTGATTTACTGTATCCGTTATGGAATCCGCCTTGCAAAGATTCTGGATAAACAGGAGGATATCAGCTGGCTGGAAGAGAAGCAGGCCATGCTGAAAGAGGCAGCAGTGAAAGAGTTCTGGGATGAAGCGCTTGGAATGTTCGTAAGCGGTCCGGACCGTCAGGCTTCCTGGGCAACCCAGATCTGGATGATCCTGGCACGTGTCTTTGACAAAGAGACAAACTGTAAATTGATCCATCATGTAATGGAAGTGAATCCAAGAATCCGCATGGTAACTCCATATATGTATCATCACTATATTGATGCGCTTATCCGCTGTGATGAGAAAGAGCTTGCACTGGAAGAAATGAAGCGTTACTGGGGCGAGATGATCCGCGACGGCGCCGACACCTTCTGGGAACTGTACAATCCATACAACCGGGAAGAATCCCCTTATGCTCCAGCATGGTTAACAGCTACTGTCACGCATGGAGCTGTACGCCGACGTATTTTCTTAGAAAATTTTATATGGATAATGAGAAATAAGATTGAGAATGAGGATCTTGCAGAAATGCAGGATCCTTTTTGAAATAGAGAAAGATTCTTGATAAATGCAACACGCAGGAAATAATGTCTGGCATTACAATATGGGGAAGGAGCATTAAAATAGCCCTGCCATCATAATGGCAGGGCTAAAATAATCATTTCTTTTATTCTTTTGGATTTCTTAGTCTCATTCTGGGCTGCCTGAGCTTCCTCAGCAGATTTCTTAAAACGTGCGAAAAATCCTTTTTTCTTCTTAACCGGAGCGTCCAGGTTACCGCGGATGCCTTTTACACCTACTATGTAAGTCCACTTACTTCAGCTTTGATCTCTTTCTTCACAGGGATAAGGTCGAATACTTTCTCGTCTGCGATAAGAATGGAAATCTTCGGTCCGACTTTAGCCTTAACGATCGGCATCTTGGAGCGGCGGAGAAGCTTCGGAGTCTGGTCGATGACCATCTGTGGGAGACCTGATTCCTTAAGTGGCATTCTCTTCTTATCAATAACGAGCATGGAAACGGTCTGTTACTTGCCTCGATCTGTGCCTGCTGTTCTTCCTGCTTCTTCTGGGTCTTCTTGCCAAAGAAATATAAACCAACCAGTAATCCGATGAGGATTACAAGAATCACCAGAAGGACGATTGTTACTGGATGCATACTTATCCTCCTACTATATTATAAAGTTTCTTAATAACTATTCAGCCTGCACGGTTCCGCAAAGCGTGTGACCGTGAAGAAACTGAACAGTTACATTCTTGTTTCACATAAACTATATTTTAACATCATTTTTTGGAAAAGGCAATTGTTTTGTTATCTCCTTTAAAAAGCTTATACGCCGTGAAAGTATATAAAACCGGTACCGCAAATGCTGCAAGATTCATAAGAACCAGTATAATACTTCCCTTAATATGAAAGAAGTGGGCAATCTGGGGAATAAAGGCCAAAATTCCAAAGATAACGGTGCTCATTCTTCCTTTTTCTGCATTCATCACGCCTATAATTCCAATTGCAATCTGAAGAAGTATAAATGCATAAGTAAGTGCAAAAGCCTCTGTAGTATCACCATGGCTTACATGTCTGCCCACAATATTAGTGGTTCCGATCCAGAAGCGGGCTGCGATCAAAGAAGCAGAACCCAGGGCTATTTCAAATAGTGCGCTGATGCGCATAATATCTGATCTGTTCATATTTTCCTCCTTTAGAGTGAATGATATAGAGCTTAATATTTTTGATATTTGAGGTTAAAACATATTTTATCATGTGTTTTTTATTTTAACAATATATGGCAATAGAATGCAAGGATATTTACTGAGAAGAGGTGGTAATTATTTTGAATATCATGTATAATAGAAATCTACTGGTTACAGAATGGATAGATTTATCTGGTATGGTTATAATAAATGCCAGATTACAGATTCCGTTCAGGATTAATAGGAAGCTTTGTAGGTTTTCTTTATTAACTGGTCTTGCGGGAAGAAGGTGTTTTGAGGGGGGCTTACAGTATAGTTAGGAGTTATACATTATGAAGAAATCGGATACAGAACAGGAACAGCCTGGTCTGGAAGAGAATAAAGTTTCCGACAGCCAGTCCAAGCGGGAGCTTGACAGAGAATTACAGGAACTGGCAGAGAAGGAACACCAGGAAGAGATATATTACGAAGAACGACGGCGCGAGAGACATGAGCGCAATCTGAAGAGAAAGAAGAGGCAGATACGGAATCGTAATCTGGCTCTTATTATTACTGCTCTGGCAGTGTTGGGCGGTGTGGGATACTTTTATAGAGAGCAGACAGGGTTAAAAGACGGCATGGAAACGCTGGTAGCAAGGTAAGGGATTTGGTTCCTGATAAGAATTCCGGTAAAGAGAGCAAGGCAGCAGAAGAACTGGCAAAGGCTGACCAAAGCACCGAAAGCATCGAAAACCCCGATATTAATACAGAGGAAGCTGCTGACAGCTCAGACAGTACAGATATACAACCGGAATCTGGTGAAGGCACGGCAGATGACAGTGATGAGACAACTGGAAATACAGGTGACAATTCAGAGGATACTGCACAGGATGAATCCGGGAATATGTCCGATGAAGAGAAAACAGAAGATAATTCTTCAGATTCTGCAAATCAGCCAGAGCAGGATGCAGCCCAGGCAGCAGCCATAGATTTAAATGGGGTTATGCCACAGGCAGCAGCTGCCGGCACAGGTATCATCAGGAGGCAGATCCGTCACGAGAAGAAGGTACTGACCACAGCCAAGGAGAAAGCTGCTCAGTATGATTATGACGGTGCAATCAGCCTTTTGCAGAAGGACAATGCATATGTGAGAAATGTCCATTTTCAGAATGCTGCAGAGAAATTCCAGAAAAAAAGGATAAATGTGTAGCCTGGTCTCCGGAACAGGTAACTCACATTTTTTATCATTCCCTGATCGTGGATACTTCCAAGGCGTTTGATGGAGATTACAAGACAGATGGTTATAATCAGGTTATGACCACTATGGATGAGTTTAATAAGATAACCCAGATCATGTATGACGAGGGATATGTAATGGTAAACCTTTATGATCTGGCAGACGTTGATGAAAATGGGAAAATGCAGGCAAAGCAGGTTTATCTTCCTAAGGGAAAAACACCGTTTGTCCTTTCGCAGGACGATGTATGTTATTACCACTCCCAGGATGGAGATGGAATTGCCACCAAGCTTGTTATAGATGAAGAGGGGAAGATCCGCAACGAATATGTACAGGATGATGGAAGCACAGTTGTAGGTGACTATGATGTTGTACCGCTGATCGACCGGTTTGTGGAGGAACATCCTGATTTTGCATATCATGGACATAAGGGAATTGTAGCGCTTACAGGCTACAATGGAATCCTGGGTTACCGCACAGATATCAGCTATCAGACAAGACAGATGATCTGAATGATGATAAAAAGGCGTGGCTTGACGCGCATCCTGATTTTGATCTGGATACAGAGCGGGCAGAAGCGAAAAAGGTTGCAGATGCTATGAAGGCGGAGGCTGGACTTTTGCCAGCCATACATGGGGACATAAAAACATGTCCACAGTTTCCATGGAACGCCTTGAAACAGATACACAGAATTTCAAAGAGAACATTGACCCTCTTATTGGCGGAACAGATATTATTATCTTTGCTTTCGGAGCAGATATTAATAACGGCGGAGAGTATACTGGCAATGAGAAATTTGAATATCTGAAATCCCAGGGATATGATTATTATTGCAACGTGGATTCTAATCAATATTTTGTACAGATGGCAGATGAATATTTCCGGATGGGAAGAAGAAATGTGGATGGATACCGAATGTATTACAATCCGGACATGCTGGCAGATCTGTTTGACGTAAGCCAGGTATTTGACCCATCCAGACCCACTCCTGTACCGCCTATGAATGGGGGCTGATAAGACCAGCTGCAAAGAAATCATGCATTCGCATGATTTCGCGCTGAGATTCTCGGGTTTCTGTGAACTTTGTTCACAAAAAACACCTCGCGGAACGTTACCAGTGAACAGTAACGCGGCGGAGATAAAATAAAAATGATTGCCTCAGTGGGCTTCCTTTTTAATAGAAATGTGATAATTTTATAAAAGAGTAACTGAAGGGAGTATGAAATGAAAAGAAAAGTATATTTGGCAGCGTTAGTAATGTGTATGGCACTTGCTGTAAATGGCTGCGGAAGTGATAAAGAAACTACCAGTACAGAGAGTGAGAGCACTGCCACAGAGCAGCAGGCAGAGGATTCGGCAGAGGAAGAAGAGGTACAGGAACCTTATACAGATTCTACCGGTGCGACACGCCTGGTTTCAGTGGATAATGTGGAGAAATATGTTACAATTGCAGACTATAAGGGGATAACTCTTGATAATTCTGTACCAGAAGTGACAGATGAGGATATTGAGAATCGTATCGCAGAGAATTTGAAAGACAATTCAGTGGAAGTGACAGATGAGAACGCTGTCATCCAGAATGGTGATACCGCTACTATTAATTTCGTAGGTACAAAAGACGGGGAAGCTTTTGAAGGTGGAACTGGTAATAATTATGACCTTGTGATCGGAAGCGGCACAATGATTCCCGGATTTGAAGAAGGAATCGTGGGAATGAAGAAGGGTGAGACTAAAGACGTATCGGTAACCTTCCCGGAGAGCTACCGCAACAGTGAACTGGCTGGACAGGATGCAGTATTCCAGATTACCGTGCAGAGCTTTAAGAGACCACCGGAACTGACCGATGATTGGGTTGCAGCGAATACCGATTACAAGACAATTGATGAATATAAGGCTTCTGTTCGCGCACAGCTGGAGCAGGAAGCACAGGATCAGGCCGACAGCAGTCTGCGCAGCACTGCATGGAATACTGTTTACACCAATTCTGAGGTTGTGGAATATCCAGAGAAAGACGTAGAAGAGGCAGTGAAGACATTTAAGAAACAGGCAGAAGCATACGCGAAGCAGGGAAATATGGAGCTTGAAGACTTCGTAGAGTCTCAGGGCGTTTCCATGGATGATTTCGAAGCCAGTGCCAGCAGTATGCCCAGGCCAAGGTAAAACAGAATCTGCTTATTCAGGGAATCATGGACGCAGAGGGAATGACTTTGGAGGATGAGGAAAGTCTTGCAATCCAGAATCAGCTGGTAGAGCAGTATGCTTCTGGCGATCTTGCAGTTCTTATCGATACTTACGGTCAGGTTGCAGTGGATGAGAGTATCGGACTTATGAGAGTTCAGGATTTCATTATTGCAAATGCTAATTATGATCAGACAGCAGCGGATACATCTGCTGAAGGTGAGGATGCACAGGCTGCTGAGGGAACAGAAGCAGCAGATCATGCAGATGACAGTACGACTGACGGACAGAGCACTGATGGCGGGGATACAGCAGAAGAGCAGGAAGCTGGTGCAACCGCAGATACAGGCACAGCAGCGGATGCTTCAACAGATACACAGGATGACAGTACGGAGAATTGACGGTTGCCGCTTATAACAGAAACAGCAGCCAATGAATCTCAGGAGGGAATGGAGTTATGATTATTAAAAATGGAGAAGTTTTTCAGGAGGATGGAAGCTTCAGATTACAGGATCTGTATGTGGAGAATCATAGAATCGTGGCTTCAGAGGATGAGGTTACGGACAAGACGATTGTAGACGCGGCTGGGCTCAGGGTGCTTCCGGGCTGGTGGATATTCACAGTCACGGTGCATTTGGACATGATTTTTCTGATGCTGATCCGGAAGGACTTAAGATTATTCTGAAATACGAAAAGAGTCACGGAATTACTTCCTATTGTCCTACTTCCATGACATTGCCGGCAGAAGAACTGAAGGAAATTTTTGCTACTATTAAGACTGTGGGAGAAATGAAAGACGGAGCTGCTGTCCGGGGAATCAATATGGAAGGCCCATTTCTGGATGCGAAGAAAAAAGGCGCCCATGTGGAGGGCTATATCCGCAAACCAGATGCCGGATTTTTCCGTGAACTGAATGAATATTCCGGAAATATGGTGAAGCTGGTAACTCTGGCACCGAATGTGATGGTGCTATGGAATTCATTGATGAGGTACATAATGAGGTGTGCATTTCCCTTGGTCATACAGCAGCTGATTACGATACAGCAGCGGAGGCCATGAGAAGAGGTGCACACCATGTGACACATCTTTATAATGCCATGCAGCCACTGGCGCACAGAGAACCAGGACTGATCGGAGCTGCCTGTGATGATGGGCAGTGTATGGCAGAGATGATCTGTGATGGCATTCACATTCATCCGCTGTGATCCGCGCTACATTTAAGATGTTTGGACCAGAGAGGATTGTACTGATCAGTGACTCTATGATGGCTACTGGAATGGAGAACGGAACCTACCAGCTGGGTGGACAGGAAGTAACGATGAAGGACTGTAAGGCAACTTTGAAGGACGGTACGATTGCCGGTTCTGCTACGAACCTGTATGATTGTATGCGCAAGGCTGTTTCTTTTGGTGTTCCCCTTGAAGAAGCGATTTTTGCAGCAACACGAAATCCGGCAAAGAGTATTGGTATTTATGATGAAGTTGGTTCCCTTTCTGTTGGAAAGAAAGCGGATATTCTTCTTGTAACAGATGATCTGGAGCTGAGAGAAGTGCTATGACAGAACTTTTTTGCGGAAAATTTTTTCCACTATGTAACGAGAGATAAAGAGGGAATATGATGGATAGAAGGGTTTTGCGCGAAAGAATGCGCAGGAAACAGCGCCAGATAAGACGAAGGAAGATCATTAAGCTGGTTACCTATGTTGTGGCAATGGTGCTGGCTGTGATTTTTGTAATAAGAGGAGTGATTTTTCCAATCGTAAGTCGTGTGGGAGGAAAGAGTACTGGAAAATCACAGAGCGTGCAGGCGGATGCAGGTGACGGAGCTGCTTCGAATGCGGATTCCAATTCTACAGATGCTCTGAGACAGCCTCTGAAAGGACAGAGCGATGTGACCAAGGTTTCTTCACTGACTCCAGGCTGGCATGAGGATTCCAGCGGACGCTGGTATCAGAATGCAGATGGTACATATTATACCAATGGTTTTGCAGAGATTGACGGAGTGAAATATGCATTTGATTCCAATGGATACATGCAGACCGGCTGGGTGACCAAGGGGGTAAACGATTATTATTTTAATGAGGATGGTTCTTACAATGCTGAGAAGAAACGCCCTTTGATCGCACTTACCTTTGATGATGGTCCGGGACAGTATACAGACAAGCTTCTGGACTGTCTGGAGGAGAACAATGCACATGCTACCTTCTTTATGTTGGGACAGCTGGTTGGACAGTATCCGGACGAAGTGAAGAGAATGGTGGAACTTGGCTGTGAGATCGGAAACCATTCCTGGGATCATCTGGATATGCTGAATCTGAGTATTGATGATGTTATAAAGGAATTCGGCGATACCGATCAGGCATTGATTGATGCCTGTGGACAGGAGTCCACGGTAATTCGTCCGCCTTATGGAGACTGCAATGATGAAATTATTTCGGCAGTTGGGAAACCTTTTATTTTGTGGTCTATTGACAGTCTGGACTGGAAATATCTGGATGCAGATCTGGATTACAATGGCATTATGAATGACAGCAATCTGGGAGACGGAGCCGTTATTCTGATGCATGATATTCATGGTCCTTCAGTTGATGCGGCACTCAGACTGATTCCAGATCTTATTGCACAGGGATATAAACTTGTAACGGTAAGTGAGATGGCAGCGGCGAAGAATGTTACCCTTCAGCCAGCAAAATATGCAGAGTTCTGGCAGAGCGCCCTTGATGCAGGTTATGTGCCTGGATATAATGGAAATGGCTCTTCTGAGGACTCTTCCACAGATGGAACTTCTGATGGCAGTTCAGATGACAGCAGTAATGGAGATGAGAGCGACTTCAGTGATGGTTCCGGTGATGGAAGCGACGGCAGTGAAAGTGACGGATACACAGACGGCAGTGAGAATAGCGAAGGGGATTTTAGCAGCGACTCAGGCGAATAACGGAGAAAATAAGAGGCTCTAGAGCCTGTCTGGCATATGTGTTAAGCTTCGGGACTTCCGGAAATCGCAGATGCTGTATAGTGTGAATGATAGTATACGCTTGTACTTATGAGAAAAATGTCAAAGTACAGGCGTATTTTTTTACAGTAAAAATGAATTTTGATGTAGATTTTTTATGAATAATAGACAAGTTTTTGGTGGCATGGAGGAAAAGAGTATGCTATAATGTGCATAAGAATTTGAAAGTTTAGGGAGGTAACTTTCTGATGGGAGAGAAATTACAGTTTACAGAGCTTGACCAGTATCTCTTTGGTCAGGGAACCCATTATGATGTTTACAGAAAGCTTGGCGCACATCCTGTGAAACAAGGGAAAAAAGAAGGTGTTTATTTTGCTGTATGGGCACCTAATGCGCAGGCTGTTTCTGTAATTGGAGAGTTTAATGACTGGAATGAACAGGCTGCTCCAATGAAAAAGGCAGGTCCGATCGGTGTATTTGAGACATTTGTCCCTGGAGCAAAAATTGGACAGCTGTATAAGTTTTTTATTGTAGGAATGAACGGGGAGCATATTTATAAAGCTGACCCTTATGCAAATGAGGCAGAATTAAGACCGGGAACGGCATCCAGAATCACGGATATCGGGGATTACAAATGGAAAGATACCACCTGGATGAAGAATCGTCAGAAATTTGACGAGACTAAGGATGCCATGGCGATCTATGAGGTACATCCTGGCTCCTGGATGAAGCATCCGGCTACAGAGGAGAATGAGAAAGGCTTTTTCAATTACAGGGAACTGGCGGTGAAGCTTGCCCAGTATGTGAAGGATATGGGCTATACACATGTGGAGCTGATGGGGATTGCAGAGCATCCCTTTGACGGTTCCTGGGGATATCAGGTCACCGGTTATTATGCGCCTACTTCCCGCTATGGAACACCCCAGGATTTCAAATATCTGGTAGATTATCTTCACAGACAGAAAATCGGGGTTATTCTGGACTGGGTGCCGGCACATTTTCCCAAGGATGCCCATGGACTGGCGAATTTTGACGGAACTGCAGTTTATGAGCATGCAGATCCCAGACAGGGAGAGCATCCGGACTGGGGAACCAAGATCTACAATTATGGCAGACCGGAGGTAAAGAACTTCCTGATCGCAAATGCTCTGTTCTGGATCGAGGAGTGTCATGTGGACGGTCTTCGTGTGGATGCCGTTGCATCCATGCTGTATCTGGATTATGGAAAGAATGATGGTCAGTGGGTAGCCAATAAATATGGCGGAAATCAGAATCTGGAAGCAATTGAGTTTTTTAAGCATCTGAATACAGTGGTTCTTGGAAGAAACCATGGTACTGTGATGATTGCAGAGGAGTCTACTGCATGGCCGAAGGTTACAGGTAAGGCAGAGGATGACGGTCTTGGATTTTCCCTGAAATGGAACATGGGCTGGATGAATGATTTCCTGGAATACATGAAGCTGGACCCCTATTTCCGTAAGTTTAACCATAATAAGATGACTTTCTCCATGACATATGCTTACAGTGAGAAATATGTGCTGGTAATCTCCCATGATGAGGTGGTTCATCTGAAGAAGTCTATGCTGGAGAAAATGCCAGGTGAGCTAGATGATAAGTTTAAGAATCTGAAGGCTGCTTATACATTTATGTTCTGCCATCCGGGCAAGAAGCTTTTGTTCATGGGACAGGAGTTCGGACAGCTTCGGGAGTGGAGCGAGGAGAGAGAGCTTGACTGGTTCCTTCTTGGGGAAGAGAAGCATCGGAATCTGAAGGATTTTGTGCAGACATTGCTGAAGATGTATCGCAAATATCCTGCACTCTACGGAACGGATACGGATCCGTCTGGTTTTGAGTGGATCAATGCGGATGACGGGGACAGAAGTATTTACAGCTTCGTAAGGAAATCCCCTACAAAAAGAAACAACCTTCTGGTAGTATGCAATTTCACTCCTGTAGAACGTCCGGATTACCGTGTTGGTGTGCCAAAGAAGAAACAATACACACTGATTCTGGATGAAAACGGACAGACTACGAAAAAGGTATTTAAGGCAGAAAAGCAGGATTGTGACAATCGTCCGTTCTCCTTTGCTTATCCGCTGCCAGCTTACGGAGTTGCTGTGTTCCAGTATTAAAAGCTTCCAAATTCCGCAAGGAACAATTCTCACAGACAATTTTCAGATTGCTGTGATAATTTAGTATTAAAAATACCCAAAGAATGGGGCAAATTCGGGTTTTGTTTGTGACTGTTGGGGATTTTTTCCCAGAAGGTGAAAAACCTGTTGCTATTTGGAAAAAAGTTGAGATATAATGAGCCCGAACAAAAAAGAAATGGAAAAAAG
>ENA-OQEX01000456-OQEX01000456.1-human-gut-metagenome-genome-assembly--contig:-NODE-456-length-21860-cov-3.158837_pt1 | contig 21860 bp, 27 predicted proteins | sample MGYA00242802_ERZ504649 | MGnify/ENA primary metagenome ERZ504649 (study PRJEB26092, sample SAMD00036194) | human gut metagenome | host: Homo sapiens | study: EMG produced TPA metagenomics assembly of...
ACGGGTTATGACGCAACTTGCCGTTTGGGGCTTATCCGTTTTTTCAAAAGCAAGGCGCGTCTTTGCTTTGCCTTTGGCTTCGTCAAAACGCGCTCTTTTGTGATTTTGGTCTGTTTGGGGATAGCTGCCCGCGCTTTGTCTAAACGGTCAGCCGCCGTATCGGATTTTTGATTGCCTTTTGCAGGTCCGGCGTTGCCCGTTCCGCTTCGGAAAACTGCAAGCGGGACGTATGGGTTTTAAGCTGTGCTGCGTCAAGGGTCTTTTTCTCCGCGCCCTTTTCAAAGTGGCGGCTAACCTCTGTGCCAATACGTTGGGTGGCTTTTTCCGCTGCTCCCGCTACGGGGGCTGAATAGTTTTCCTCCGGCGGTCTTTCGCTGATACTCGTTGTTTCGCCCGTCGTAAGGTTTTCCGCAACCGCCCCGTCGCGGGTCATTTTCTGCGTTACCTTGTCGGGGGCTTTTAATTCCTTGCTCAATGTTCATCACCTCCAATACGCTGTTTTGCAAGGGTGCAGTATTCGGGGTTGATCTCTATACCCACATAGCGGCGGGAAAGGCTTTTTGCCGCCGCTGCGGTCGTGCCGCTGCCTAAAAACGGGTCAAGCACAATCCCGCCGACAGGACAGCCCGCCAAAATGCACGTTTCCGCAAGTTTGGGCGGGAACGCTGCAAAATGCCCGCCGCGATAGGAAGCTGTGTTGATCTGCCAAACGTTGCGGCGGCTGCGGACGGGGGAAATCATTTCGTCGGTGTATGCGCCTTTCCTGCGGGGACGGTTGATTTTCTGCGGCTGGTTTTGCCCCGGAACGGTAGCGGCATATTTGTTGCCTTTCCCAACTCCGCTTTTCAGCCGTACCGCCGTTGTGGGGGCTATCGGCTCGGCTACTGCTTGCCAATCGTAGTAATATTTCTTCGACTTGGTAAGCAGAAACACATATTCATAGCAGCGCGTCGGTCTGTCCCGCGTGCTTTCCGGCATGGCGTTTCCCTTGTGCCAAATGATAGAACTGCGCAAATACCAACCGTCGCCCCGCAAGGCAAGGGCTACAAGCCACGGAATACCGATTAGGTCTTTCGGCTTGCAGCCGGGGGCGCGGTGGTTTACCGCCACTTGCTGCCCGTTCCTGCCTTTGGGATATTTCGGGTCTTGGTGGTCGGCTTTGCTGCCTGTGCCGCAATAAGTGTCCGCGATATTCAGCCAACAAGTACCTCCGGCGTAAGCACCCGCTTTACCTCATGGAAAACCGCTGTAATGCGGGAAACATATTCCTCCGGCGTTGCTTCCCGTCCGATCTGCCGTCTGTGCCGTAATCGCGCAAAGCATAGTAGGGCGGGGACGTTACGCAACAATCCATACAGTTATCCGGCAAGGTTTGAAGCACCTGCAAGCTGTCGCCGCAATAGATTTTATCCGTTTCTATCTTCATGCTGACACCTCGCCGGGCTTGGTCGTCATCACGCGGTAGAGTTCCGTATCTTTTGGGAAACGGTCAATAAAGGGCAAAATCACGTTGCCATAGAAGATAAGTCCCTCGCCCGCTTCGGAATGGGTTACATAGGTCATTTGCTGCTGTGAAATGTTAAGCTGCTTGGCAAGGATTTCCCGGTCGCCCTGGGCTTGGTTGAGCATATACACAAAATCACTGTTTTCAAAGATGTTCTCCACCTCGCGGGACGACAACAAATCTTTCACGTTTTGGGTGATACCTGTCGGAATACCGCCCCACTTCCTAAAACGCTTCCAAATCTCGACGCTGTATGCTGCGGTCTGTTCCTCTTTGAGCAGCAAATGAAACTCGTCGATGTAATACCGCGTCGCCTTGCCCTCGCTGCGGTTTACCGTTACTCTGTTCCATACTTGGTCTTGGACGATAAGCATACCGACTTTTTTAAGCTGCGTACCGAGTTCCTTAATATCAAAGCAGACAAGGCGGTTATGAATGTCAACGTTTGTCCTGTGGTTAAAAATGTTCAAGCTGCCGTTTACATAGAGTTCCAATGCCGCCGCGATACGCTGCGCTTCCTTTTCCGGCTGCTTCTTGATCTCGTCGTAGAGGTCGCCCAAAATCGGCATATTTTCGGGCTTCGGGTCGGCAAGGTAGTTGCGGTACACGCTGATAACAGCGCGGTCAATCAAGGTCTTTTCGACAGCTTCCAGCCCGTTTTTACCTCCCATAATCAACTCACAAAAGGAAAGGATAAAATCGCTCTTTAAGGCTATGGGCGTGTCGCCCTCGCTGTAATTGAGGTTAATATCCATAGGGTTAATGTACTGCGTGCTGTTCTGCGAAACCTTGATAACCTGTCCTTTCAAACGTCCGACAAGGGGGTAATATTCGGCTTCGGGGTCGCAAATGATAATGTCGTCGGACGTGATAAGAAAAGCGTTTGTGATTTCACGTTTTGCAGAAAAACTTTTGCCGCTGCCGGTGTGCCGAGTATCAAGCCGTTGGGGTTTTTCAGCTTCTTTCGGTCGCACAAAATCATTTTGTTGGAAAGGGCATTTAAGCCGTAATACAATGCTTCGCCGCTTTGGAACAGCTCTTGCACCGTAAAGGGAACGAAAACGGCGGTGCTGCTGGTCGTCAAGCCGCGCTGGATATGGATAAGGTTTTCCCCCAACGGGATAGAGGACATAAGCCCCTGTTCCTGCCGGTAGTCAAGGCGGGTCAAAATGCAGTTGTATTTCTGTGCGATTGCCGCCGCCCCGAACACTTCGTTATCCAATTTCTGCTTGGTATCTGCAAGGTTTAAGACAAGCAGCGTAAGCAGAAACATTCTTTCGTTGCGGCTCTGCAAATCGCGGAGTAGGTTTTTTGCTTCCCCGCCGTAGGTGGCAAGGTCGGACGGAATAATATCCATGTCATAACCGCTGCGGATTGCTTTCTTTTGTTCTTCAATCTTCATGCGGTCAAGGTCGGTGATCTTCGCTTAATCGTCTTGATTGCTTCGTTGTGGTCGATACTCTGAATGTGCAGATTGACGATAATCCCGTTTTCCGCGTCCATGAAGTCAGCAAGCATACGGTCGGAAAGTTCCGGCGCGACGATCTGCAAAAAGGAAACCGCACCAAACTTGCCGCCCATTTGAAACATTCGCCCGTCGCCAAATCGGAAAGAGGACGGGGCGATAAAGTCTTTGACAGAAAGACCGCTTGCGGGTAGCCGTTCCCACGCAAAGTTAAAGCGTTCCCCGTCCGGGTGGAAAATCCCATGCAGCACTTCAAGACGCTGTTTCCCGTCCAATACCCGCGCCGCCGCGCCGATCACCTTAAAATGGTTGAGGGTGTCCGTTTCAATGCGGGCAAGACGCGCCCGCGCCGATCTAATGTCCTTTGCTTCAACGGTAAAGGTGAGAAACTTGGTCTTGATAAGCCCGTTGTTTCCGCGTTCAAGCTGCGTCCTAAGCATTTCGGTGTATTCTGCTCTGATACTGTCGAAGTCATCATTCTGCGGCGCAATCGTGATACTGTTCTTGAAATCGTCCTTGTTCGCATGGCGGCTGATTAGGGAAAGCTGCACGCTGATAGAAGCGTCGAACGAGTTATACATATCGCAAAGGGCTTCAAAAATGGCGGTTTTGTCGTCCGGCTGCGCAAGCTGATAGTTGATGTCCTCAAACTCAATGCACTTGGAATACCGCCCGTTTGCAAGGCGGCAAATCCCGTCCTTATACATTCGCTCAAACGGTATGCTGTCCTGCGCCGTATGGGGCTTCCCGTCGCCCTTTGCCTGTCGGATAAGGGTATCTATCTGTTTTCTTTCCTGTCGGGAAAGTTTACGCTTTTCGTTTTGGGTGTTTTTCTTTTCCTTTGACAATCGCCCGTACCTCCTTATCTAATTGCTCTTGCCGCGCAAGGGCGGCATAAAAATTGTTGGTCTGATAAGGTCGCTCTTTGGGGCGAAGAAACTTCACTTCCACAAATTGCCGAATAATCACTTCCAGCGGTTGCCCGTTTTTCTCGTACATGGCAAGCAAAAACATAGGCAGCATGGCAAGCACCATGCACAATGCCGCTGTGGTTGTTCCAACGCTGTCTTTTACCAAAAAGAACAGCGGCAGTCCGATTGCTACCGCCGCGCTGAAACAAATTAGCTGTCGTTTCGTAAGTTGAACATTACCTTGCTTTTGATTTTTGTTAAGTCCTTTGGGACGGTTACATACGCCATTTCAAACCTCCTTTCTGCCCGGAATGTAATCTTCAAAACGGGGGACAGCATAGAAAAGCCGTTTGTTATTTACCCACCGTTGCAAATGGCGGGTAACAGGCGGGGCGGTTGGACGCTCGTAAATCATCACATACGGGTCAAAGCCCATAGCCCGCAAGGTGTTCACGCGGTATAAATCCTGTTCGTGAGTGCTGCCGTAGTTGGTAAGAACATACACGCGCCGCTGGCGGCTGCTCTTAATGGCGGTCAAATCCAAAAACGTTGGAAATACCCGGTTAAGTCCTCGTCGGGATTATCCCATGCAAAATGTACCGCTTTTATCCGTACCCGATTTAACAGGCTGACATTATCCCTGTTCACAAGGCGAATATCCAGCCCTTGCGAAAAATCCACCCATGCGCGGCTTCGTATAAGCTGCTCAATGAGATTTTCATGGTCGGGACAGGCAAGCAGATTAGCGTCCATGATTTTTATTTCCGGCTGCCATTTCCAAAACTCGGACAAATCCGCAACCTTAACACTTTTGCGTCCCTCTTTACTGCTGACAATGCAAAACCCGCAATTTCTCGGACAACCCCGGCTTAAAAAGCCGTAGGCAATCCCGAAAAACTGCGGGTAGATAGAATAATCCGGGTAACTGTGTTCCACTTCCGGCGGCAAGCGGTTTTTCGTGTCGTAGCCCGTACCGCCGAAAATAACTTGTTCCGCGTTGGTAACGGTTATCGTGTCTTTGGAATAGGTGTCCGTAAAGACGCGGCTTTTATATACAAGGTCGTACCGCCCCTTTGCGTTCCACCATTCCACCGTATGCCCCTTTGCTTTATGATACGCGGATAGCTTCATCAAGCAGAGGTTGGGGAAATTATGGCTGTCAACGTCGATTAAACCGATTTTCAAATCATAACTCACCCCCTTAATGTGCCGAAAAGACGCTCTTTGCAAGGCTTCCCGTTTTGAAAAGCGTAAAGCACAAGAGGACGGTATAGCCCATGCAAGCCCAGATCGCGCCGGAAATGTCGTCGGTCGCTGCGATTGTTTGTATCAACACCGCATAAATGCCGACACACACCAAGATCAGAAACGCCTGAAAACCAAGCGCAAGCAAAGATTTTAAGTAATTCTGTCCCATGCTGCCCCATTCGTGATTTACCATTGTTGCCATCGGGATAGGGCAACGCTCGTTACAAGATATATTTCAATCATGCGCCCATACACCACAAGCATAATGCAGATTGACAGGGCTTTCATGGTAAGCCCTACAAAGAGGGATTGAAACCATAACCCCAAAAGACCGCCCACGCTCATAGCGTCGAGTTTTGCTTCAATGTCGGTAATGACGGTGGTAACGTCTATGCTTGTATCGGATATGATAACCCCCGCGCTCTGATTGACGACGCTCTGCGTAACGTCGAAAACTCCCATGACGATGTTCCAAGTGTTTGTTACCAGCAGCACCGCAACAAAGGTCTTAAAAATCCATTTGAAGAAAATCCAAGTGTCGAGATCGTGCAGATTGTTTTTTTCAATTACAAGCTGGATTAGTTCATAACACATGACAAAGGTAATGATAACGCCCGCAATCGGTACAATGACGTTTTCCGAAAGGCTGCGTATCATGTTGAATATGCCCGCGTTCCACCCGGCGGGGGTCGTGCCGACTTGTGTTGCGATTTCTCCAACCTCTGTATTTACGCTGTCAAACAAGCCGGAAAGGTTCGATAAAATCCCGTCTGTCAAAATGCCGCGAAACCAATCTTCAATCATCTGCCATATCAAAAGTTAATCCCTCCTTTCCCGCGCTCCCGTTTCCGAGAGGGCGCGGCGGGTGGTATTTGTTTTAGGCATTATCCAAAAAGTTGAGAAAGCAGGGGAACAAGGGTGCCGCCGATCAAAGCGACGCCGCCGCCCGCCATGAGCTGCTTCATGCCCTGGCTCTTTGCGCCCGGATTGTCGTTGCCGTAACCCTCCATGAGGTTAATGGCACCCCAAATGCCAAGACCTGCGCCAAGCGCGATAACCAAAGTCTGCAATACACCAACTGCGCTGTTGAAAAACTCCATATAAACCTCGCTTTCTGCCGCTGTGCGGCTCAAAAAAAGTTGTTGAAAATGAAAATGCCGCCGTTATTCCTCGGCGGCTGCGTCCTCGTCGGACAAATCTATTTCGTATATGTCAAAGGCTTCATCGGGCTTTACGATTGCCGGACGGGTAGACATATACCGTTCCACGTCAAAAGCGTTTCTTTTGTCGAAGTCGGAAAGGTATTTGTAGTTCGGGTGTTTCGTGATGTCGTATTTGTCGCTTAAAAAGGGACGCACACCGCGTAGCTGCAAAATACATTTCCCACCGTCCATAACTGCTATTTCGTCCTGTGTCATCAGCTCCTTTCCTAATTTTTGATAAGTAAGTCCATGAGAAACCTGCGTGCCGCGATTTTCGGAAGTATTGAAACTGTCGATTGTTTCCCGTCCCAAGTTATCCGAAATATCCTTTGCATTTTTCCCACGTCCTCCCAAAAACAAGGTGCTGTCGGCATTATCAAGTATGATTTCTGCCGCGTCCTTGTAAATGGCTTTTAGTTGGCTCTGCGATTGCAGAATGATAGAAGCGGACATTTCCCTGCTGCGAATGGTCGCAATTAACTTATCAAAGCGGGGTATCTGCCCGATGTTGGCAAATTCATCAAGCAAAAACCGGACATGAATAGGCAATTTGCCGTTGTATTCGTTGTCCGCTTTATCACAAAGCAAATTGAAAAGCTGCGATTGCAGAATAGCGATAACAAAATTAAAGGTGTCGTCGGTATCGCTCATTATGAGGAAAAGCGCGGTTTTCCTGTCGCCCAATGTATCAAGTTCCAATTCATCATAGGACATGAGTTCCCGGAGTTCCTCTATATCAAAAGGGGCAAGACGCGCACCGCAAGAAATAAGGATTGATTTTGCCGTTTTGCCCGCCGCCAATTTGTATTTTTTATATTGCTTCACCGCGAAATGGTCGGGGCTGCGTTCTTCTAAATCGGCAAAGAGCAGATCAACGGGGCTTTGGTATTCCTCGTCGTCCTCGCGTGCTTCGCTTGCATTGATAAGTTCAAGCAGCGTTGTAAAGTTCATTTCCTCGGCGGGGGCTTCATACCAAATGTAGCCGATCAACGCGCAATATAATAATCTCTCGGCTTATAGTGATAGGTAAGGTTTTGATATTATCTCCACCTTTTCCCCCACTTCACACCGGACATGCGACTTTCACCGCATCCGGCGCTCCATCGATTGTCTTCACGAGACATTTAATCAGTCACCAAATTTAAGTTTTATATTATTGCTGACAGGTTCGCCTGCTCTCGCAGACTATTGATTTTCACGAGCATCTTTTTTGTGATATTGAGTGTTTTTATCAGGTCTTTTATTACTGCTTGGGGCAGTTCTTGTAACAGAATCAGATATTTTTTGTGAATCAGAACCATGTTTTTATATCTTTCAAATCCACCAAGTGCTCTTGGTACTTTGAGCCATACAGCTACATGTTCCGCATCTGCGAATTCTTCTCCACTGATTGCACATTTTCCCTTTTGAGCAGAAAATAAAGATATTTTACTGTCATGGTATTCTGTGCTATGACCAACGGATATTTTTTCTCTCAGTCCTTTCAGAACATACTGATTAAGGTTAAGTTCTGTATGAATCGGAGCACGACCTTCTTTTGTATAACTACAAACGATTGATCGCTTCGCCATCGGTATTTTATTTTTGATGAATGCAATCGGATAGATCATCTGGTCAATTCCTGAAACATATCGAATCATTTTTGACTGTCCGAATCTTTCCTTTTCTGCTTGGGTGATAGTTCCACCCTCATGTTTTAGCATACTTCCTGTTTCTGTATTTAACCTGTTCGTCAAAACTGTCATTACTCGCCTATGGAGTTCTCTGCAATCAATACTGATACAGGTGGCAAGCTGATAGTAATTCTGTATGCCTAACACCATAGAGTTATATAGCTGAATTTCTGATAAACAACTTTTTTTCTCTCTGGGTTTTGCGATGTTTTTCGCTTGTTCCACTAGCTTTGCTCTTTCAATTTCAACCTTTTTGTCACAGATTGCCGACTGCACCACATATTTATGATGCTTCAGCCTTACCCTTATTTTGAATCCAAGAAACTCTGACCACCGTTTTCTGGTGTTCACAATCCTTGTTTTCTCAGGGGACACCTCTAATTTCAACCTCTCTTCAATCCACGCCGTAGCCGCTTCTTTTGTCCTGACTGCGTCCTCTTTCGTTCTACAGAAAATCCTAAAATCATCCGCATACCGAATGATATGCATTTCTTTCATTTCTGTGTTTTTCATAATCCTATAACCATGGCTTTTATCAAAAACTTTAGTTTTTCCGATTATTCTTTCTCGCCCTCTGCTTATAGCAATCGGATTTTCCTCCCATTGACTAGCTATCCACCAATCCAATTCATTTAGAACGATGTTTGCCAGTAGTGGTGAGATAATTCCTCCCTGTGGTGTACCCTTGTTGGCAGTACCGTTGTATTATCGGGCATTTTAATTGGAGCTGTTAGTATTCGCTTGATAATAAAAATCAGCGTTTTATCATGGATACCCAGCGACCATATCTGTCTGATTAACTTGCTATGATTTACGTTATCGAAAAATCCTTTAATATCAAACTCAATAACATAATGAAGATTCATCATTTGAAGCATGGTGTAGGTTCTGTTAATGGCATGTTCAACGGATCTATTCGGACGAAATCCATAACTATTATTGCAGAACTTTGCTTCGCAGATTGGTTCCATGATCTGCTTGATACATTGCTGTATCAACCTATCCCATATGCATGGGATTCCCAGCGGACGTGTTTTTCCGTTTGGTTTCGGGATATCTTTCCGTCTTACAGGCTTTGGTCTGTAGCCGTGTTCGCTTCCCGTAACAATAAATCTCACTCTTTTTACCACATCATCAGGAGTTTGACTCCCAATATCTGTGATGTTCTTTTTGTCTGTTCCTGCCGTGTAGCTGCCTTTGTTCGCTTTGATGTTTCGGTACGCAAGTAAAATGTTATCCCTGCTCAGTATCAAATCCATAAGATTCTCAAATACTTCACCGTTCTGACTTTTTTGATATAGTTCATCAAAAGTACCTTGCATTCCGTAGTACTCCGCATGACGCAGGTCATCTACACATAATGTTTTACTTTTCTTTGGCATAAGGCATCACCTCCTCTCGAAAGTGACCCTTTTGGTCTTACTCGTAATCCTTATCATTAGACTGAATAATGCCTGTTTATTTCAACCGACTTGTGACCATTCCTCCGAGTTCCTCTTTTTCGCAGACTCATCATAAGTTCGATCACGGCTTTTCAGCACCAGTTCACCTGCTTATTTTCTTCGTCAGGCTATCCTCTAATGGAATCTGGTGCCTTTCCACGTTCCGATAATCCTATCTGTACATATATCCTTAGATCTCTGCTATAGTCCTGTCAGCTTGGATGTGCCTGTAACACAACATGGTCGTTCGTAGGGCGAATTTCTACTGAACCACACTGACTGCGCTTTAACGCACCCATACATTTCTATATGGTCTTCTTTTAGAACCGTACATTCGCAGTTTTCGTCAGTTTACTCGCCAAAGTAAACATTCTAATCATAGATATTTTATAGATCCTAGACCTATAGGTAGCGCACCCCACCTCTGGGGCGTTTTCGAGAATCTTTTGGCAGATTCCTACGACTACTCTCGGTCGTTGTCACGGAGCTTCTCACCCCAACCATTACAGCTGACGCAAGTCCGTCAAGGATAGACGTTTCAGGGCGTTACCCCATCATTCCACCTATCGGATTACCAGTCACAGACTGGTTATGATTTAATAAACCAACACTGTGCGCAGACTTTTACCGCCTGCGAACGTGTCGCACTCGTCCAGAAATCCTCACTGGACTTCTCGCCTTCCCCTTTTGTGTTTACCATAATCGTATTTACCAGTTTCAAAATATCCTTTTCTGAATGGATATAGTGGAAGGGGTTATAATGCATACTCTTGGAAAAATTGATCGTATTCAATACTTTCACTTTATATCCATGCCGTACCAGCATCTTTCCGCACTCAATGATGATCGTCTTCGGGTCCGTGACCACATAACTGATGTATTTTCCCATCTGCATCAAGTTGGGTTTTACATAAAAACGTGTCTTTCCTGAGCCAGATCCGCCAATCACGATCACGTTCTTGTTCCTCGCAAATTTCGGATTCTTTGGTCTGCCATTCATGGTCAGCCGTTCTGTCATGGTCAGCAGAATATTGTTCTCAAATACTGGGTCGATAAAGGGTGCAATGTCTTTTGCCGTCCCCCATCTTGCCGAACCATACTCCACTCCCTGCCGGAACTTTTTGGCATTTTTTCCTTTCATGTAGACCATTAGCTTCACTGCCACGGCTCCAGTAAGCCCAACCAGCAATTCATTTTTATGCATACTTGGGAGAATCCTGCTAAATGCCATCTGGAAATTTAAGACCAGTACCATCAGTCTTTCTATCATGGAATCACCTACACAGTATTGATATAACCATGCCAGCTTATTTCCCACATAAAAGATCACGATATACGGAAGATTCATCAGAACAATCCGAAGCAGCTTATGTACATCCACTGGCGGTAATCTCTCCAGGTATCCTTTTCCTACACCAAGCAACTTCTGTAATCTGCTCATAACGACGGCTCCTTCTCCTTTCCTTTTGTTTTCTCCAGTTCTCTGTGCTTTGCAAGCGATTTGGTGATTGCCTGCTGTAACTTCTTCCTCACAGATGGTTTTTTGTCCTTATTCAATGTCTGTCCTGTATATTCCTTAAAAGCGGCAGTCATCACATCGGCATCTCTTGCCTTAAAGAACACATAATATCTTGGCGGGTCAGCGGTCACATCTTTTTTCAGACTGAAATCAATGCTGTACTTTTTTGCTACCCGTTTAAAAGACTTGATGTTTCCATCTGTAATCTCAATGTTGGACAGCTGTGCATTCTGCTTCATCAGCTTATCAAGACTCTGTTTTCCCTTATAGGTCTTGTCCTCCTTTTCCTTCTGAGGCTGCTTCTGGCTTATTTTCTGTCCCTGCTGTTTTTTCTCCTGCTCCATCTTTGCAAGAGCCTTTACCATGGCAGCTTTCAGCAGGTTGGCAGTGACCTTACCACAGCGGATACAAAGTGAGACTGTTTTCTCATTCACTTCATCCTGCAATCACACCACGCCCTTTCTTCTTTCACTGCTGTCTTATCCTCATTTATCACATTGCTGCTCCTTTCCTCTCTTTTCTGCCAGTTTCATATATTCCTTTTCTGATTCTGCCCCCACTTTGATACAGCACCAAAGGACAAATCCATATACCAGAAATACTGCAGCCGCAGCAACGATCAATACTGTTTTTGTCATCTTCTTTTCTCCCTTCACTTCTCTTGAAATTTTATAAGAGGCATCTATGAATCCTGTGTCCATAAATGCCCTCATCCATTACTAAGAAATCTTATGCTTTCTTATTTCTTCTTTTTGCGAAGAATCACTGTTCCACCAAGACCAGCCATTCCAGCCCCTGCAAGCAGAATCCAGAACAGAATCGGTGTATTATCTCCTGTCTTTGGTGAAGTCGATTTCTTTGTTTCTTCTGTGGTTTTCGTCTCCGGTGTTGGTGTGGTTTCTGGTGTTTCCGTCGGTGTCTCTGTTGGAGTTTTCTCCGGTTTCGCCTCATCCTTCATCACAACCTTCTGGATTTCTCCAGTATCTTTGACCGCAAATTTCACATCCTCTGCAACCAGATAACCATCCGGTGCAGTTTCTTCACGGAGGGTATATTCCCCGATTGGAAGCATCTCAATATAGTGTGGTTTTTTCTCAGATGTCCAGCTTTCTACGGTCTTTCCATCTTTATCAAGGATCGTCAGTTTTGCTCCTGGCAGCTCCTTACCAGAAATATCGGTCTTGGAAATCTGCACTTTTGTCACATCATCCTTCATTTCCACTTTCTGTACTTCACCGGTATCTTCCACCGTAAAAGTGATGCTCTCTGCTGTCACATAACCGTCCCCAGGAAGTGTTTCTGTCATGGTGTACTTCTTGCCAGCGGTCAGTTCTTTGATGATATGTGGTTCTTTACCGGAAGTCCATTCATCACAGTTTTTCCACTCTCATCTGTAACTTTCAGTTTTGCTCCCTCAATCTCCTTTCCGTCTGTCAGAGATGTTTTGGTAAACTCTACGGTTGTCGGCTCATCTTCAAAAGTGAACGCATAAGACAGTGTTTCCTTATCTGCCCCACCATATTCAAAAGTAAATTCCTGTACCTGGTCTGTTGTTGCAAATCCCGGTGCCGGGGAAGTTTCTTTCACATAGTAGGTATAGCCAAGTGGCAGATCTGCCGTAAAGGTCAGTTTTCCTTCCTTATCCGTAGCCTGCTCTTCAATAACCGTATCCGCTTTCAGGATCACATCGCCTTTTGCATTGACAATATCTTCTTTATTGCACAAGGCAAATACAGCCCCTTCCAATACACGGTCGGAATCTTTTTCTTTCTTTAACACGTTTACTTCTGCCCTCTGGCGTTTGTTCTGCCAGTCAGCGGAATAAGTAACAACTGTGGTATTCTGATCACGGTAAGTCAGATCCACTTCACGGATTTCTCCATCCAGGACATATCCACTTGCTGTCTCTTTCTCTTTAACATAGTATTTGCCAAGAGGAAGGTCTGTCAGTTTCGCCACGCCTGTTTCATCCGTCGTGATCGTTGCCACCAGTGTATCCTTTTTGTAATAATCTTCACTCTCACCATCTGCCGCTTTTATATCTTCTAAGGCATAAACCTCAAAAGTAACATCTTTCAGGGAACCGGAAAGATATTCAAACAGATGCTTCATCCATCCGCCAATGGAATCCAGTGCAGATACTTTCTCCAGGAACTCACCTTTTTTATTGATGATAAGCGTTCCGGTTGGCACTGCATCTTTCATCTCTACCTTCTGGATCTCAGCAGTAGCGTCCACCGTAAAGGAAACTTCTTCCGCCATCAGATAGCCATAAGGAGCCATTTCTTCACGAAGAGTATATGTCTCCCCGGCTGTGAGTCTTTCAATCAGATGTTCCTCACCCTTTACAGACTTCCATGTATCTACACATTTCCATCCTTATCAAGCACCGTAAGCGTCGCCCCGGAAAGCTCCACGCCTGTCGTAATATCGGACTTCGTAAAGGTTACTTTTGTCGGCTGGTTCTTAAATACAGATTCCAGCTCTACCACTTTCACATCCTGTCCCTGATATTTGGCAGTCACTTCCAAAGTCTCAAAAGAAGAGACATACCCTGCCGGAGCTGCAAGTTCTTTGATATAGTAAGTACCGAATGGAAGGTCAACGTCAAATACTGCCTTTCCATCTTCTCCACTAACTGCTTTTCCAAGTAAGGTATCTGCCTTTACAATCACTTCTTCATGTGCCAGAATATCTTCTTTTGCATAGATACCAAACTCTGCACCTGCCACAACCGTTTCTGTCTCTGCATCCTGTTTTACTACGGACACTTCCACTTTCTGGCGGTCATTCTCAAAGGTTGCTGTCTGCTCAATAACTGGTGTTTTCTGGTCTTTGTATTCAAATGTTACTGTCTGTGCTTCTTCATTTAACACAAATCCCTCTGGTGCTGTCTTTTCAACAATCTTATAGGTTCCAAGTGGAAGGTCTGTGATCTGTGCCTTTCCATCTTTATCTGTGATAATAGTTCCTACCAATGCCCCAGAAGCATACTCCAGGATACGGTTTTCGTTATCATCTTTCTGGAAGTCTGCTGTATAAATATCCTCGGCAGCATATACCTCAAAGACTGCTCCCTCCAGAGTTTCTTTCTGATAAGCAAAATCATCTTTGTAACCATTTAAGACCTCGCCTTGTTTTACAATGTTCAGTTCTCCCTTGACCGGATGATTCTCGTATGCAATCTCAATGATCACATCGCCGGAAGTTCCGTCCATCTGATATGCTGTATTGGAATCTACATCCACCTCATAGTAATTCTCATTGAGCGTATATCCATAAGGTGCGTTCACTTCCTCAATACGGTAATGTCCGATCTTCAGATTCTGTGGAAGGATTAAGTATCCCTGCTCATCTGTAAAATAAGATTTGTGTTTTACCGTCGTCGGATACGTTGTTACCTGCTCCACATACTTTTCTGTATCCAGGTTAAAAATCTTAAACTCCGTATTTTTCTGAAGGACTGCTTTCTTTGTCTCATCGTCCTGTTTGATGATCTTCAGCTTCGCTTCAAACTCTTTGTCAAGCAGCACCCTCCATACCTGCGGTGTAGTCGGATGATTCTCTGTATCTGTACGATGAAATCATTGACCGGAGTGTAATTATGTGGTGTGGTTGTTTCACGGACGATGTATGTTCCATAAGGAATCGCAATACTGCGGGCATACCCTTTCTCATCTGTAAAGATCTCTGTTGCACCATTTTCCCCGATCACTACCGGCTTAGCAGAACCAAAGTCATAGCTGCCATCTTCTTTTACTGTCAGGGAAGATACCAGATAAGCGGTAAATCCTGCACCTTTCAGTAAATCGGCATCTGTCTTTCCGTTGTTCGCTGCCTTGATGATTTCAAATGGCTGCTTCATTACCTGTTCCAGAGACAGACAGTCACGTTTTACTTCCGCTACAAAATCACCCTCATAGTTGCAGACCAGATCATGTTCTTCTTCATCTGCCAGGTAACCCGTTGGAGGAGTAATCTCTTTTACATAGTAATTGCCAAGATATAATCCATCTACAGAAGCCTGTCCATTCTTATCTGTTGTAAGAGTGGCAACCTGCTCACCCGCTTCGTAGATCACACCAGTTGCTCCATCCGGATGGACAATATCCTCACGGGCATATAGTCCATAGACTGCCTTTTCTAAAGTAGCATCTCCCTGTGGAACAGCCTTCTTTGTTTCTTTGTCCTGCTTCTGTAAGGAAATCTTTGCTGTCACACGCTCGTTTTTGAAGGTATGCTTAAATGTCAGTTTCGCTTCCTTATCGTTTGTATAAGAAAAAGTAAACGTATAGACATCATCCGCATTTCTCAGATAGCCTTCCGGAGCCTGTACTTCCTTTACATCATAGGAAAATCCCAGCGGCAGATCTGCGGTAAACTTCGCCGTTCCATCATTTCCAGTTGTCACTTTCTCAATCAGAGTGCCTTTCTTTACAACAACCGTTCCATCTGCATTTTTAATGTCACTGGCTGCATAAAGTCCAAAAATTCCTCCATCCAGAGGATTTTCTGTATCCTTATCCTGCTTTGTCACAACTACTTCTGCTTTCTGTCTGTCATTCGTAAAAGTTGTCTCAGAAAAACAACATCTACATTCTGTCCTGCATAAGAAAGAGTGACTGACTTTTCTTCCCCGGCATTATAAAATCCGGTCGGAGCCTGTTTTTCTTTGATGATATATGTACCAAGATGCAGGTTTTTCAGAATGACTGCCCCATTCGAGTCTGTTGTCAGATTCTCTTTGACCAGATCACCCTTGCTGTAAACCTTGGCACCATAAGCAGTTTTAATATCTGCTCCGGCATACACATCATAAATCGCACCTTTCTGTCTGCGTTTCTCATACTTAAATGTTGTTCCATTCTCGGTGACATCTGCACCTGTCAGAACCTGACCTTCTTTATAAACAGTCAGCTGTCCCATCTGTTCTTCATCCGGAACAGTCACAGTCGTTGTTTTGCTGACTTCCAGTTTTACATTGTAGGCAGTTGCATTGATACGGTATCCTGTCGGAGCTGTAATCTCTTTCAGATATACAGTGTCCTGTGTCTTAATGATCTGTACGGACGATTCCCCGTTCGCATCGGTTGCCGGTAACTTTGTGATCAGATTTGTACAGTTTGCATCACTGTATAAACCAAACACTGCACCAGACAGCTTTGCGTCTGCTTTTGCATCTTTTTTAATCACCTTCACACTTGCGTGCTGCACCCAGGTTACTTTGAAGTCCACATATTTCTCATCATCAACACCTTCACCAAATACCAGGGCCAGGTCCTGTGAACCAGATCCGGTACTGATCTTATATGCAGAATAATCTTTTGTTACACTGCCTTTCATCGTTGCCGACCAGCTTCCTGCGACATCCTGTACCTGTGTAAGAGGTGCAGATAAGTAAAACTTGGTTCCACCACTGATTTCCACTGCTTCACCAGCTTTGCTTGTCTTTCCGGTTGTCACGTTGTGAAGTTTCACACCACTTGGAAGTTTCATTGTGATACTCTGCAGTTCATCTGCTTTAAAAATGATTTCCTTTGTTCTCTGGCTGTTGCCATCTACATAGCTGTCACATCTGCATCAGAAAAACTCATATCTACATCTGGAATCTCCGGCTGTGAAATACAGTAATTATACAGTTTCATTGCAAGTGTCTTTGCTGTACCGCTTGCACCGGAAAAGGCAGAATCTCCACCATTAGCATAAGATGCTGCCAGATGTACCAGAATAAATCTGGCACCTGCACTTAGGTTTCCATATCCATTTTCCTCTGTGAAAAATCCTTCATCACCGGAAGCCTTTGTGCCATAGTAACAAACCTTTGCCAGCTTCTTACCATCACTGAGCTTTGTAATATCATAAGTACCACTTCCCGGACTGGATTTAGAAGGCTCCACGCAATATGCTGTTGCAGAAACATTACCAAACTGAACCGTATATTTGTAAGTCAGATAACTTCCATACCCGTAATCCGAATACTGATAACAGGTTCCTCTTGTTACTGTAACTTTCTTGGTACTCTGTGTTGCAATGTCTGTTGCCATGAAAGTAACCGCTTCTCCTTCTTCCATAGAATAAAGGTCGATACCGTTCTCCGCTGCCTGATCCATTACTTCTGAAACAGCCAGACCGGATTCTTCATCTGTCGTCACTTCCTGCTCATCTGTAAGATCAGTTACAATTTCTTTTGACCCGTCCGAATCAGCATCTTCATCCGCATTACCGGAATCTTCTGTTTCACCGGCATTTCCTTCACCATCTGTATTTTCAGAAGAACTCTTTGTCTGTGCTTCTGTTTCCGGCTCTTTTACCGTAATGTTTCTGCTTACTCTGTAAGCTGGGTGACCGCTGACTGGCTCTACTGCATAGACAGCTTTGTAGGTATCCGGTGTATGTGCGTCAAAATCTGTACCGGCTTCACTCTTTGCTTCATGGAATAAAACTTTCACCTTTTTTTCATTCACGCCCTCTATACCGGACAGATCGACTTCCACTTTAAATTCTTCTCCATAGGGAATCTCAATATCCTTTGCTTTCACAATTTCATCTTTATCAAGAGTATCCTGCACATCCTGCAGTTCCGGATATTGCTGTTCAAATGAAGTTGTCTCCGGTTCTAATTCAGAAGCAGAAACCGTGACTGGTTGAACGATAACAGACGCCAAAGTTGCAACTGCCATAAATCCCGACAAGAATCTTTTAAATCGCATTTTCATTTTGACTGAGTCCTCTCTTTCTTCAATAATTTACTCCACTTTCGTTCAGGCTTACACCTGCATGAATCAATCATAGAAACCACCTCCCTTGTGTCTTGGATTGACTTTTAAATAAAAACAGGATTGAGCTATTAAGCCGCAAGAGGTAATTCGTAATCATTCCTGCCAAGGGTGCCTCTCATCCATTGCCCTTCACGTTGCCACCGAATACCCGCCGCCAGATGCGTAGCTGGGAAATTCAGGTATCCTCTTGCTGCTGATATGAAATTGTCAAGGTTCACTTTTAGGAGGGAATTTATTGTTTTGAATTAAAATAGACATTTGCCCCTCCACTAACCGCATGTGTGAAAGGGCAAAATTAACCTGTTTGAAATTTTTTTAGAAATTTTTTGAAACCAGCAAAAACTTACAAAGTTTCCAGCCTGTCTTTTAGTTTCTGCAATACTTTGTTTTTCCTGTTTCTGATTGTCTTTGTACAACACCCGAAATACTGTGCTGTTTTTTTAACTGTGTACTCTTCAAAAATAATAGTCTTATCAATTCCATTTCTTCTTCAGACAAATATTTCAGTGCTTCCTGCAGCTCTTGTATTTCTGACACCCTGATGACTATTTCTTCTGGTGATAATATATGCAAATAACTGTTGTAACTCGTTTCTCCTACTTTTTCTATTCCGCATACACCATTTTTCTGCATTTTTTCAAGCTGGTATCTTTCTTTTCTTCTTGACTGGTACCATGCCAGATATACGTCTCTGGTAACTTCTACGAGAGTTTCATTTACACGCAGCACATACCGTTGTCTTTCCTTTGGTTTTTTACCACGCATCTTTTATTCTCCCTTCTGAAGCACTCCGTCAGTCTGCCTGCATTTCTTCTCATTTTCTGCTTTGCCTGTGAAATACATTTTGATACTGCCGGTTCTGTAATTCCAAACACCCGTGACACTTCTCTTTGTGTCCGTTGCTGAAAATAAATTTGATGGATCACCTGTCTCTGCCGGTCAGTCAGCAGATCCATGAATTCTCCAATAGCTTCTTCTATAATCAGTTTTTCAAGTACATTCTGCCTTTTATCCACCAATTCGCACCAGCCTTCTGAAATATGGCTGTATGAAATGCAATTATTATGTTCTCGTACCTCCCTGTTCCTGCACAGCCGATCTTCACCTTCTAATATCAACCGCACATACCAGCTGATTATCAAAAAAATCTTCCTTAACAACTGTTATTTTTCTTCCTGCTTCATATACATAATCTCGACAGGTAAATAAAGGAAAAACCGTTCCATAATCACCTGCACAATAGAAAACATATCCTGTCTGATACGCAATAATTTCCGCACCATCTATCAGTCTATGCTTTACAACTGCCACATCGTTTTCTCTCAAATACCTGGCGGACGGAACCTTTCTTTTTTCTTTCCTGTTACCTACAACCTGTTTCAATTCCTGCAATGTCAGCATAATTACCACCTTTCTGCCTACTGGCAACAGGAGCCCATCAGCAGAAAGGATAGGATTATTACTGATTTACTGGCAAAAGGGCAGTAAAAAACAGCTTCCGGCACACCCGTTTTTTTTAACGAGAGCCTGAAACTTCCTTACTGCCCTTTCTGCTAATTTACAGTATCCTCTATTTTATTTTCCGTCTGATGTCCCGGTCAGACTTCTTTGCATTTCTTTCCGTTTTTATGTTCTTTTTATTTTCCATCAAAACAGAATAGTCTCCCATTGCATCATAGGGACACTGCTTCCGATAGATAAATTTTCTTGTCTGGTCATCAATCCTGTCTCCCTTCCTTGTTTCTGTCTCTTTCTCTCTGTTTGCTATTTTAACAGCACAAAAAACTATTATCCTTAGCATATATGGGGAGTTTTTTTGTTTTACACCCCATATATGGTGAAATTTCACCTGTACTCATTAAAACTGTCTATCAGCGAATCTATTGTCTGCATAATAATTTTCTGCTCTTTCCATTCCATCTTCTGAATACGATAAAATACTTCCTCAAACTGCTTTCTTTTTTCTGCATCGTCCCCCTCTTTTCCCATCAGGATATTGGCATCTGTTTCCAGGATCTCAATCATCTTCCTGAAAATCTCAACAGACATTGCCGTTTGCCCTCCTTCTATCCTGCTGACCGTATTGACACTGATACCTGCTTTTTCCGCAAAAGATTCCTGTGACAACTTCATTTCCTGCCTGCGTTTTCTGATCCGTTCTCCCAATTCAATAAGTTCTGTGGAAATTGCACGATTGCTCAATACGGTGTCTCCTTTCCTGCAATTTATCCCAGCTTTACGACATTGTGTCGCAAAGTTTCCAGAAAAAAGCAGCTAATTTTGTCTTAGCTGCTTTTCAAAAGATCTATTTCATTTTATTCTCGGTATTTTATGTATTCCTGTAATAACTGTGAGCAGGAAAACACTAAGATAAATGATTGCCTGTCCAATCATTGCCAGCAATACGACACTTCCTATCAATCCTCCGATCAGAAAATTCATTGTCCATACTGCCAGTGTTCCTCCAAGATCAAAACCTCTTGGAACCATCCAGACACACATTTTTCCAATTCCGAATGGTATCCCCATCAGAAGCAACAGCAATAAATAATTGCACTTCCCATCCTGGATACAAAGTGGTCTCAGCATTGCAAACAATACAGCAATCATCAGTACTGGCACAACAACTTTTTTTATCATATTTCTCATGTTCCTTTATCCTCCATACATATCGTGATTAACCTCTGCCTGATAATAGCTGTTTATCGTTGCCGGGGCATTATACAGGGCAGTCAGAAGATATGCTTTAATGTTTCCAACCTTGGTCGTATTTCGGTTCAGGCAAAACAGCACATATTCGATATGTGAATAATTCAGCTTCATAAACCTGTTTTTCACCAAAGCAACTGGCTTTTCTGTCCCTGCAATTCGAATCATACTATCCTCCGGCATCATCATAACTTCAATCATCAGTTCTACCAGTTCATCCACATCTTCTTTGGCATGATATTGATAATCTATGTTTTCATGAATCACTTCACGATATGCCCGCATCTCCTCCATCACATCTCTTTTCTTTTTCAGATTACCTGATGATATGATTGGATAGGATTGATTTATCTCAGTTTCACTAATATCAGTCTTGTTAATATCAGTATTATTAGATTGTGATTTCGGATATTCTGGTTTTGTGATTTCCACTATTCTTGAATGATGATTTTCACCATTTTGGAATTGTGATTCTGGAAATTCTTGATTTGTGGTTTTCATCATTCCTGAATTGTGATTTTCACCATTCTGTAATTGTGATTCCACACAATCCTGAATTGTGGATTTCACTACTCCTGAATGATGATTTTCACAATTCAGAAAAGTGCCTGTTTTTTCCCTGTTCTCAGCTTCTGATTGCAGATTTGCACATTCTTCATGGTTTCCCTGCTCAGATTGCAGATCTGCACATTTCTATGATTTTTCTGCTCTGATTGCAAATCTGCACAGCTATCCATCGGCTTTTGGTCTGGCACTTCTCTGATCATAAAATTTTTCACATAAATGACATTAGGCTTTCCCAGTCCCAGACGTTTCTTTTCAATCAGTCCAATCCCGTTATTACTGTCCAGCTCTTTTACCAGCTTCACTGCCTTTTGGGTTCCACAGTTCATCAGCTCTGCAATTTCTTCCACAGTAAAAATAATATATACTCTGTCCTCTGAATCCAGCCATCGGTTCTTAATGCTCAGGCTCATACGGTCCAGCATCAGACCGTATAATACCTTCGCTTCACAAGAAAGAGTTTTAAAGCATTGTTCTGTAAACAGCACTTTCGGGACACGATAAAAGCTGTATTGTTCCGCTTCCATTCCCGTAAAATAATCAAACTGTATCTTCTGCATCTGCTACTCCTTCTCTGTTTTCTTTCCATTTATCCAAAAGCATAAAAATGACTTCTTCTATCTGTTCTTTAGAATATGTCTCCGGAAAATAATTGCCGATTTTCTTTGCCGGAAGCGTCACATTGATCTTACTGCTTTCCTTTTTTAATAAAACAGCATAGATATAACTCTGGTTTAATTTTCCATTTGCACTGCATTCTTTTAACTGTTCTGCCTGTTGCTTTGTCGGAAAGATACTGCTGTTGGCAATTCACTTCCAGTAAGCCAACTCCTGCCTCCTCTGG
>ENA-OQEX01000461-OQEX01000461.1-human-gut-metagenome-genome-assembly--contig:-NODE-461-length-21777-cov-7.175427_pt1 | contig 21777 bp, 20 predicted proteins | sample MGYA00242802_ERZ504649 | MGnify/ENA primary metagenome ERZ504649 (study PRJEB26092, sample SAMD00036194) | human gut metagenome | host: Homo sapiens | study: EMG produced TPA metagenomics assembly of...
TCAAAGCTAAAAATTCATCAACGCTCTCGCTAAAAACAGTCCGCCGGACTGTTTTCTTAACGCTCGCCTTCGAGTCCTGTTCACGCATAACGGTAAAATAAAAAGAAAGCACCCGTTTGGGTACTTTCTTTTTTGGTGCGCCAACAGGGACTCGAACCCCGGACCGACCGGTTATGAGCCGGTAGCTCTAACCAACTGAGCTATTGGCGCGTATTCTGTTTTCGTTTGACAAATCGTTTATGCAATGTCAAATATCGTAATCAGCTTACGCAAAAAATATTATATCAAACTTTCCTTTGATTGTCAATGATTTTTATGCCGTAATATTCATTGTGGTTTTGCACAGTAAATTTAAATAAACTTACTTTTCACTTGTTCAAATCAACTGCTTGTGTTATAATTGCCTTATACGGACGGTGAAGATACACTTGACCGAAAAATAATTTGGAGGTTTTTAATATGGCAGAAATAAAAGCGTTCAGAGGAATGCGTTACAACACGGAAAAAGCAGGCGAAATTTCTCAGCTTTGCTGTCCGCCTTATGACATCATAAGCGAGGAACAAAGACTCGGTTATATCAGTGAAAACGAGTACAACATTATTCGGCTTGAGCTTCCGAAAGAGGGCGAAAACCCGTATCAGACAGCAAGAGAAATCCTTGATATGTGGCGGAACAAGGGTGTTCTTGTGAGCGAGGACAAGCCTGCAATCTATGTTTATGAGGAAGAATTCACGGCTTACGGCGAACGCAAGAGCATCAAGGGTATCATCGCCCGTGTTCATCTTGAAGAGTTTGAAAAGGGAATCATTCTTCCGCACGAGTTCACTCTTTCAAAGGCTAAAGAGGACAGACTTAATCTTATGAAGCAACAAACTGCAATTTCAGTCAGATTTATGCCCTTTATATGGACAGCGAGCATACAACCCTTGCAACAATTGATAATGAATCTGAGAACACACCAAAGCTTGAATTTACCGACGGTGAGGGTGTTACTCACAGACTTTGGATTGTTACGGATGAAAATGTAATCGCAAAGCTTTGTGCAGATTTTGCCGACAGAAAGCTCTATATTGCAGACGGTCACCATCGCTATGAAACCGCTCTAAACTATCGAAACTACTGCCGTGAAAACGGTCTTTCAAAGGTTGGCGATCCTTGTGATTATCAGATGATTTACCTTGTTGACATGGAGCATCCGGGACTTGTTGTATTCCCGACACACCGCCTTGTGCGTGATTTGCCGGACTTTAATGTTGAAAAAGTTCTTGACGGTTGCAGGGAATATTTTGATGTTACCGAAATGAACGGTACGGACAATATGGAAAGCGAGCTTGCAAAGCTCTATGACGAGGGCAAAAAGGCATTCGGGTTCTATGTCGGAAACGGAAAATGGTACAGGCTTGTGCTGAAAAGTCTTGACATTATGGACAAGCTTCTTCCCGAATTGAGCGAACCGTCAAGACAGCTTGATGTTACCGTTCTCCATTCACTTGTGCTTGAAAGAATTTTCGGCATTGATAAGGAAAATATGGCAAATCAGATTAACCTTACATACACAAAGTTCTTCTCAGAGGCTGTTGAGGGCGTTGACAACGGCAAGTTCCAATGCTCGTTTGTGCTTAATCCGACAAGAGTAACCGAAATCCGTGATGTTGCCGCCGCCGGTGAAAAGATGCCGCAGAAGTCAACATATTTCTATCCGAAGATGATTACGGGCATGGTTATGAACGATATCGGAGTTGAATAATGAACGAAAAGATGCGTAGAAAAGATAGGGAAACTACCGAAGAAAGAGCCTATGAAATCCTGAAAAACGGTGAATACGGCATTTTGTCAACAATTGGGGAGGACGGCTATCCCTACGGTGTGCCTGTAAATTTTGCCGTTGAGGGCAACAAAATTTATTTCCATTGCGCTCCGAATTCGGGTTTGAAACTGAAAAATGTTGAATACAGCAACAAGGTTTCGTTTTGCACGGTTCAAAACAACAGAATTGACGGTGCAAAACTGACTTCAAAATACGAAAGTGCGGTTGTGTTCGGTACGATTGCAAAATCGGTTAAAAACAAGAACAGAGGTCTTGAACTGATTGTTGAAAAATATGCTCCCGAATTTATCGAAAGCGGAAAAAGGTGCATAGAGAAATCGGGCAATATGACAGGCGTTTATGAAATCACAATCGAAAAAATCACGGGCAAGGAAAATAAATAGTTTATTTATAACCTTTAAGGGCAGAATATGAAAGAGGTGAGTATATGAAAATTCTTGTTGTTTTTACGGGCGGTACAATCGGCTGTGTGCGTAAAGGCGAGGTGCTTTCGCCCGACAATGAGCAGAAATATATGCTCACGCAGATGTATCTTGACAGGTACGGCGATGTTGATTTTGACACGGCTGAGCCTTATACCGTCCTCAGCGAAAATCTTGAGGGCTGTCACATGAACAGGCTTGCCGACTGTCTGCAAAGCTATGATTTGAACAGCTATGACGGCATTGTTGTAACTCACGGAACGGACACTTTGCAATATACATCTGCATTTCTTGCTTATATTTTTGACGGCTTAAATGTGCCGATTGTGCTTGTTTCGGCAAATTATCCGCTTGATGACAGCCGTTCAAACGGCTTTGAAAATTTTGTCGGTGCGATTGACTTTATAAAATCGGGCAGCGGAAACGGTGTTTTTGTTTCGTATAAAAACGCCGATTTACCCGTGACAATTCACAGAGCGTCAAGACTGCTTGCACATTCGGCATACAGCGATGAACTGCACAGCATTTTTGACGAAAGCTACGGCAAAATTCAGAACGGAATTTTTGTGAAGAATACCCGTTATAAGGCATTAAAAAGCGAGTTTGCTTTTGATGAAAGCGTCCGACTTTCGGATAACAGCAATGTGCTGAAAATTTCCGCAACGGTTGGTATGCAGTATCCTGACATTACGGAAAATGTAAAAGCCGTTTTACTTGAGGGATTCCATTCGGGTACGCTGAATACTGACGGTAAGGCTTTGAACGACTTTTGTCAAAAAGCAAAAGCAATGAATATTCCCGTATTTTTGACGGGTGCGTGCAAGGGCTTTTATTACGAAAGCAAGCTGAAATTTGACGGGCTTAATATAACAGTTCTGCCTCCTGCATCACCGATTGCAATGTACATCAAGCTGTGGCTTTTGCCGAAAAGTGAATTTGACAAGGCTTTTTTGCCCTGTGCAGAAGATTTTTACGATAACTATTGACAATTTACAGATAGAAAAATAAGGACAAATGACTTGATGACTGTCATTTGTCCTTTTAGGTTATTGTATTAAATTATTCGTCTTTGCTTTTATCTTTGAAATTATCTTCTGTGATGTTGTAGGTTGCACCGACAACTTCCTGAGTAAGATACTTTTCGTTTTCGGCAAGCTTTTCCGAACGGTTGTCTGTCTCCTCATTTTCTTTACCCGGCCATTTCTTGTAAACCACCTTGAGAAGAATAGGTGTTGCAAGTGATGAAACGATGATGAGAATAATAATAGGAGCAAAAAACTGCGGTGCCATAAGACCTGTGTCAAGTCCCTTCTTGGCAACGATAAGACCGACCTCACCACGGTTCATCATACCTACGCCGATTTTGAGCGAGTCAGGCATATTGAATTTGCAAAGCTTTGCCGTACCGCCGCAGCCGATAACCTTTGTCAAAAGTGCAACTGCAACGAGTGCAATTGAGAACCAGAGCATTGAAAGGTTGAAATCGTTAAAGCTTGTCTGAAGTCCGATACTTGCAAAGAATACAGGTCCGAAAATCATGTACGAGCTGACATCCATCTTTCTTTCGATGTACTGTGAATCCTTGATGTTACAGAGGATAATACCTGCAACATATGCGCCTGTGATGTCTGCAATTCCGAAAAATTCTTCCGCACAATATGCACACGCAAAGCAGAGAACAAGGCCGAAAATCGGAATTCTTCTTGAGTGCGGCCAGAGCTTGTCGAGCCACTTGAAGAGAAAATAAAGTGCAAAGCCGAGTACAAATGCAAGAACAAAGAAAAGTACAATGTTGATGCAAACGGACGCAGGCTGAACATCGGGGCTTTTGAAACCGATTACAACGGTGAGAAGTACGATGCCGATAACATCGTCTATAATTGCGGCTGAAAGAATTGTTGTTGCAACCCTTCCTTTCAGGTGTCCCATTTCTTTAAGAGCCTGAACAGTAATACTAACCGAGGTTGCCGCAAGGATTGTTCCCATAAATACAGCCTCAAGCATCGCAAGGTCGCCGTCACCAAAGCCGAATACAAGGTAAACAGCCGCACCGCCTGCAACCGAAACGATTACACCGGCAAACGCAACAAGCAAGGCAACAGGTCCTGTTTTGATAAGCTCTTTAAGATCCGTTCCCAGACCTGCCGAGAACATCAGCAAAATAACGCCGATTTCAGCCATACCTGAGATGAACCCGTCATACGAAACAAAATTAAGCATACAAGGTCCTACGATAAGACCTGCAATAATCTCACCCACAACCTGCGGTGCGCCGAGCTTTCTGGCAACAATACCGAGAAGCTTTGCCGCAACAAGGATTATGGCAAGATTCTTCAGAATATCAAGTGTGTTAATTTCCATAACTTCTTTTTCGGACAGACTTCAAACGCCTCATAAACGGCAGTCTGACCGACTCTCCTTTCTCTCTTATAAAACCGAATATATTCTATCACAATCGACAGCGATTTTAAATAAATATTTTGAAGTTCGACAAAAATCGCACTTTGCACAAATTAATGAATAATGCAGCTTGAAAAATATGCAAAAAGTCTTTTTATGTATTATTGCTCTTAAGGGTTGGAATGCTTGCTTTTATGAGTTTTGTCATATGCTCGGAAATCACTGAAACCGATTCAATAAGTTCATCCGAATAATCGTTTGTGTTCTCCTGATTTTCAACAAAGGCATAGTATCCGCCGTAGATTGCGTAGTCAAGAAGTGTGCAGAATTTCTTATCGTTTATATATTCCGGGCAGTTCTCGAAAATCATATTTTTCAATGATTTTGAAAGCTTTACTATAAGATTGGGATGTTGTGAACCGGAAAAAACCGTGTTTGTCAGTGCCTTGTTTTCGGTCATTGCACCCAGAAGATTGCGATAAAATTTTACGGGCTCGTCGATCATCATCTGCGGATTGCTTATGGTACTTACAATGCCGTCAACTACCTCGCTTTCAATTTTGTCCGAAAGGTCGAACATATCTTCATAATATGTGTAGAAGGTCGATTTATTGATGAGTGCTTTTTCACAAAGCTCCTTAACGGTAATTTTGCGCAGTTCTTTTTTGAACGCAGATTTACAAATGCGTCAAAAATACTTTTCTTGCTTTTCATAACTCTTATGTCCAAAGATAATCACCTGATTTTAAAATTAGTCGGTTTTCCAACGAAAGTAGCGTAATTGTCGCTTGTTTATGCTTTCGTTATTGTATATTATAACAGTATGGGATAAGTGTGTCAAAAATAAAAATTACGGATGAAACACGCATTCCATGACTATTTTTTGGAACGATTTTCACAGCAACTGACAATATTTCAGGCAAACCGACAAAATTATTTACATAAAAATCGTTTTTACCACTTGTATATTTGGTGAAAATATATTATACTATACTTATATTATTGAAGAACTGCCTACAATCGCAGAAAAGAGGGTTACTATGGCTTTTAAAATCAATGACGAAAGAGCGCCGCTTGATCAGTTTTTACAGGGCGAATCTGTTCGTGCTTATGAATTTTTAGGCTCACACTTTGTGAACTGGGACAGCCGTCAGGGCGTTGTTTTCAGAGTATGGGCGCCGAACGCATTGTCCGTTTCGGTGGTCGGTGATTTTAACGACTGGAACAATGACGCAAACTTTATGTACAAAATCTCGGACGGCGGCGTCTGGGAGTTGTTTATTGAGGGAATTCCCGAGTTTGCCTGCTATAAATATTGTGTCGAAACCCCGTGGCATGAGAGAAGGCTCAAAACCGATCCTTATGCTTTTCATTGCCAGACTCGTCCCGACAACGCATCCCGTGTTTACGAGATTGACGGCTACGAGTGGCATGATGAAAAGTGGTATGACTACAAAAAAGAGCATCCGCACAAGAATATGCCTATCAATGTTTACGAGGTAAACGCAGGTTCTTGGCGTAAGTATGAGGACGGCAATGTTTTCAGCTATTGCAAGCTTGCTGATGAGCTTATTCCTTATGTTAAGAATATGGGCTACACTCACATTGAGTTTATGCCTCTTACAGAATATCCGTTTGACGGCAGCTGGGGATATCAGGTTACAGGCTACTTTGCCGCAACATCCCGTTACGGTGAGCCGAAAGACCTTATGTATTTTGTGGACAGATGTCATGAAGAGGGCATCGGCGTTATCCTTGACTGGGTTCCTGCCCACTTCCCGAAGGACGCACACGGTCTTGGCAGATTTGACGGTACAGGCTGTTATGAATATGAAGATCCCCGTATCGGTGAACACAAGGAATGGGGTACATATATCTTCAATTACGGCAGATATGAGGTAACAAGCTTCCTCCTTTCATCTGCAATGTTCTGGCTTGACAAGTATCATGTTGACGGTATCCGTGTTGACGCCGTTGCATCAATGCTTTATCTTGACTACAACAGAAATGACGGCGAGTGGATTGCAAATGCATACGGCGGAAGAGAAAACCTTGTTGCCGTTGATTTCCTGCAGAAGCTCAACACGGTTGTACATATGTTCCACCCCGAGGCTATGATGATTGCCGAAGAAAGCACGGCATGGCCGAATGTTACTCGCTATCCGATTAAGGATATGGGACTTGGCTTTGACTACAAGTGGAATATGGGTTGGATGAACGATATGCTTTCGTACATCTCACTTGATCCGTTGTGGAGAAATTATCACCACGACACCCTTACATTCAGCATGGTTTATGCTTTTTCCGAGAACTTTATGCTCCCGATTTCTCATGATGAAGTTGTTTACGGCAAGGGTTCTCTCATCAATAAAATGCCCGGCGACTATGACATGAAGTTCAGCGGTGTAAGAGGTTTCATAGCGTATATGATGGCTCACCCGGGTAAGAAGCTTATGTTCATGGGCAGTGAAATCGGTCAGTTTGACGAGTGGAATGCGAACGAGGAGCTTGAATGGAACCTTCTTTCATTTGAAAAGCACCGTCAGCTTAACCTTTTCTTTGCTGAGGTAAACAAGTTCTATCGTGATGTTCCTGCCATGCATGAGAACGACTATGATTGGGACGGTTTCCAGTGGATTGCACTTGATGACTACAAGAACAGCATCATTTCGTTCCGCAGAATTGCTTATGACGGCAGTGAAATCATCTGCGTATGTAACTTCCAGCCTGTTCAGCACGATAACTATGTTGTTGGTGTGCCCGAATACGGCATTTACGAAGAAGTGTTCAACTCCGAGGCTGAAGAATTCGGCGGTTGCGGAATCAGAAACGAGGGCGAGCTCAAGGCTAAAAAGAAGAAAGACCACGAGCTCAACTATTCAATGGAAATCACAGTTCCGCCGCTTGCTGTTATGTATTTCAAGCTTAAAAAGAAGCTGGCTCTTCCCGTAAAGAAAAAGACTACGGCAAAGAAGGACGCCGCTCTTGCAAAGCTTAAAGCCGAAAAGGCAAAGAAATCGGCAAAGGCTGCTCCGAAAAAGGAAGATAAGGCAGAAAAAGTAAAGGTTGAAGCAAAGTCTGCAAAGGCAGAAGCAACCGCTGAAAAGGTTGAAAAGAAAGCCGAACCCGCTCCCAAAAAGCCCGTTAAAAAGGCAGTAAAAGCAGTTAAGGAGGAAACTCCTGCTCCTGCTGAGGTTGAGAAAAAAGCTGAAAAAACAGAAAAAGCAGTTAAGGCTGAAAAAGTCGAGAAAACCGAAACTGCCGTAAAGGCTGAAAGCAAAACCGTAAAAGCTGAAAAGCCTGCCGAAAAGAAAACAACAGCTAAAAAATAATTAAAATATTACAAATCATTTGTGCCGACGGATTTTTCTGTCGGCATTTTTGTTTGTCCGAAAACGCATTACATACAAAATTTTTGTAAAGTCTATTGTTATTGTGACCGTATTTGTGGTATAATCATTTAAATACGGAATGCCGAAAATTGCCGTTTGAAAGGCACAAAATTGTCGGCTGATTTTAATTTTGATTATTACGGAGAATTTTATATGAAAATCGACAACAAAAAGGCAAGAATAATTCTTGCGGTTATTATTGCGGTGAGCCTTGTCATAAGCACGGTTTATATGTTTGCAAAACAGGGCTTTCACGAGGACGAGCTTCTGACCTATAACCTTGCAAATTCCTCAAAACAGCTTAATGTTGACGGAGGTTGGAACAGTCCCGAGGATTTCAACGAGTATCTTGCCGTGTCGCCCGATGACAGATTCGACTATGCTCAGGTATATGAAAATCAGATTATAGATGCGTCGCATCCGCCTCTCTATTACGCACTTGTTCACACGGTCTGTTCGTTCTTTCCGGGCGTGTTCTCAAAATGGCTTGCCTATTCAATAAATGTGCTTGCCATGGCAGGTATTTTGATTATGCTTTATAAAATCGGACGGAAAATCACGGGCAACAATCTTTATGCCTTGATCGGTGTGGGGGCATATGCTCTGAGTATTGCGTGTATTACAACGACAATTTATCTCAGAATGTACGCAACGCTTACCTTCTGGGTGCTTGCGTTCGTTTATATGAGCATAAAGCTCTATGAAAAAAAGAACACCGTCGGCATAAAGGACTGCATTCTGCTTGCAGTTACAGTGCTTTGCGGTGTGCTTACCCAGTATTATTTCATCCTCTTTGCAGGACTTACGGGACTTGTTTTCCTTGTGCTCAAAATCAAGGAAAAGTGCGGTAAAGACCTTATTAAGTACATTATTGCGGCTGTTGTGGGGGCAGGACTTGCACTCTGCATTTATCCGTACATAATCTCGAATGTACTCGGCGGCAACCGTGGACTCAGTTCGCTTGATATGTCGGCGCTTGATATGATTACGGTTGTGACCTATGTTTTCTACAAGCTTTGTACCTATGTTCAGATTCTTGCAAAGGATATGTTCATCAATCAGGTTTGGCTGCTCGGACTTTGTACAGCCGCAGTTATCGGATTCGGAATTTATTTCCGTTTTGTGAAAAAGGTAAAAATTCCTAAAAAGGCGATGTTTGCCGTAGTTCCGGCAGTTTGCTATTTCATCGGCATTTCACTTGTTTCACCGTTTAACAGCGACCGCTATGTTATGGCGTCACTTCCGCTGATTGCAATGCTTTTTGCATTCTCGTTCATCAGAATTTTCACACTTTTCAAAAATCAGAAGATACGCCTTGCCGTGCCTGTATGCATTTTGCTTGCGTCAGTCACAGCGTTTGTTACGGTTAAGCCCTATTACACATACGGCAAAACAAATCTCTATGAGCCAAAGACAGACAACTGCATTTTTGTCGGAACTGCAATGCTTGAATGGAACAAGTGTATTGACAAGTTTATGAACTACAACAGCACAATGATTGTTCAGAGTTCAAAGTTCTCTCCTACTCTCGGTGATGAGCTTGAAGAATTTGCCGAAAAACGAGGAGTTATCACCAACGGAAAGGTTTCTTCGCTTGCCGAGGCATTTATGTTTAACGGCGACACAAATAAGCAGGAAACCGACAGCATGGAAAAACTCAAAACGGACAAAAAGCTTGCGTCACTTGACGAGGTAACGGTTTATGTTTCCCGCCTTGCAGACAAAGATGATGTGCTTAAATACATAACGGAAAACACAAAATTTAAGAATTATGAGCTTATTCAGGCTGATTACAGCTTTGAAGATTTCTACAACTGGTACGACTATTTTGTTGAAACCGAGTCGTATTGCAATGTTTATCGTTTTTATTAACAGAGGTGTTTAAAATGAATTCGGATAAAATCGATCGCAAAAATTCTATCGGTGTAGCATTTTCGGGCGGCGGACTTCAAGGTATTGCTCACATCGGTGCTGTTCAGGCTCTTTATGAACTCGGAATCCATCCGCAGTATGTTTCGGGTACAAGCTCGGGTGCGGCAATGGCGGCAATCGTTGCAATGGGTTGTGATTCCGATGAAATGAAAAGGGTTGCAAAAAAGCATTGGAAAACTCTTGCCGAAATCGACAACGGCCTTATTTTCAAATCTCTTGCACAGCTTATTCTAAATAAAAAGATTCAGAAAGACGGCATCAAGTCGGGTGAACTGATTGAAGATGTTATTCGTGACATTATGAATGAAAAAGGTATAACAGGCTTTGAAAATCTTCCGATTAACCTTTCAATCTGTACGGTTGACACGCTTACAACCGATGAATGTATTTTTACAACCAAGGAAGAAAATCTTGAAAACGAGCATATTCACTACATAACAGGCGCTCCGCTTGAAACTGCTGTTCGTGCAAGTATGTCGTTCCCTGCAATTTACACAACCTGTCCTTATGACAAGTACAACTTTATTGACGGCGGTTCAAAGGACAATTTGCCTGTAAAAATTCTGCGTGATATGGGCGTCGGCAAGGTTCTTGCAATCGGCTTTGATATTATGACCTACAATCGACGCAGCCTTGGCGGTCTTATTAAGGTTATTTGGCGTGCGCTTGATGTTTATTCAATTGACGGCACAAGAGAGTCAAAGAAAATGGCTGACCTCGCAATTGATATCAAGAACGAAAACACACAGCTTTTCTCAATGGACAGCGTTGACGAAACCATTCAGGAGGGCTACGATGCGATTATGGCTCACAAGGACGAAATTTTAAAGGTTTTTGGTGAGCAAAACAGTGCGGAATAATTAAGATTAAAGAGGACTTCTTTTTTGAGAAGTCCTTTTGATGTAGATGAAACGAGGATTTTATGTTAAAAATTTTGAATAAAACCCGAAAGGTATCGGGCAAAATGTCCGTACCAAAACAAATTATGACAACATTCTTTGCTCTGCTTTTTGGCGGTGGCATGGGAATTGTCGCAAAGTTTCTTGATTTGAACAGACTGCCGAGCTTTCTCGATTGGCTTGATTTGTCAAACTTTTTGGGCAGAACAGCACCGTGGATTTTTATTGCCGTGTGCCTTGCCGTATTCAGCAAATCACCCTTAAAAGCAGGAATTAATGTTTTTGCGTTTTTTGTGGGAATGTTAATAGGTTACTATGTGTGGACAAGTGTTTTTGCAGGCTTTTATCCCGATATTCCGTACCTTATGAGGTGGCTGATTCTTGCTGTTGTATCGCCGTTTTTGGCATTTCTGATCTGGTATGCAAGGGGACGGGGTGCGCTTGCAATCGGAATTTCTTCCGTACTCATAGCAATATTCTGTTGCTTTGCATTTAATCTCAACTTTGCCGATTTCAGAATTCTGTACTTCCCCGAATTTATACTTTGGCTTGCAAGCATCGGAATTTTGTTCAAGGATGTAAAACAGAGCGCATTTTCTCTGCTGATTTCAATTCCCGTTGCCCTTTCGCTTGAATACACGGGACTTCTCACAATTATCGGCATTGGTTGATATTTTTAAATCTCTGTTGTATAATCTAAGTGCAGATTATTTGCATCTCTAAAGTGATGTAAATAATCATAGAAATTCAAAATGTGAAAAATGTAAAAAATTTGCAGGAGGGTGATTTTTTGTGGATATCAGCGTCGGCGACAGAGTTGAGATGAAAAAACAGCACCCATGCGGTTGCAAAACCTTTGAAATTCTGCGTGTGGGAATGGATTTTAAGATAAAATGCGAAAAATGCGGCAGAGAGGTTATGGCGCCCCGTGCAAAGATTGAAAAAAATATTAAAAAAATTTTGACGGAGTAAGATATATATGTTTGAAAAAATCGAAATATTTGACAAAAGGTACTCCGAGCTTTCCGAAAGGCTCTACCAGCCGTCAGTAGCGGGCAATCCCGAGGAATATCAGAAAATTATGAAGGAAATCAAGTCGATTGAGGAAATCGTTTTGACCTACCGTAAATACAAAGAGGCTGTTCAGACCGAAAAAGACAGCCTTGAAATTCTTGAGGAAACAAGCGACAAAGAGCTTAAAGAGCTTGCTCAGATCGAGCTTGACGAGGCTAAGGATAATATCAAAAATCTTGCGGAAGATTTGAAAATTCTGCTTTTGCCGAAGGATCCGAACGATGAACGAAATGTTATCGTTGAAATCCGTGGCGGTGCAGGCGGTGAGGAATCGGCTCTGTTCAGTGCGGTTCTGTTCAGAATGTACTCGATGTATGCCGAAAAGAAGGGCTTCAAAATCGAGATTATCAATGCCAATGAAACCGAAATCGGCGGTTACAAGGAAATTTCCTTTATGATTGAGGGCGAGGGTGCATACTCACGCTTTAAGTACGAAAGCGGTGTTCACCGTGTTCAGCGAGTACCCGAAACCGAAAGTCAGGGCAGAGTTCACACATCGACAACAACCGTTGCGGTTTTGCCCGAGGCAGAAGATGTTGAGCTTGAAATTGATCCGAATGACCTCAAAATTGACACCTTCCGTTCAAGCGGTGCAGGCGGTCAGCATATCAACAAAACAAGTTCCGCAATCCGAATCACTCACTTGCCCACAGGTATGGTAGTTGAGTGCCAGGACGAGAGAAGTCAGTACAAGAACAAGGACAAGGCTCTTAAAGTTCTCAAAAGCCGGCTTCTCAAGGAAAAACAGGACAAACAGGCGAGTGAAATTGCCGAAAACAGAAAAATGCAGGTAGGTACGGGCGACCGCAGTGAGCGAATCCGCACATATAACTATCCGCAGGGCAGAGTAACCGACCACAGAATCGGTCTTACTCTCTATAAGCTTGAAGAAATTCTCAACGGCAACCTTGACGAAGTGATTGACGCACTTGTTGCCGCTGACAGAGCCGAAAAGCTCAAAGAAAGTATGGAAAAATAATCCGGTGATAATTGTGAAAACATTGTTGTTAAAAAATACAGAGGAAGATATAAAAACCGCCGCAGAGCTGCTTAAAAACGGCGGTGTTGTAGGAATCCCGACCGAAACAGTTTACGGACTTGCGGCTGACGCACTCAACCCCGAGGCCGTAAAGAAGATTTTTAAAGCAAAGGGCAGACCCGGGGATAATCCGCTGATTGTCCACATCTGCGATTTTTCCGATATTGAAAGACTTAACCTTGTGACGAAAATCCCCGACACGGCAAAAAAACTTGCCGATGCGTTCTGGCCCGGACCGCTCACAATGATTATGAAAAAGTCGGATGTTATTCCGAATGAAGTTTCGGCAGGACTTGACACGGTTGCAATCCGTTTTCCGAGCCACAAAACCGCACAGGCGATTATCCGTGAATCGGGTACGGTTCTTGCCGCACCTTCGGCAAATATTTCGGGCTCACCCAGTCCGACAACCGCACAGCATGTTATGAACGATATGGACGGCAAAATCGATGCTGTTCTTGACGGCGGTGCGAGTGAGGTAGGTCTTGAAAGCACGGTAATCACTCTTGCTGGAGATGTTCCGAGGGTACTTCGCCCCGGCGGAATCACGGTTGAAATGCTCGAGAGTGTCCTCGGCAAGGTTGAAGTTGATGACGCAGTACTGCACAAACTTGCAGACAATGTTAAGGTTGCAAGCCCCGGTATGAAGTACAAGCACTATGCGCCAAGGGCGAGAGTAATACTTCTTAATTGCAACGATGAGCAATATATTGATTATGTAAACAAAAAGGCGGCTGAAGGAGTTGCGGCACTCTGTTGTGACGAGGATATTCCGCTTTTGAAAACTCCCGTTTTCTCTCTCGGAAAACGAAACGACTATACAAGACAGGCTCACACGCTTTTTGACGAGCTTCGCAGAATTGATGAGGACGACAGTATTAAGATTGTATATTCAAGACTGCCAAAAACGAACGGCGTCGGAATGGCTGTTTACAACCGACTTATAAGAGCGGCAGGCTTTGAGGTGATTGACCTTGAACAGAATTAAAATTGTCGGTCTTACGGGACAGAGCGGTGCGGGAAAAAGCACGGTTTCGGCATATTTTGCCAAAAACGGAATGTGCGTTATAAATGCTGACGAGATTGTAAAAAATCTTTACACTCCCGATTCCGTATGCTTAAAGGCTGTTTCGGGTGTTTTCGGTCAGGATATTATCCTTTCTGACGGCAACATTGACAGACCGTTGCTTGCCAAAAGGGCATTTTCAAGCAAAGAAAACACACATTTGCTCAATTCAATTGTTCATCCGTTTGTTACATATGAATTTATGCAGATGGCGAAACAAGCTCAGACAGACGGCAAAAGCGTTGTGATTTATGACGCTCCTCAGCTTTTTGAAAGCGGTGCCGATGTGTTTTGCGACCTTATTGTAAGCGTTACCGCAAAAAAGGAAATAAGGCTTGAGAGAATCTGCAAAAGGGATAACATTGACATTTCCCGTGCAGAGCTAAGAATGTCTGCACAGCTTGACGAGGAATTTTTCAGAAGTCACAGCGACATTGTTATTGAAAACAATTTTTCTATAGAGCAAGTCGAGCTTGCCGCACAAAAGGCGGCAGAGGCTATTAACAACCTGATGAGGTGATAGGATGCCCCAATCAAGGCGATATAAAAAGAAAAAAAGTGCAGGAAAGGCGATTTTGGCATGGATAATTGTGTTTGCAATTCTTGCGGCGGCAGCATTTGTGTTTGTTTCGTTCTTTTACGAGGACGCAAAGAAAAAGCTTGATGAGATGAATTATCCACGCACCTACAGCACATATGTTGAAAAAGCCGCCAAGGATTATGACCTTGATCCTGCGTTGATATATGCCGTAATCCACACGGAAAGCGGTTTTGACCCGAAAGCCGAATCGGGAGTCGGAGCAAAGGGTGTTATGCAGATGATGCCATCGTCCTTTGAGTGGCTGCAGGAGCAAAGAGGTTGTGCGGGACAGTACACCGAGGATGACCTGTTTGACCCCGAAATCTGTATTGATTACGGAAGTTATCTTTTAAAATATTTTTACGATTATTACGGCACGGAACGCTCGGCAATTGCCGCATATAATGCCGGCTTTGTTGTAAGCGACTGGCTCAACGATACTAATTACAGTTCGGACGGAAAAAATCTTGATTCCATTCCGTATCCCGAAACAAAGAATTATGTTGACAAGGTTGAAAGTGCCAAGGAAATGTATATAAAACTTTATTATTCACAATCTAATTAAGTGCAAAGATGTTCCGATGCCTTTGGCGGCGGATTTCAAAATAAAATGGTTTTGCCGTGTTTTACGGCACAGAAAGGACGGTTATTATGGCTGAAGAAAAGTCAAAGACAACTTTATTAAAGGAAAAAATTATGATGACCGAACCGAAGGGCGTTAAGGCTCTTTCGGAGGAAGAAATTAAAAAGGCAGACAGCTTTTGCGATGGTTACAAAAAGTTTCTTGATAACTCACCCGTTGAGCGTGAGGCTGTTCGCTATACTGTTGAGCTTGCCAAAAAAGCAGGTTTTGCAGAGTATGAGCAGGACAAAGAATATAAGGCCGGCGACAGGCTTTATTATGTAAACCGTGACAAGGCTGTTGCTCTTGCCGTAATCGGTAAAAACGGTGTTAAGAACGGTGCAAGGCTTGCAATCGCTCATATTGATTCCCCGAGAGTTGACCTCAAACCGAATCCTCTTTTCGAGGCAAACAACCTTGCATTCTTTAAAACTCATTACTACGGCGGTCTTAAAAAATATCAGTGGACAACAATTCCGCTTTCACTTCACGGTTCGGTTGTAAAGCTTGACGGTACAAGAGTTGACATCTGCTGGGGCGATGATGAGAACGAAAGCTGTTTCTGCATTACAGACCTTCTTCCGCACCTTGCAAGGGAGCAGGCATCAAAGCCAATGGCAAAGGCAATTGAGGGCGAAAACCTCAATGTTATCCTCGGCTCTCGTCCATATGATGCAGACAGCGACGAAAAAGACCTTGTAAAGCTCAATGTAATGGCTGTACTCAATGAGAAGTACGGTATCTGTGAGGGGGATTTCCTTTCGGCTGAGCTCTGCCTTATCCCGTCTTTTAAGTCAAGAGATATCGGTTTTGACAGAAGCATGATCGGCGGTTACGGTCACGATGATAAGGTTTGTGCTTATCCGGCTGTTATGGCGGCTCTTGATGTTGAAATGCCCGAGCAGACTTGTATCACATATCTTACAGACAAAGAAGAAACAGGCAGTGACGGCAACACAGGTATGCAGAGCGACTTCCTCCGCTTCTTCATCTATGACCTTGCAAAGCAGGACGGTGTTGACGGCTACCGTGTTCTTTCAAAAAGCACCTGTCTTTCTGCCGATGTAAATGCCGCATTTGATCCGACTTATGCGTCTGCATATGAGGCTAACAACTGCTCATACATTAACAACGGTGTAATTATTTCAAAATACACAGGTCACGGCGGAAAGTATGACACATCAGATGCGTCTGCCGAATATATGGGAAAAATCAGAGCTATGCTTGAGAACAACGATATTCTCTGGCAGGTCGGTGAACTCGGCAAGGTTGACGGCGGCGGCGGCGGAACAATCGCAAAGTATGTTGCCAATATGAATGTCGATGTTGTTGATCTCGGCGTTCCCGTGCTTTCAATGCATGCTCCGTTTGAAATTGTTTCCAAGACAGATGTTTATATGGCATACAGAGCATTTTTCACTTTTTTTGATACAAAAGATTAATTTCGGAAAAAATACAAAAAACACTTGATTTTTGCACCGAGTTGTGATATCATACTACTTGCGGCTGATAAAAAGCCGCATATGCGCCGGTAGCTCAGCTGGATAGAGTGTCTGACTACGAAGTCAGAAGGTCGGAGTTCGAGTCTCTTCCGGCGCGCCAAGAAAAACGCACTTGTGTAAACAAGTGCGTTTTCAGTTATATTCGCCTGTCGGCGAGTGATATTGTCGTGCAGTGATATTCGGTCATACCGAGTGATATTGCCTGCGGCAGTTTTAAAGCGAATATAATATCACCGAGAGTGAAAGCGAGCGATAACACATTTATATCACGCCGAGTTAAACGAGCATATCACCGATAACTTTACAGACATTCGGCTTTGTGATATATTGTATTTTGGGTGATGATTGTGTCTGAAAGTATTTTACGGAATAAATCAAAAGAATTTGCAAAACAGATTGTATATATGTGTCGTGATATCAAAGCAAATGCAAGAGAATCGGTTTTAACTAATCAACTTTTGCGTTCGGGAACAAGTATAGGTGCAAATATTCACGAAGCACAATATGCGCAGGGTAAAAAGGATTTTATCTCCAAGTTGGAAATAGCACAAAAAGAGTGCTTTGAAACTGAATATTGGCTGGAACTTCTTTTTGAAACAGGATATATATCCGAAACCGTATATAAGCCATTGCAAAATCAGTGCGGCACAATCAGGAGAATGCTGATTTCATCGATCAATACAGTAAAGAAAAACGATAAATGAAACATATAAACAGTCTGACGCCGTAAGCGTTTCTGATGATTAAGTTTATCTAATCCTTTACACCTTAAAACTCAGACATCATCCTTGCACAATAAACACTATCTTTTAAAGAATGTGAATTAAATTTTGTGCAAAGTATGTATAAAATGGAAATTATTGTGTACAATGGCTTAAAAAAATAGATTATAAAGGCTATTTTCGGCATTTCTACTCTTTGAATTTGGAGTGATTTGTGATAGAATATACATAAAGTGGTTACAAATAGGTAACAATCACTTTGAATTCAAAAAAAGGAGTGTTTCTTTGCGAAATGTTTTAAAAAGTGTTTTTAGCAAAAAGGTTTCTGCGGCAGTTCTCACGGCTGTAATGCTGTTTGTGTCGGTTTTCTCAATGTCGATGATTGCGAGTGCGGCATCGTTCTCACCGAGACTGTCTGCCCCGAGTTCAAGTAACAAATATTATTACAGTAATTTAAATGTTTTTTATAAGTATGGTTACGGCATGCCGAACTGTACAGCATATGCCTACGGCAGAGCTTATGAGATTCTCGGTTCTGAACCAAAGCTTTCATGGAACAATGCCGAGCAGTGGTACGGCTACAACAAGTCTAACGGCTACTACAAGTACGGTCAGACTCCAAAAGTCGGCGCAATTGCCTGCTGGTCATATAACGGTGGCGGCGGTCATGTTGCTGTTGTAGAAAAGGTCGAAAACGGTCAGATTACATTTTCTAACTCTGCATGGAGCGGTCAGAACTTCTACCTTTCCTATGCAAGCACATCCGACAAGAATGCCGGCGGTAACAGCTGGTGGAATTTTCAGGGCTATATCTACCTTGGCGATTTCAGCGGCAGTACAAGCACTACTCAGGCTACAACCAAAAAGGTAACTTACACAACAGGTACATATAAAACAGATGTTGACGATTATCTCAACATGAGAAGCGGTGCGGGTACAAGCTATTCATATGTAACATCTGTTCCGGGCAATGTTACTCTTAATGTAACAAAGGTTTCGGCTTCCGGCGGTTACACATGGGGTTACACCTCTTACAACGGCAAAACAGGTTGGGTTGCTCTTGATTTTTGTGCTTTTGTTTCTTCATCAACGGTACAGCCAACAACAGCAAAGCCTGCTGTACAGCCTACCACAGCCAAAGCTACGGTTCAGCCGACTACTGCAAAGGCAACTGTTCAGCCGACAACAGCCAAGGCTACACAGCCTGCAACAACTGTTCCTGTTGCAACAGTTCAGCCTGCTACGGTACAGGCAACAACAGCTCCTGTAACTACACAGCCGAGCAATGACAGCAACAACGATACTCCATATATGATAGGTGATATAAACCTTGACGGTCGTGTCGATGTTCTTGATGCAACTGAAATCAGCAAGTACATTGTTTCAATTTCAACACTTTCTGATGTTCAGAGAGAACTTGCAGATTACAACCATGACGGTGTGATCAATGTTGTGGATGCCACAGAAATCCAGAAACTTGTTGTCGGTAACAACTGATAACAACAAAACAGAACCAAAACACGCCCTGCAAAACGCAGAGCGTGTTTTTTGTTTGGAACTTTTATAACAAATAAGGGTATGCGAGAAGGCATACCCTTTTTGAGTTTAATAGGTTTAATATTTAAGCATTATGTCAACAAAAAACTCTTCGCTGTTATTGCCGGCATTAAAAATTCCGTCATAGACTTCGGTTATGCTCTTCATGGAGTGAAGTCCGATGCCCTTGCCCTGATGCTTTGTGGACGAATAAGTTTCGCCGTCCATTTCCAAAGGCTTGCCGTAGTTGTTTGTTGAAACAATGTACAAACAGTCGCCTTTTATTTCGGAAGTCAGGTTAAAATATCTTTTGCCTTCTTCTACGGTACAGCAACCGTCAATTGCGTTTTCGAGTATGTTGCCGAAAATACTGCAGAGGTCAACATCAAGAATTCTCGATTTGTCGGGCAAATCAATCCGCCAGTTAATGTCAACATCGTTCTCAATCGCCTGCTGACGGTAGTGGTTGAACAAAGCATTGAGTGCGTCACTTTTGCAGATTCGCACAGGTGCTGTTACAGTCAGCGAATTTTCATACTGGGCAATGTAGTCTTTCAGCGCCGAAAGATTTCCTTCATCTGCAAGTCGGCTCATAACATGAACTGAATGTTTAAAATCATGCCTTGCTTTTGAGGTGTATTTTATGTACGACTGCAACGATTCTGTGTAACTTTTCTGAATTTCAAGAATGTTGTTTCGTTCTGTAAGCTTTGTTTTTTCAATAGTAGTCTTGCTGAAAATGTAGAATAATATGAATACTATAAGATACAATGCAAGCTCAAATATTGTAATGATGAATCCTTTTGCATAAACCTTTCCAACACGAATATTTGCGTAGGAAATCGGTATGGTATAGATGGTTGATACCATAAGTGCAATGGGCAAAATTGAAAACAAATACCACACCTTGCCGATATTTATGTTGTCAATCATCCATGCATAGTATTTTGTAAGGGGAACAAGCGCTCCCATTGCCGCAAGCGAAAGCCCCATTTGAATCAGGCTATATGAGGTGTCAACTCCTCGTGAGATTTCTTCCTGAAAAAATGAGTTGATAAAATATGCATACAGCGAAAAGAATGAAATCAAACAGCACACACTTATAAAACAAACAAACAGCGTGCTGTTCCGACCTTTGTAACGCTTTTAATAAGGAAGAAAAATATTACAAGGTCGGGGAAGAGAACAAAGTTTAAATTCTGAATGTCAAAAGCCGTCATCACAATTGACGAGAGAGAACCGAGTATGAAAAATGAACACAAAAAGAGCGTTACTATCTTTGAAATCGGGTATTTTAATTGATTTTTTAACGGTAAAAGGCAGAATAAACTTAATGGTATTATTATGGCAAAGCTGAACAATGTCTGAAAAAAATTTACGAGTGTGTTCATATTCACCTCCGCTGGTTTTCTCTGATTTTTTTGAACATATATTCACGGATACTCAGTTCAATCCGAGTTTTTTTCACGAATTTTAATCGGGAATCTTTCACCGTTGCCTGTAACACATACAGAGCCTTCAATGTCCTTTATGTAATCGGCATTCAGCACGATTCCCCTGTTTACGGGTATGAAACGGGTGTCGTTGTCTGCAAGCTTGAGAAACTCTGCAATGGTCATTCGTGTGCGATATCTAAGTCCCGAAACAACACCTATGTTGATATAATGTGCATCGGATTCAACAGAAACAATTTCCTTAAGCGAAATCAGCGTGTTTCGGCGGTCACACATAACTTCAATGTATTTTGAATTATCCGATACATATGACGAGGCATCATCAAGTACCTTATAAATCTGCTCAGCTTTGTAGGGTTTTGTTATGTAATGAAAAGCGTGAACGGAAAATGCCTGCATCATAAAATCGGGGCTTGTTGTGACAAATACAATAAGAATATCACGGTCTTTTTCACGAAGCTTTTCAGCCACGGCAATGCCGTTCATCTTCTCCATAAAAATATCTACAAAGGCTATTTTGTAGGTGTTTTCCTTGAATGAATTGAAAAAAGCTATTCCGTCAGGAAAACAATCAATCTGCACATTTTGCTTGTGTCCGCCAAAATATGCGTTGCAGATTGAGTAGAGAATGTCAGCCTGAGGCTTTTCGTCGTCAATAACTGCAATTTTCAAGATATCGCCTCCTTTGAAATAATTTAATTCGGAGCAATGATTAACTGCACTTAGATTATACCATAAATTTGAAAAATATTATATCCGATTGTCATATGTTTTTTGCCAAAAGATTGATGTTTGTGCCAAACTATTGAAATGTTGCATTAAATTGGCTATCATTGAAGCAAGCACAAAATTGCGGTGTTTCCGCAAATCAAAACCGGAAAGAGGTAATCCACTATGACAAAAATTAAAAAGTTAGCTTTATTGCTCGCAATTTGTATGGTAGGCACAGTAGGTCTTGTAGCTGCGGTAATGACGGTGGCTCATCAAGCAAAAATGAAAGTTCGGCATCACAAACTGCTGACGACAATGCAAACAGCGCAGATGACAGCGCCGCTGATTCAAAAGACGGCGATTCATCGGCAAGCGTGGTAGGTACTTGGACTGTTACCGCACTTGAGGGTACAGACGGTAAAGCGGTTTCAATTGATGACTATGCAACAGCAAACGGAGTTGAACCCGAAACTTGAAATGTACATACACATTTGCAGAGGACGGCACATTCTCAGGCGAAATGAGCGGTGTGACTGTTCGGGCAATTACACATTTGAGGGTACAGATCTCGTTATGACAGTAGGCGAACAGCAGTTA
>ENA-OQEX01000462-OQEX01000462.1-human-gut-metagenome-genome-assembly--contig:-NODE-462-length-21715-cov-7.243793_pt1 | contig 21715 bp, 29 predicted proteins | sample MGYA00242802_ERZ504649 | MGnify/ENA primary metagenome ERZ504649 (study PRJEB26092, sample SAMD00036194) | human gut metagenome | host: Homo sapiens | study: EMG produced TPA metagenomics assembly of...
TGCGCTTGGCACCGGCGCACGGCCCAGCATCTTTGCCCAGCAGCAGAACCGTCTGGGGCAGGCCGGGTCATCGATGTGATCTGGAACAAGTACCCCCGCATGACCGAGGTGGAGGTGCGCAGCCATCTGGCAAAGCTGGCTTCCGGGGCGAGACGGTGTTCAAGCCCTGCGAGGCGCTTTCCGGCGGCGAGCTGGCCCGCCTGCGCTTTGCGGAGATCGTGCTGGAACGGCCCAACCTGCTGTTTCTGGACGAGCCCACCAACCATCTGGACATTTACACCCGCGAAAACCTTACCGAGGCCCTCATGGCCTACACCGGCACGCTGCTGCTGGTCACCCATGACCGCCACCTGATGAACAGTCTGGCCTGCCCCATCCTCTACCTTGAGGACGGCAAGGCCACCCTCTACCCCAGCTACGATGCCCTGATGGGCCGCAACGCCCCGGCACCTGCCGTGCAGAAGGCCGCCGAACCGGCCAAGACCGGCTACGGCAGGGAGCAGCGCCGCCGCCGCGCAGAGCTGCGCGCCAAGATCAAGGCCTGCGAGGACGAGATGGAAGCCTGCGGTGCACGCGAAGTGGAGCTGGACAACGAGATCAACTCCCCGGAGGTGTACAACGACCCCGACCTGCTGCGCCAGAAGAGCGACGAGCTGAGCGACCTGCGCTTCCATCAGGAAGAGCTGTTTGCCGCGTGGGAAGCTGCCATGGAAGAGCAGGAAAGCTACGAGCAGAGCCAGCAGACCGAAGAGTAAAGGAGGGTGCAGCATGCCCCAAAACAGACGCAGTTACGAAAAAACGCGCCGCATCGCCCTTTCCGGCCTGCTGTTTGCGCTGGCCATGGCACTTTCGTTCATTGAGGGCACGCTCACCATCCCGGGCCTTTTGCCGGGCATGAAGCTGGGCCTTGCCAACATCGTGGTGATGTACGCGCTGTTTTTCATGGGGCCAAGGCAGGCGCTGGTGCTGGACGTGCTCAAGGCACTGTTCGTGTTTCTGGTGTCCGGCTTCACGGCGGGCCTTCTCTCGCTGTGTGGCGGCCTTTTGTCCCTGCTGGTAATGTGGGTGCTGTACTACCTGCTGCCGGTGCGGCCCACCTGGTTCATCCTGTCCGTGTGCGGCGCACTGGCCCACAACATCGGCCAGCTGCTGGGCGCGGGCGTGATCATCTCGTCGTCGCTCTCGTTCTACTATGCGCCGGTCATGCTGGTGCTGGGCCTTGTGATGGGCGCACTGACCTCCATCACCCTCAAGGCCCTGCTGCCGGCTCTTGGCAAAATGGGCTTCTCCACGCAGGAAAAGCGGGGGGAATAACCAACCGTCCATGCATCACAGTTGCATTTTGGCCGGAAATCAGTATAATAAGGAAACAACCTGCTATTTTCAACCTGCTATTTTAAAGATAAAATCTCTTGCATACAGCGCTGCCGCCGTGGGAAAGTGCGCGGCAGCCGGGAGGTGTTTGCACTATGAGTGAAAAAGTTACCATCAAGGTGGCGCGCAAAAAGCTGCATCTGCCCACCATCGCCCTGCGCGGGCTGGTGGTGTTCCCCAACAATCTCGTCCACTTTGAGGTGGGCCGCGAAAAAAGCATTGCCGCCGTGGAGTGGGCAATGGCAAATAATTCCAACGTGTTTCTGGTGGCACAGAAGTCCATGGACACCACCGAGCCGCAGCAGGCAGACCTGTTCAGCTACGGCGTGGTGGCCGAGGTCAAGCAGGTGCTGCGCGTCTCCGGGGACCTTGTAAAGGTCCTGGTGGAGGGCAAGTACCGCGCAAAGCTCAGTGCACTGGATGCCAGCGGCGATTTTCTGCTTTCGGAGGTGCGCCCGGCCCCGGTGCGCGCAGGCAAGGCCGACGATGCCGTGGAGACCGAAGCGCTGCTGCGCGCCCTCAAGGCCGGGTTTGACGAGTACCTTGGCATGAACCGCGCTTGGCAAGGACGTGGTGTTTGCCATCGTTTCCAGCGACGACCCCGCCTTCCTCAGCGAGTACATGCCCGCAAACCTGCTGTTCCGCTACGAGGACAAGCAGGCTGTGATGGACGAGGGCACCCTGAACGGACGGCTGAAAAAGCTCATCGAGATGCTGCGCCGTGAGTGTCAGGTGATGAAAATTGAAAAGGAGATCGCGGAAAAGGTCAACGAGTCCATGGACAAGAACCAGCGCGATTACTACCTGCACGAACAGCTGCACATCATCAGCGACGAGCTGGGCGAGGGCGACGACACCCACGCCGAGGCCGACGAGTACCGCCGCAGGATCACGGAACTGCACCTTGCCGAGGACAGCGAGAAGAAGCTGCTCAAGGAAGTAGACCGCCTTGCCAAGATGCAGGGCTCCAATCAGGAGGCAACGGTCATCCGCACCTATCTGGACACCTGCCTTGACCTGCCGTGGAACACCTTTACGGTGGACGACCTTGATATCAGCCGTGCACAGCAGATTCTGGACCGCGACCACTACGGCCTGAAAAAGGTGAAGGACCGCATTCTGGAAACGCTGGCCGTGCGCAAGCTGGCACCGGACGTGAAGGCACAGATCATCTGCCTTGTAGGCCCTCCGGGCGTGGGCAAGACCAGTATTGCACGCTCCATCGCCGAAGTCTGGGCCGCAAGTATGTGCGCATCAGCCTTGGCGGCGTGCGGGATGAAGCGAGATCCGCGGCCACCGCCGCACCTACATCGGCGCGATGCCCGGCAAGATCATCACTGCATGATCTCTGCCAAGAGCGCGAACCCCCTCATGCTGCTGGACGAGATCGACAAGCTGGCAGGCGACTTCCGGGGCGACCCGGCCGCAGCCCTGCTGGAAGCGCTGGACCCGGAGCAGAACAGCACCTTCAACGATCATTTCATCGATATCCCGTTCGATTTGAGCCATGTGCTCTTTATCACCACCGCCAACGATCTGGGCAGCATCCCCGGTCCCCTGCGCGACCGCATGGACGTGATCGAGCTGCCCAGCTACACCCGCGTGGAAAAATACAACATTGCCCGCAAGCACCTGCTGCCCAAGCAGCTCAAGGCCTGCGGCCTGACCGGCAAGGTCACGCTGAGCCAAAGCGCGCTGTATGGCATCATCGACGGCTACACCCGCGAGGCCGGTGTGCGCAATCTGGAACGCACCATCACCAGCGTGCTGCGCAAGTGCGCCCGCAAGATCGCCGCAGGCGAGGTGGAAAGCGTCTCCGTTACCGGCACCATGCTGGAACAGCTGCTTGGCCCCCGCTTCGTCAAGCCCGACTTCCTCAACCGCACCAATGCGGTGGGTATCGCCAACGGTCTGGCATGGACCAGCGTGGGCGGCGAGACCCTGCCCATCGAGGTGCAGGTGATGGACAACGGCAGCGGCAAGATCACCGTCACCGGTTCGCTGGGCGACGTGATGAAGGAGAGCGCTCAGCTGGCCGTTACGTGGGTGCGCGTGCACGCCGCCGAGTACGGCATCGACCCGGAAAAGCTCAAAAAGTGCGACCTGCACATCCACGCCCCGGAGCGCAGTGCCCAAGGACGGCCCTTCTGCCGGTGTCACCCTGACCACGGCGCTGGTGTCCTGCCTGTCCGGCATCCCGGTGCGCGGTGATGTGGCCATGACCGGCGAGATCACCCTGCACGGCAACGTGCTGCCCATCGGCGGCCTGCGGGAAAAGAGCATGGCGGCCTACCGCGAGGGCATGAAGACCGTGCTCATCCCCAAGGACAACGAGCCCGACCTGTACGAGGTGGACGACGAGGTGAAGAAGAACCTCACCTTCCTGCCCATGCAGAGCCTGACACAGGTGCTGAACGCGGCCCTGCTCAAGCCCCAGAACGCAAAGAAGGCCAAGGCTCCCAGCCGCACCCATGCAAAGAAAAAGGCGGCAGACGCCGCCATCGTGCCGCCCACCGCAGAAAAGCCCCAGCCCGGCGCGGTGTGCTGAGAACAATAGAAACCTCTCAGTCACGCTTGCGCCGTGCCAGCTCCCCCGAAGGGGGGAGCTTAAGGGATGTTTTCCACCAGATGAAAGAGCTCCCCCTTCGGGGGAGCTGGCGAGGAACGAAGTGACGAGACTGAGAGGGTTTGACGTACCACAAGAAAGGAAAGCTCCATGAATTACAACAAAGCTGATTTCATTGCCAGCTACGGCATTTCCAGCCAGCTGCCCGAGAGCGACCGCCCGGAGCTGAGCTTTTCGGGGCGGTCCAACGTGGGCAAATCCAGCCTTATCAATAAGCTGTGCAGCCGCAAAAACCTTGCCCGCGTGTCCAGTACGCCGGGCAAAACGGCCACCATCAATTTCTATTCGGTGGACGACTGCTATTTTGTGGATCTGCCCGGCTACGGCTACGCCAAGGTGAGCAACGCCGACCGTGAGCGCTGGGACGACCTCATCAACAGCTACTTTGAAGCACCCCGCCACCACACCCTGCTGGTGCAGCTGCTGGACTGCCGCCACGCCCCCAGCGCCGACGATGAGCAGATGCTGCGCTACCTGCACTATCACCAGATCCCCTACGTGGTGGCCCTGACCAAGGCCGACAAGCTCAAAAAGAGCCAGCTGGCCAAGACGCTGGAAGACTTTGAGAACCTCTGCCGCCCCTATGGCTGCCAGAAGGTGGTGCTGACCAGCGGCGAGAACGGCTACGGCATCCCGGAGCTGCAGGCGGTGCTCAATGCCGCTGTGGCCGGGGAACAGGAAGCGGAGTAAACCATGGCCTACAACGAATTTGCCTATTTCTACGATGAATTCAACGGCGAGGCCGATTATGATGCCCTGTATGCCCACATCCATGCAAAGCTCAAGGAGCACGGCATCCACGACGGCATCCTTGCCGACCTTGGCTGCGGCACCGGTGAGCTGACGCTGATGCTCACGCAGGCGGGCTATGATATGATCGGCATTGACCAGTCCGAGGAGATGCTCTGCGTTGTGCGCGATAAGGCCGAACAGCTGGGCCTTTCCGGCAGGCTGCTGCTGCTCCGGCAGGACCTGCTCAAGCTGGATCTGTACGGCACCATCCGGGGCGCGGTGTCCACCTTTGACACCTTCAACCACATCCCGGACCTCGACACCGCCATTGCCAACGCGGGCTTTTTCATGGAGAAGGGCGGGGTGTTCCTGTTCGATATGAACACGCCCTACAAGCACCGGAACGTGCTGGGCGACAACGCGTTCACCTTTGAGGAAGAGGATGCCGCCTGTGTGTGGCGCAACCACTACGATGCCGCCAACCGCCGCGTGGAGATCACCGTGGACATCGACTACCACGAGACCGGCGAGCACTTCCACGAGCAGTTCTGCGAGTACACCTATGACCTTGACACCATCCGCACCGCGCTGGAAAAGCACGGCTTTGCGCTGGAAAGCGTCTGCGACGGCGAGACCTTCGGCCCGCTGACCGAGGACAGCCAGCGCTATTTCTTCTGCGCAGTCAAGCAGTATACACAATTGGAGGGATAACTTTATGGCAAATCTGATCCGCGGCCTGTCGGAGAACGGCGGGGTCGTGTTCTGCGGCGTGGATTCCACCAGATCGTCCGCAAGGCCGAAAAGCTGCACACCACCAGCGCCACCTGCAGCGCGGCACTGGGCCGTCTGCTCACCGGCGCAGCCCTGATGGGCTCCATGCTCAAGGACGACCGTGACCAGATCACCCTGCGTGTGTCCGGCGGCGGCCCGGCGGGCGTGGTCATTGCCTGCACCGACGGCACCGGCAACGTGAAGGGCTGCATCGATCACCCCTTGGTGGAGCTGCCCGCAAAGCCGAACGGCCACCTGGATGTGGGCGGCGCTGTGGGCAAAGACGGTGTGCTCACCGTCATCCGGGATAACCGCCTGCAGAAGGAGCCTACCGTGGGGCAGGTGCCGCTGGTCTCCGGCGAGATCGCCGAGGACCTGACCGCCTACTACGCCTACAGCGAGCAGGTGCCCACCGTCATGGCGCTGGGCGTGCTGGTGGACAAAGACCTGTCCATCCTGTGCGCAGGCGGCTTTATGGTGCAGCTGCTGCCCGGTGCCACCGATGCGGAGATCGATCAGCTGGAAAAGAATATCGCGGCCATGCCGTCCGTCACCACCCTGCTGCACGAGGGCAAGACCCCCGAGGACATGATGCAGCTGGCGCTGGCGGGTTTTGAACCCAATGTGCTGGACGAGCGCGATGTGCACTACCAGTGCGACTGCAGCGCCGAGCGCACCAAGGAGATGCTGTTCAGCCTTGGCCGCAAGGAGCTGGTGAGGATGCGCGACGAGGACCCCGCCTGCGAGGTGGTGTGCCACTTCTGCCACAGCAAGTACCAGTACGACCTCAACGACCTGCTTGCCGAGTACGACGCGCAGGCGGCGGAACGTGCCGCTGCAGAGCAGGGAACTTGACAAACCGCTAAAAAATAACTATACTACAAATAGAAAAGGCGCTGTCCGCAATGGTCAGCTCCTTCCGGTTAGATCAATAAGAATGACCGCCACGGTTTGAGAGTCTGGGGCGGTCATTTCTTATTGTTATGGATCTCTTTGAAGATTGCCCATGCGATCTGAAATGTAATCCCAACTGTGCCGCCAACAATGACGAACAGCTGCAGAACATCGTTCAACACCATGATGCATCCCCCCTTCCGCGTTTGCAACGGGGGAACAAACAATAAGCTTTTACGTCCCCCGGACGCTTGCCGGAGGGAAGCATGACCACCTGCGCTTGCAGACAGCACCTTAACGCCACCCTTTTGGGTGGCATTTTTAGTTTAGCATACTTTTTGACGAATTACAACGGGAATCCTTTCACCCGCAGATGTCCGCTGCCACGGTGTAGGTGACGGTATAGTCAGTACATTGCCGTTCACGGTGCAGTCCTCTTTGCGGGCGATTGTGCTCCGCATCCGGCCATGCGGCGTACAGCGCCTGCAGGCTCTGCAGCCGGGCCAGCGCGGCGGCCTGCGCTTCGGTGCGGTGCAGCGTTTCCGGCTGCTGCACATAGCGGCAGGTCTCCTCCACAGAGCAGGGCAGGGCAAGGCCCAGCAGCGGCACCTCCGGCTGGAAGTGCCGGAGGATCACCGCCGCATGTTCCGGCGCAGGCGCGGCGGGCAGGGGAAAGGTGTGCCCGAACGCTGTCACCCGGTATGCGCGGGTGCACGCGCCGGTGTACTGCTGCACCGTCTCTTCCAAGGGCACGGTGCGGGTGTCGCTCCACTCAAACTGCGCAACCACCGTTCCGGCGGCGGGTGCAAAGATCAGGGTGCCGTCCCGCTCGGCGCGGGCTGTGCCAATGAGGCCCTGCCCGACCTCCACCTGCTGGCCCGGATGCACCAGCATGGTGCCGCTGGTAAGGTTCGTGCGCAGAACAGTGCCGCCGCATTTTGCCCGGATGCCGTGCAGCGTTCCGGCGGCAATGTCCGGCTTGGGCCTGGCCGCGGCGGCTTCCACCACCAGCCGCCCTTTGGCAAAATTCAGGCTGGCCCAGGAGAACTCGCCGCTGTGCAAAAGGCGTATTCCCCGGCGGTGAGCTTTGCCTCGGTCACAGCCGCACCGGGCTGCAGGCCCGCTTCCCGCAGGACGGCGCAGGCCCGCGCAGCCTGTCCGGTGGTGAGGGCAGAGGTGTCCGCATACCAGACGAACTGCTGTGCAAAGAGCAGCAGCGGCACAAACACCGCCAGCCCCGCCCAAAGCCCGGCCCGGCGCAGCAAGGGGCGCAGGCAGAAATACAGCCCCAGCTTCCGGCGGATGCGCAGCCGCACCCGGTGCTTGCGGGCCAGCGCGGCAAGGCGCGGGTACTGCCACGCGGCGCACCGCCCGCCAAACCCTCCCGGCAGGGCCGTTACCCCATAGGGATGCAGCCCGGCCCGGGCGGCAGCGGTAAGCAGGGCTTCGGTGCTGCCATTGCATGCGGTGAACTCCACCGCGGCCCAAAGGCTTACCGGTTCCATGGGCACCTCCTAGTCATCCGCAAAGTCCGTGCGCACGAACCGCCCCCGCAAGGTCAGGCGGCTGGCGGTAAGGGTGACGATCTTCAGCCGTCGCCGTAGATGGTCAACCGGCCATGGGGCATCTGCAGGCACAGCCGGTCGGGGCTGTAGGCCAGGATGCGGCAAAAGTGCTCCACCTCCATGCGGCCCCCGCTCAGGTAGACGGCAGGGGCGTGGTAAAAGCCCTGCGGCGGCTGACGGAACAGCAGGGCCAGCCAGCTTTGCGGCAAAAGCCGCTTTTTGCGCTTGGCACACATCCCATTCCCTCCCATCCCGCAGTTCTGCCCGCGGCGCGCTGCTACATATATATGGATGCGGAGGGCTGAGTTATGAATCGAAGCTGGAATTTCCGGCGGGGCGTGCTGCTGGCGCTGGCAGGGTACACGGCGTTTCTGGTGTTTGCCGCGCCGCAGCGCTGTGCCGATGCCCTGCAGGCGGGGCTGCGGCTGTGCGGCGGGCCGCTGCTGGTATCGCTGTTTCCGTTCCTCATTGTATCGGCGCTGGCGGCAGGCTGCGGGGCCGGGCAGTGGCTGGGCTTTGTGTTCCGGCCTGCGGCGCGGCTCATGGGCATCCGGGCAAAGGGTGCGGGCGGCGTGCTGCTCATTGGGGCCTTGGGGGCTTTGCACCGGCGGCGGTGGCTGCGTCCGAAGCCGTGCGCACCGGTCAGCTCACTTCCCGGCAGGCCTCGGCGCTGCTGCCCGCCTGTGTGTGCAGCGGGCCGTCCTTTGTCATCCTCACGGTAGGGCAGCAGATGCTGGGCAGCCGCGCGGTGGGGGTGCGGCTGTTTGCGGCCCAGCTGCTGGCGGGATACCTCACGGCGGCGCTGCTGTGCCGGATGCAGGGCGGGGCCGGGCAGGCTCCACCCGCGCAGGGGGAAACCATTCCGCTGCCCGCACTGGACGCGATGATCGCGCAGGCGGCAGTGACCTACCTGAAGCTCTGCGGCTTTGTGCTGTACTTCCGGCTGCTGGCGGCAGGGTGCGGGGCATTGCTGCCACAGCCGTGGGCGGCGCTGCCCGCCATGCTGCTGGAAGTGTGTTCCGGCTGCGATCAGCCGCCCGCACCGGGCCGTGGGCCAGCACGCTGTGCTGTGCGGCGCTCAGTGTGCAGGGGGTGTCGGTGCTTTTGCAGGTGCGCACCATCTGCCCGGCCGAGATCTCGCTGCGGCCTTTGCTGGCAGCGCGGGCGGTGCATCTGCCGCTTTCGGTGGCGCTGTTCTGGCTGGGCAGCACCGTGCCGGTGCAGGCCGTGCAGACCTTTACCACCCTGACCGAACGGGTGGTGGTGCTGCGCCGTGTCCCGCTGGACTGCGCCTGCTGGCCTTTGCCGTGTGCTGCATCACGGTGGAGGAGCTGGCGAGGAGTTAAGGTACGGGCTGGGCTGTGGGCTGGGAGTTTCTCCAGCGAATGTCCGGGAAGTGGGGCCCCGTGCGTAAGCACAGGGGCGGAACCGTGGGTTCTGCAACTGAAACGACCGCCGCCAATGGCGGAAACAGGGAGTTGCAGTTGGGGCCGCGGCCAGCGAGACGCAAGCGAATGCGACGCGGCTGCTGGGTGCCGCAACCCGTTGCTGTTCGCGGAGAAAGCTCCCAGCACGCAGCCTATGGTTTCAGGGAACTTTATCAGGTGCTACTGTAGGAGCGTTATCTGAGTAAGTTTGAACTTTTAAACGATACAACGATTAAAAAGTAACTTTGTCAAGGTGAGAAAGTTCCATTGTTCTGAGAAAGTTCCAACTTTGTCAAATATCCGAACTTTGTCAAGCTGACAAACATCAAATTTATAACGTAGATAAGTATTTAAAATGGAACTTTGTCAGATGTTTCTCCACAGTAGCAGGTATACCAGCGATTCCTGCCATCTTTTCCACGGATCGCTTGCTTTGCGATTTGGCTGGACTTCGTGAGGTCACTGTACACACGGTTGTATGTACTGTCACTGCACCCGACCTCCCGCAGGACGGCGGCGCGCAGCTCGTTGCTGGGCATCGACCAAGGCGGCTCTCGGACAGAACGTTCAGGATGGCGCTGCGGGTGTCCTGCCGGGTCTCCGCCGTGCGCACCCGCCGCTCCTCAATGAAGTCGGCATCCTTCTTGTCGGTGTAGCCGTCAAACACGGCCCGCGCGGTCTTTACGCCCTCCACCTCCACATCGTCGATGTGCAGCAGCACCGTCTGCTGGGGGCGGGCGTAGCTGTTTTTCTCGTGGCTGAGATAAATTTTGCCGTCGTTCTTGGCGCGGCCCATCATCAGCACGCTGCGGGCCATGTCCCAGATATCCGAGCTGTCGGCCAGACGTGCGCGGCCGGAAACGCCCTGCTTTTTGTTGGAGTGCATCGCGATGAGCACCGCGCAGCCCTGCTTTGCGGCAATGGCGCGCAGCGGCAGCAGGGCACCGCGCATCTGGTTGCGGCTTGCCATCTCCACATCGGCGGGCAGAAAGCTCTGCAGCGGGTCCACGATGAGCAGCAGCGGCCCGGCCTTGGCGGCAAAATCCGCCAGTGCCTGATCCTTGAGGGTAAGGGGCTGGCCGGTCTTGCCAAAGTAGTCGTCGGCGGTCAGCACCAGCACCCGGTTCATGTCGGCCCCGGCCGCCAGCAGACGGGCCTTGAGCACCTTGCCGGGGTCGTCCTCGCCCGCAAGCAGCAGCACCTTGCCGGTCTGCTGCGGCGGCAGCGGAAAAAAGCCGGAGGTCTTGCCCGCCGTCACATAGGCAATGAGCTGTGCCTGCCAGATGCCCTTGCCGGTGCCGCCGTCGGCACCCAGCAGCGACACTTCGCCCAGCGGCAGCAGCTGCGGCACCAGCCACGCCACGCTCTGCATGGGCACATCGGCCAGCAGACCGGGCTGCGCCGCGCTGCCCTCCAGCGCAAGCTTGCGCTGCTTTGCGTCCGCGTTCACGGCTGCCATAAAGGCTGCGGGGTCGGCCTGCCACGCCTGCTTGCAGGTGTTGAGCCATTGATCGATCTTGTAATTGACGGCGGGCAGCTGCATGTTGCAGCTGCGCCGCGCACGTCGTCCAGTAGGTCTTCCCGTGCATCCGGGTCGGTCTGGTGGAACATTACCGCAAAGGTCAGGCGGCTGAACAGCTGCTGCTCGGTCCTGCAGGCATCCAGCATGTTCAGAAAGTCTGTGCGGTCCTGAATGGATACTCCCAAAATACATTTCTCCTTTCGCTGTGGTTTATAACTGGAAGCAAAACCAAATGTTGTTGCTATAAGTATAACTCTGAAAAAACAACGTGTCAACAAATAGTTTTTGCGCAAAAAGCCACAGCTTCCGGGGTGAAAATGCACAGGAAAATGGGGAAAGAAAAAGAGAAGGCGGGCACCTTCTCTTGACAAAACGGCAAAAAATAACTATACTACAAATAGAAAAGGTGCTGTCCGCAATGGTCAGCTCCTTCCGGTTGGATCAATAAGAATGACCGCTTACCGTTTGGAGACAGGGGCGGTCATTTCTTATTGTTATGGATCTCTTTGAAGATTGCCCATGCGATCTGAAATGTAATCCCAACTGTGCCGCCAACAATGACGAACAGCTGCAGAACATCGTTCAACACCATGATGCATCCCCTTCCGCGTTTGCGAACGGGGGAACAAACAATAAGCTTTTACGTCCCCCGGACGCTTGCCGGAGGGAAGCATGACCACCTGCGCTTGCAGATAGCACCTTAACGCCACCCTTTGGGGTGGCATTTTTAGTTTAACATACTTTTTGACGTAATACAATAAGAACCCACAGAAACGACGCTTTGTAAAATTTTATGGTGCATGGTTGCTTTTTGAAAAAAGCAGAGTATAATAAAAGTGAGAAAGTAAGAAAATCGCACAAAGGAGGATGAAGGATGCTGACGGAATTGAGGACAAAATCCCAGATCACCATTCCAAAGGATATTGTAATGAAGATGGGCCTGCGTGAGGGCGACAAGCTGGAGATCGTGGAGAAGGATGGCGTGATCGAGCTGATGCCGGTAGCCGTTTACCCCAAAAAGTATCTGGACGAGCTGCGCAGCGAGATCAACGAAGCAAAGGCCAAAATTGCGGCAGGGGAGCAGCCGGTGTTCGACACTGTGGACGCACTGTTTGAAGCGCTGGACGGTGCGGACGAATGAATTACAAGATCACCTACACCAAACGATTCATAAAGAACCTGAAGCGTTTGAACGCAGCGGAGCGGGCGCAGCTGAAAAAGAAGCTGGAAATTCTGGAAATGGACCCGCTGTATCCGTCGCTGCGCACAAAGCGTATTCAAGGCACGGTAGACTTGTTCGAGTTCAGCGTAAACATGGACGTGCGGGTCATCTGGCAGTACGACGGTGATACGATCATTCTGCTGTTGGACATCGGACACCATGATATTCTGAATCAATTTTAAAAGCCTGTAAACACGATAAAAAGGCCGCTGCACGGTTCACATGCAGCGGCCTTTCCATTTGATGGGGAGTATTCAGCGGCGGTTTACTGGATGCCGGTCACAGGGTAGTCCTGATCCTCAACGGCCTTCTTCAGCACGTCGTCGGCGACCTCGGCGTTCAGGGTGACGATGGCGGTGCCGGCCTCGTGGCTCACCACGGCCTCGTCCACCTCGGGCAGGGCTTCCAGAGCCTTCTTCACGCGGGCTTCGCAGTGGCCGCACATCATGCCTTCCACCTTCAGGGTCTTTTTCATAGCAGTGTCCTCCTTGGTACTCTCTTTATTTGCAACCGCTGCGGGCTGTGCGGAGACAGCGGGCAGGGAAGCAGCATTTTTTGCCGCACGATCGTGCTTTGTGCTGTGCACGTCGAACAGGTTCAGGCGCAGGGCGTTGCTTACCACGCAGAAGCTGGAAAGGCTCATGGCAGCAGCACCGAACATGGGGTTCAGCGTCAGGCCGAAGGGGATGAACACGCCTGCGGCCAGCGGGATGCCGATGATGTTGTAGATGAACGCCCAGAACAGGTTTTCGTGGATGTTGCGCAGGGCAGCGCGGCTCAGGCGGATGGCGGCAGGCACGTCCGACAGCTTGGAGTTCATCAGCACCACGTCCGCCGCGTCGATGGCAACGTCGGTGCCTGCGCCGATGGCGATGCCGGTGTCGGCACGGGTCAGGGCCGGGGCGTCGTTGATGCCGTCGCCCACCATGGCCACCTTGCCGGATGCCTGCAGCTGGCGAATGACCGCTTCCTTGCCGTCGGGCAGCACGCCTGCGATCACCTCGTCCACACCGGCCTGTCTGCCAATGGCAGCAGCGGTGCGCTGGTTGTCACCGGTGAGCATGACCACGCGGATGCCCATGGCCTGCAGCTCCCGGATGGCGCGGGGGCTGTCCTCCTTGATGGTATCGGCCACCGCGATGATGCCCAGCAGACGGCCTGCTCCGCCGAAGAACAGGGGCGTTTTGCCCTGTGCGGAGAGGGCTGCGGCCTTTTCCTGCAGCTGTGCGGGCACGGTGACTTTGGTGCCGATAAAGGACGCATTGCCGCCAAAGATCTCCACGCCGTCCAGCTTTGCGGCCAGACCGTTGCCCGGCAGGGCGGCAAAGCCGGATACCTCGGGGGCGGTGAGCTGCTGCGCGTCGGTGCAGGCCAGCACGGCCTTTGCCAGCGGGTGCTCGCTCTTGCGCTCCAGTGCGGCGGCAAGGGTGAGCAGCTCCGTCTCGGAAACGCCCTCGGCGGGCAGAATGTCGGTCACTTTTGGTTCACCGCTGGTGATGGTGCCGGTCTTATCCAGCGCCACGATCTGGGTGCGGCCTGCAGCTTCCAGCGAAGCGGCGGTCTTGAACAGGATGCCGTTCTTTGCACCCAGCCCGTTGCCCACCATGATGGCCACCGGCGTTGCCAGACCCAGCGCACAGGGGCAGCTGATGACCAGCACGGAGATGCCGCGGGCCAGCGCATAGCCCAGCTCCCGGCCCAGCAGCAGCCACACGATGGTGGTGACCACCGCAATGGTAATGACCGCAGGCACGAAGAAACCGGACACCGTATCGGCGATTTTTGCAATGGGAGCTTGGTGGCGGCGGCATCGCTGACCATCCGGATGATCTGGGCAAGGGTGGTGTCCTCGCCCACGCGGGTGGCCCGGCACTGCAGGAAACCGGACTGGTTGGTGGTGGCAGCGCTTACCTTATCGCCCGCAGCCTTGTCCACGGGGATGCTCTCGCCGGTCAGGGCGCTCTCGTTCACGGCGCTGGTGCCTTCCAGCACGATGCCGTCCACGGGGATGTTCTCGCCCGGGCGCACCACAAAGATGTCCCCTTCTGCACCTGCTCGATGGGCACGGTCACTTCGGCACCGTCCCGCAGCAGGGTGGCGGTCTTGGGGGCAAGCTTCATCAGGCTCTTGAGCGCGTCGGTGGTCTTGCCCTTGGAGCGGGCTTCCAGCATCTTGCCCACCGTGATGAGGGTCAAAATCATGGCGGCGGACTCGAAGTAGAACTCCATCATATAATGCATGACCAGCTCACTGTTGCCATCCACCTGCGCGCGGGTCATGGCGAACAGGGCGTAGGTGCTCCACACAAAGCTTGCCATGGAACCCATGGCCACCAGCGTGTCCATGTTGGGCGAGCCGTGGAGGAGGCCCTTGAAGCCGTTGATGAAGAACTTCTGGTTGATGACCATGACGATGCCCGCCAGCAGCAGCTGCACAAGGCCCATGGCGATGTGGTTGCCGTCGAACCAGCGGGGCAGGGGCCAGCCCCACATCATGTGGCCCATGGAGAAGTACATCAGCACCAGCAGAAAGCCCAGCGACGCAATGAGCCGCCGCTTGAGCTTGGGGGTCTCGTGGTCGGCCAGCGCGTCAAGGTCGGCGCTGGTGGAGCTGGCAGCCGCCGCGCCCGCACGCTTGGGGCTGGCACCGTAACCGGCATCCTGCACGGCCTTGATGATCTCGGCAGAGCTGGCGGTGCCCTCCACGCCCATGGAGTTGGTCAGCAGGCTTACCGAACAGCTGGCAACGCCGGGCACCTTGCTCACGGCCTTTTCCACCCGGGCGGAGCAGGCTGCGCAGCTCATGCCGGTAACGTTGTATTGTTCCATAAAATATCACTCCTACGTTGAGTATGCACGGAAACGGGCTTCTTATTTCATGAGCTTGGGCAGCAGATTCACCAGCTCGTCCAGCTTTGCCTCGCTGCCCGCACGCAGGTCGTCCGCCACGCAGGTGGAGATGTGCTGTGCCAGCAGCTCCTTGGAAAAGCTGTTCAGCGCCGAGTTCGCCGCCGCCACCTGCACAAGGATGTCCACGCAGTAGGCATCCTTTTCCAGCATGCCGCGGATGCCGCGCACCTGCCCCTCGATGCGGCTGAGCCGGTTCAGCAGGGCCTTGTGCTCCTCCGGGGTGCGGTCTTTGTGGCGGCAGCAGGAGGGGGTGACGCTTTCGGTGGGCACAGCGGATGCGTCAACGGCCGGAGCTGTGGCAGCTTCGGGCTGGGCGGGCGTGCCGCAACAGCAGCAGGGCTTTTTCTCGTTGTCCATAAAATATCTCCTTTACCCATAGGGGGTATGTGTCTTACAGCATGAGTATAGCACAGCAAACCCGATAAATCAAGTAGGAAATTGAAAAATACAAACAAAAAGAGGGAAGACACTGCAAATGCCTTCCCTCTATCAAATCACTTTTACTTCTCCAGAATCCGCGGCACAAACAGGCCCAGCATCTTGCCCCACCAGTACCACTCGTGGGAGACATCGCCGCCCCAGACCTCGAGGTGGGCGGGCAGGCCCTGTGCGGCCAGCACATCGGCCAGCGCCTGCGTGTCGGCTTTGGCGTCGTCTTCGTAGGCACCCTGACCGGCGCAGAGCATCAGGCTGTTCTCCTCGGCCTTGGTCAGAGCCAGCTTGTCGGCGATGCCGTTCTCGGCCAGATACTGCAGGGGAGAGCAGCGCAGCACCAGATCGTCGGCTTCACTGCCCCAGAAGCGGGCCAGATCGTAGATGCCGGAAAGGCCGATGGCACCGGCAAAGAGCTTGGGACGGCGCAGGCGGCAATTGACGGCGTGCACAGCGCCAAGGTCGATGCCCACACACCACAGCTTGGCATCCTTTGCGGCACCGTTCAGGGCCAGCACCCGGGGAGCCAGCTCGGCGGTAAGGTAGACGAAGTACTTTTCCTCCATCTCGGCGCGGCGGCGCACCGGGATGTCGCCGTTCAGTACGGCCTCGCCGTCCATGCTGTCGGCGCAGAACAGCTGCACCTTGCCCTCGTTCAGCAGCGGAGCAATGGCATCGGGCATGCCGTTGTTCTCCCAATCATAAAAGCGGCCGCCGCGGGCAGGTAGGGCCAGCACCGGCACACCGGCGCTGCCGTATACCTTGAACTCCATCTCGCGGTTCAGCACGCTGCTCCACTCTTTGTAATAGGTACCCTGGATCATAAATCAAGCACTCCTTGTTTCTATATTCACCGGCCCGGGCGCAGTCGCTGCACGTTGGTGCCGGTCGTTGGCGATCAAAAGAAAGCTTTCTCTGGAAATATCACACGAACTGGTTGCGCTGGGCATCGTACTCGTAGCCCACAGCCCGGAGCTTTGCGCAAGGTCGGCCTTGTCGGCATCCAGATCTTCGCACAGAGCATCGAGGTTTTTGTAAAAATCACGCAGCTTCAGGTTCACCACGCTCAGCAGCATGATGGGATCGTTGGGCAGAGCCATGTGTTTTGCCTCCTTACAGCAACAAAAAAAGCCGGCCACTCGACAAAGTGACCGGCCACATACACCAAATTAGACAGCGCGGGTAACTTTGCCAGCGCGCAGGCAACGGGAGCATGCGTAGACGTACTTGGGAGAACCCTCAACGACCGCCTTGACACGACGGACATTCGGCTTCCAGGTACGGTTGGAACGACGATGAGAGTGAGAAACCTTGATACCAAAGGCAACACCCTTGCCGCAGCATTCACATTTAGCCATGGTACTTGCACCTCCTGCAGTGAAGTAAGGAATCAAAATAATCAGCTTGACTATTGTAGCAGATTGCCGGGCAAAATGCAAGCCTTTTTTCAAAAAATATTGCGGTTTTTTGGAACTGCCCCGATGCACTCAGATGCTGTTTTTTGTTACGACCCCTTGTGTGAAAATGTGATTTGGAGCAGCCCGCAGGCTGCAACGGCGACGACCGCCGCCAGTGGCGGAAACAGGGAGAAGCTGTTGGGGCAGCGGCCAGCAAGACGTGAGTGCCGTTCAAAGCACGAAACGAATGCTGGGTGCCGCAACTCGTAGACAAATCACGAATTAAAAATAAAATTCCGCTGAAATGATCAGAGCGAAGCGGAGATCATTTTAAATCGTCTGGACACCCCTTGTCTAAAACCTCAAAAAATAGTATTATATATGGTATACTGAAAAAAGGCAGGAATATCGAATGACCTCTCAGGGCATCTATTATCTCATCCGCGCGCTGGTGGCGCTGGTGGCCATCCCCTTCCACGAGTGCGGCCACGCGCTGGCAGCATGGCTGCTGGGCGACGACACCGCAAAGCGGCAGGGGCGGCTTTCGCTGAACCCCTTTGCCCACTTTGACCTGCTGGGCACGCTGTGCATGGTGTTTGCGGGCGTGGGCTGGGCAAAGCCCGTCTCCACCGACCCCCGCAATTTCAAAAACCCCAAGTGGGGCATGGCCCTCACCGCGCTGGCTGGCCCTGCGGCAAACATTATCCTTGCCTATGTGGCATGGTGGTGTGGAAGCTCATGTACTACTGGGCACCGGTGAACGATGCCACCATCTACATTGCCATGTTCCTGCAGTACCTTGTGCTGATGAACGTGAGCCTTGCCGTGTTCAACTTGATCCCGGTGCCGCCGCTGGACGCAGCCGCATCCTGCTGGTGCTGCTGCCCCGGCGCATCTACTTTGGCCTGATGAAGTACGAGCGCTATATCATGATCGCCCTGCTGGCGGCAGTGTGGTTCGGCGCACTGGATACCCCCCTGTACTACCTGAACAACATCGTGTGGGAGCTGCTGGGCAAGGGCACCGGCTACATTGATAAGATCGCGTATTCTATCTACTATGCCGGCCTTGGGACGGTGGTGTGAGCGTGGCAGAAGAACTGACCTTCCATCTGGAAGATTTTGACGGCCCGCTGGAATTATTGCTGGCGCTTGTGGCCAAACATAAGATGGACCTGCACAACATCCCCATTCTGGAGCTGATCGACCAGTACACCGCCACGGTGGCGCGGGCCGACCCGGACCCGGAAGCCGCCAGCGCCTTCATCGAGATGGCCGCGCGGCTGGTGGAGATGAAAAGCTACCTGCTTTTGCCCCGCAGCGAAGAGGGCGAGCGCATGAAGCAGGAGTTCACCGGCCAGCTGATCGAATACGACCAGTGCCGCCGCATGCTGCGCTTTTGCGCCAAAAGGCCGAAGCTGCGCCGGTTTTTGTGCGTCCGCCCATGGAGATGGAGTTCGATAACACCTACGACCTGCACCATGCGCCGCAGGTGCTGGCGGATTACTGGGCCGTTCTTTCCGGCCGCACCAAGCTGCGCCGGGAGCCTACCCAGCAGCAGTTCGAGCCGCTGGTCACAGCGCCCATGGTGTCGGTGACGAGCCGGGTGGTGTATATTCTGCGGCACCTGATCAGCGGTACAGCGGCAAAAATGAGCCAGCTGTTCAGCCGCCAGCAGACCCGCAGCACCAACGTGGCCACCTTTCTGCCTTGCTGGAGCTGGTGCGCGGCGGCCGTGTAAAGCTGGACGACGAGGGCCGGCTGACCATGCAGCGGGGCCGCATCCAACGTGATAAGGAGAAGGAATGAACCAGAAACAGATCCGTGCAGCCGTGGAAGCCATGCTGTTTGCCAGCGGCGACCCCATTGGTGCCGACAAGCTGGCCCAGGCGGTGCAGCTGCCGCAGCTCAGCGTGGAAGCCGCGCTGGAAGTGCGGGAGCGCTACGCCCGGGAGGACAGCGGCCTGTGCCTGCTGCACCTGAACACCCGCTGGCAGCTTGCCACCAAGACCGAGTGGGCCGACTGCATCCGCCGCCTGCTGGACAGCCGCCGCGCAGTGCCCCTTGGCCCCGCCGCCATGGAGACCCTGACCGTGATCGCCTACAACCAGCCGGTGTCCCGCGCCTTCATCGAGCAGGTGCGCGGCGTGGATTCCTCGTCCAGCGTGTCGGGCCTGCTGGAAAAGGGCCTCATTGAGGAAGCCGGCCGCCTTGACCTGCCGGGCAGGCCGGTGAGCTTCCGCACCACCGACACCTTTTTGCGGGTGTTCGGCCTTTCTTCTCTGGCCGACCTGCCGCCGGTGCACGGACAGGAAACGGAAACGAACGCATCACCGACAGAAAGTGAGGGGTAACGCATGGGAGCATTCCTCGCCGCGCTGGGCGCAGTGCTGCTGTTCATCCTCCGGGTGATCGGCATTCTGCTGCTGGTGGTGCTGATCTTACTGGTGCTGTTGCTGCTGTGTCCCTTCTGCGCAGACCTGTGCTGGGAGCACGGCGTGCTCACCGTAAAGGCCGGTGCGCTGGGCATCACTTTCCCGATGTTCCAGTACCCGAAGCCGGAGCCGCCGCCCGCGCCGGAAAACCCGGAGCCGCCCAGGGGCTTTGGCAAGTCAAGGCAAAGTTTGCCGCATGGCGGGCCGAGCGCAAGCGGAAAAAGGCAGAGGAAAAGGCCGCCGCCGCTGCCGCCAAGGCAAACAAGCCCGCCCAGCCGCGCAAAAAGGCAAAGATCACGCTGGAGATCCTCTGCACCATGCTCAAAGGTGCGGGCACTTTGACCAAAGCTGTGTTCGGTGCGCTGCGCATCACAAAAATACAGGTGCGCCTTGGTGTGCGCGGGGAGGACCCCGCCGCCGCTGCCCGCAGCTACGGCAAGCTGCAGGCGTGGCTGTACCCGGTGCTGGGCGTGCTGGACCGCTTTCTCTGGCTGCAGTTCGATGAGCTGCGCATCCTGCCGGACTTTGGCAGCGGGCAGCCCACCGTGGAGGACCGGGTGTCCTGCCGGGTGAGCGCACAGGCACTGTTCATCGTCCTTGCGGCGGTGCGGGTGCTGTACGAGTTCTGGCGCAAAAAAGTATTGGACATCTTCCTATAATGTGGTACACTATACGTGTATCCGGATCTGCAGACAACGGGCCTTTGCCCGAATCAACCGATAAAGGAGAGCTGTTTTATGGCTGAGCATCCCATTCAGGGCCTGATGAACGTTACTATGGAGAAGATCCACCAGATGGTGGACTCCAACACCATCATTGGCAAGCCCATCATCACCGAGGACGGCACCACCATCCTGCCGGTTTCCAAGGTGAGCTTTGGCTTTGCCTCCGGCGGCACCGACTTTGACGGCAAGAACGCCGCCAACAAGGACCTGTTCGGCGGCGGCTCCGGTGCGGGTGTGAACATCCAGCCGGTGGCCTTCCTCGTGGTAAAGGACGGCTGCGTGCGCACCATCCAGCTGTCGGACAACGCCGACACCATCAACCGTGCCCTGACCATGCTGCCGGAGCTGGTGGACAAGGTTGCCGCCCTCATCAAGAAGGACGAAAAGAAGGAAGAGCCTGCTGCTCCTGCGGAGCAGTAAGGGAGGGGGCTTGGCACCGGACACTCCGTCCCGCCTGCGCTCGCCAGACCACCAGCGTGGTGTGGCCCTCGCACTTCCCGGCAGGCTTTTTTGTCGATTTTAGTCGCAGCCTGCACTTTAGACATGGCTTCGCGCATCTTGCCGGAGTATCCGGTGCCGATCCCGGCAGGACGGCAGGGAGTTTCTCCAGCGAATGTCCTGGGGGTGGGGCCCGGCGCGCAAGCGTTGGGGCGGGACTGGAGTCCTGCAACGGCAACGACCGCCGCCAGCGGCGGAAACAGGGAGTTGCCGTTGGGGCCGCGGCCAGCAAGACGCAAGCGATAGCGAAGCGGCTGCTGGGTGCCGCAACCCGTCGCTGTTCGCGGAGAAAGCTCCCTGCTGGCCTGCTAACTACTATCGCCGTAACTGTGAGCTTCCAACTCACAGTTTTGATACAGGCGCACCCGCACCCCAAAACAGGGGAGAGGTGCGCGTTTTGAGCGCCGGGAGGCGCACAAGGAGTTTTATTATGGCAGAAGAACGTATTCAAAAGATCATGGCTGAACAGGGTCTGTGCTCCCGCCGTGCGGCAGAACAGATCATTGCCGAGGGCCGCGTGAAGGTCAACGGCCACCCCGTCAAGGTGGGCGACAAGATGGACCCCAACCGCGACGTGCTGCACGTGGACGACGAGCGCATCTATATCCGCAAGGATCAGCAGATGTACTATCTGGCCCTGTACAAGCCCCGCGGCTATGTGACCACCGCCAGCGACGAGCTGGGCCGCAAGACCGTGATGGAGCTGGTGAGCGATATCCCCGCCCGCCTGTACCCGGTGGGCCGTCTGGATAAGGACAGCGAGGGCCTGCTGCTCATGACCAACGACGGCGCGTTTGCGCAGGCCGTCACCCATCCGTCGGGCGGCATCTCCAAGCTGTACCGCGTCACCGTGCAGCCCCGCGCCGATGAAAGCCAGATCCTGAAGCTGAGCAGCGGCGTTGTGCTGGACGACGGCACCAAGACCATGCCTTGCGCCATCAACGTTGTCACCGACGAGCCGGGCCGCACCGTGATGGAAATGACCCTGAAAGAGGGCAAGAACCGCGAGATCCGCCGCATGTGCGAGACCGTGGGCCTTGAGGTGGTGCGCCTGAAGCGCAACGCCGAGGGCGTGGTGAAGCTGGGAATGCTCAAGCCCGGCACCTACCGTGAGCTGACCAAGGCAGAGATCAACGGTCTGCGTGCCGCTGCCGCCAAGGGCCGCGCCCAGACCCGCAGCGCCGCAG
>ENA-OQEX01000463-OQEX01000463.1-human-gut-metagenome-genome-assembly--contig:-NODE-463-length-21643-cov-2.033649_pt1 | contig 21643 bp, 28 predicted proteins | sample MGYA00242802_ERZ504649 | MGnify/ENA primary metagenome ERZ504649 (study PRJEB26092, sample SAMD00036194) | human gut metagenome | host: Homo sapiens | study: EMG produced TPA metagenomics assembly of...
TTATGATTTTGGCAGTAATCCTAAAAGATAATGATTCGGGACAATCGGGTTTCGTGTGAAACTGAACAGTGGACTGACCAGCTGGCTTGCAGAAAATCTGAAAAAAGACGATCTGATTTTGACACCGGAATACAGCATAAATGAAGTCACTATGTCAGGGGTTATGATGTATCTGGGATGGCCTTATTATGCATGGTCCGCAGGCTATGATACTTATTACAGGGCTGCCAGGGCGGTAGAGATCTATACAACAGCCAGCGCACAGGTACTAAAGGAAACAGTTGAGGAAGAACAAATTACATATATCCTTTTTGAGGAAGGTATGAAATTTGAGGAGAAGGAATGCCGCGAAGATGTGATTGCGGATACGATATCCCTCTGGTGTATTCAAGTCAGATGACGGGAGAATAAGAATTTATGGAACAAAAGAATAAGAAAAAAATCAGTACACAAACAATAATTAAACTTCTGCTGGCGGTGGTGCTGCTTGGCCTATCTCATTTTTACTGAAAGGTGATGTGTGGACTTTCTGGACTTGGTGGCTTCTGGCGGGAGTGATGGGATTTGCTGCAATGCCTGTTACAGGAAGACTGTTCTGGCGTTTTGAGGACAAAGGATGGATTTTTTCTAAGGTACTGGCGATTGCTGCAACAGGTTTTCTTACCTGGTTTCTGACAGCTATCAGACTAATCCTTTTAATGCCCTGACTTGTGCTGCTGTAACAATCCTATGCGCAGTTATCTGTTTTTTCCTTCTTCGAAAGGAATCAAAAGAAAAGACAGAATGTTTTCCAGTTGACAGGATTTCTCTGATTTACTGGGAAGAATTTATTGTTTTTCCTTGCATTTCTTATGTGGACATATCTGGCAGGATTCCGCCCTGCTGCATATGGAACCGAGAAGTTCATGGATTATGGTTTTATGGAAGCTATGATGAGAAGCACCACACTTCCGGCAAGAGATCTGTGGTATTCAGAAGGACATATTAATTATTATTATGGCGGTCAGTATTTTGCTGTTTTTCTTACCAAGCTTTCCCATACAAAGGTGGAACTGACTTACAATCTTATGCGTACCTTTGTAGCCGGACTGGCTTTTGCAATGCCATTTTCCCTTGTTTACCAGATGATGTCAGACCGTATGAAGGGACAGCAAAAAAGCGAAAAAGTAATAAAAGGACTTCCTTTTGCAGCTGGATTTACAGCTGGTACAGCTGTTTCCATTGCAGGAAATATGCATTACGTAATTTATGCGCAGATCATTCCCCTGATTGAGAAGCTGACAGGTAAGGAAGTGAGCAGCTACTGGTTTCCGGATGCTACCCGCTATATAGGATATAATCCATATCGTGAGGAAGACCGGACGATACATGAATTTCCCTGCTATTCTTTTGTACTGGGAGATCTTCATGCTCATGTGGTAAATATTATGTTTGTACTTCTTGTAATAGCACTTCTTTATGTATGGCTAAGGGGTGTGCGCAAGAAAACAGTACCGGTTGAGACTTTCATGAAAGATGGAAAATTCTGGAAAGAGCAGCTTCTTATGCCTCATCTTCTGGTAATCAGTGTGCTTCTCGGAATGTTTCAGTGGACAAATTTCTGGGATTTTGTAATTTATTATGTAGTAACTCTTGGAACGGTGCTTTTTGCCAATATTATCCGTTTCCAGGGAAAAATAAAGAAAATCATGGTTGTAACTTTTGCACAAATGGCAGAAATCTATCTGCTTGCCTATCTTGTGATCCTGCCATTTACCTTACAGTTTGACACTATGGTGGATGGAATAGGAATTGCCAAGTACCATTCCTATTTCTACCAGCTGCTGGTTCTCTGGGGACTTCCGGCAGTTCTTACCATTACATTTGTAATTTCTATTCTCTGGGAAAAGCTGCGGGGGATGGAGCACAAGAGCCTGTACCGTCTTATGAAAGCTATCCGCACGGCAGATCTTTTTGCCATTATTATGGGACTTTGTGCTATTGGTCTGGTGGTAATCCCGGAATTTGTTTACGTGCGTGATATTTATGAAAATGGAAATGCCAGGGCAAACACTATGTTCAAGCTTACTTATCAGGCATATATTATGTTTGCACTGACTATGGGATATGGAATTTACAGACTTCTGGCTGTTAGCAGACAGAAAGTATTTAAGATCATTTCCGGAATCTGTCTGTTTTTCCTGATCTGGACGGTAGGATATTTTGGAAAAAGTGTGGATTCCTGGTTTGGAAAGGTTTTGAATCCGTCAGGCTATCAGGGGCTTTATGCTCTGGGCTATCTGGATACGGATTTTTCAGAGGATGTGTCTGCAATCCAATGGCTAAAGGAGAATATTAAAGGGGCTCCGGTAGTGCTGGAGGCAAACGGTGACAGCTACAGCGGTTATGAGCGTGTTTCTGCAGCTACAGGTCTTCCAACAATTCTTGGCTGGTATGTACACGAATGGCTCTGGAGGAATGATACAGATGATCTGAACCGGAAACAGGCAGATATTATGAGTATTTATACTTCACAGGATGAGACCCAGGTAAGAGCTCTTCTTACGGAATATGGTGTTTCCTATATCTTTGTGGGCTCTAAAGAAAGAGAGAAATATGAGGACAGCCTGAATAATGCACTTCTTCAGTCACTTGGAGAAATTGTATTTATGGATGAAGATTCCGGCACTTATATTGTTAAGGTGGATTGACAAGGTTTTTAAACAGGTGTTATATTAAAGAATGCTGAAAAAATAATAGAAAGCTGGACTAAAATGAAAGCAGAAATTGTAGCCATGACGGCAGATGCTATCGATCATGCGGCACTTGCCAGAGGCGGAGAGATATTGAAACAGGGAGGACTGGTGGCATTCCCTACAGAAACTGTTTACGGTCTTGGAGGAAATGCACTGGATCCTATGGCTTCGAAGAAGATATATGCAGCCAAGGGACGTCCTTCGGATAACCCGTTGATCGTTCATATTGCAGATTTAAATGCGCTGGTTCCAATTGTAAAGGAAGTACCGGAGAAGGCGAAGATACTGGCAGAGAAATTCTGGCCTGGTTCCCCTGACTATGATTTTTGAGAAATCAGACCTGGTTCCATTGGAGACAACTGGTGGTCTCAACAGTGTAGCTGTGCGTTTTCCAAGTGATCCCATTGCAGCGGAGCTTATTTTGCAGGCAGGGGGATACGTGGCAGCGCCAAGTGCAAATACTTCCGGACGGCCAAGCCCGACTACAGCACAGCATGTTGAGGAGGACTTAGGGGATGCCATTGAGATGATCATTGATGGAGGTCCTGTGGGAATTGGCCTGGAGTCAACGATTGTAGATTTTACCGAGGACGTACCGGTGGTTTTAAGACCCGGTTATATTTCACTGGAAATGCTCCAGGAGGTTCTTGGCGATGTGAGAATGGACAAAGGTCTTAATAAGCCTGATAGTAAAGTTCATCCCAAGGCACCGGGAATGAATATCGGCATTATGCACCGAAAGCAGATCTTGCAATTGTGGAGGGCCCCACAGAAGAAGTAATAAATGCCATTAATCAGTTTGTAAAGGAAGATCAGGCAAATGGACTTCAGGCGGGGATTATTGCCACAGAAGAGACTATTTCCAGATATCCCTGTGGAACTGTGAAGTGTATTGGAAGCAGAGAGGCAGAGGAAACCATTGCTCATAACCTTTATGAGGTGCTGCGTGAATTCGATCAGTGCCAGGTAAGCAAAATTTATTCCGAAGCTTTTTATACCCCAAAATGGGACAGGCAATTATGAACCGGCTTCTAAAAGCAGCCGGTCACAAAATAATCAATATAAGGAGAGAAGAACAATGAGAGTAGCATTAGGTAGTGATCATGGCGGATTTGAACTGAAACAGGAGATTATCAAATATCTGGAAGAAAAGAATATTGAGTATAAGGATTACGGCTGCTACAGCACAGAGTCCACAGACTATCCGATCTATGCAAAGAAAGTTGCACATGGAATCCTGGACGGAGAGTGTGAGCTTGGAATCCTTGTATGCGGAACAGGTATTGGTATTTCTATCACTGCAAACAAAATTAAGGGAATTCGTGCAGCTGTATGTACAGACTGCTTTACTGCTGAAGCAACCAGACTTCACAATGACGCAAACATCCTTGCGCTTGGAGGCCGTGTAGTTGGACCTGGACTTGCAGTTAAGATTGTGGATACTTTCCTGAATACACCATTTTCAGGAGATGAGAGACATATCCGCCGAATTGCTCAGATCGAGACGGAATAGGAAGGAGAGCTCTTCTATGGAGAACACAAATCAGAAAAACACCGGGAATATACAGATCGCGCCTGTAAGTGCTGCATCAGATCTGAACCACAAAAGAGAAGGTTACCTTACCTGGGACGAATATTTCATGGGAGTTGCCATGCTTTCCGGTATGCGCTCCAAGGATCCCAATTCACAGGTAGGAGCGTGTATTGTCAGCGACGATAATAAAATTCTTTCCATGGGATATAATGGTTTCCCAAAAGGCTGTTCCGATGATGAATTTCCCTGGGCAAGAGAGGGAGAGCCTCTGGATACCAAATATCTGTATGTGACCCATAGCGAGCTCAATGCAATTTTAAACTACCGTGGAGGAAGCCTTGAGGGAGCGAAAATGTATGTAACTCTTTTTCCATGCAATGAGTGTGCCAAGGCAATCATCCAGGCAGGAATCAAGACTCTGGTCTATGATTGTGACAAATATGCAAGCACTCCGTCAGTCCTTGCTTCCAAGAGAATGCTGGACTCCGCCGGTGTACGCTATTATCAATATAAGAGAACCGGACGCGAGATTTCGCTGACGGTGTAAGTTAAAGAGGTTTGTTGTGGAAAATACGAAAGAAAACACAGATTTGAATATGGGCAGAGCGAAGAATGACAGATGGAAAAAGATACTGGGAATCATTCTGAACATTGCTTTGCTCCTGCTTATAGATGGATTGTTGGTATATACTTTTATTAACGAAGGAAATCGTATATATAAAGGAACAATCATTAAAATATTACTAATTGTTACAGGAAATATCTTGTTTCTTGTTCTTCTGTTCTGGGGAGAGAAAATCTGCAGTGCAATAAAAAATACCACTTTTTTGAGAATAGCAGATGTCATATTGCTGCTGGCAACTCCTGGAATTGTATTTATGCTTGTCCAGATGGTCACCTGGGTGTCAGGATATAAGAATAAAGCAGTGTCAACATTTAAAGGCCTGGTCAAGATGTCGCTACTGATGGAGCAGCCTTATTTGAGACTGAATCTTATTATTTATGCAATATTTTTTATAATACTTATTATCTTATTTAGGAAAATCAATATTGCTTCTTCTGCGTTGTGTTACCTTTTTATAATCCTTGCAATGGTAAACTATTATGTAATGGAATTTCGTGGAGAACCATTCCAGCTTCTTGACATTGTAGGAATGGGAACGGCAGCAGAAGTTGTTGGAGAATATAGCTTCAAAATCAAACTGATGCTTGGAATTCCACTGATCTATGCCTGGTATTTGGTGAGTTTGTACTGAAATTCCAGAAACTGGAGCTTGGAAAAAAGAGCAGAAAGAATACAGCTGCCCGGTTTAGTGTACTGGCTGTGATCGTGATTACATTATGTTTTACTATAAGACCTATCCTCCAGAAGCTTGACGCTGTTACTTTATGGCAGATTAACCGTATTTATAAAGAACAGGGCTACATTTCCTCTCTTGTTAAGGAAATCAAGTATTTTTATATCGAGCAGCCAGACGGCTATTCTGTTGGAAAAACCGTAGAACTGGCACAGGAAATTGAAGATGGGGAAAATATTGTTTCAGAGACAGACAAGAGTGAGTCTGAAGAAAGTGTTGATAATACAGCTGCAGATACTTCTGAAACAGTAACACCGAAAAATATTATCCTGATCATGAATGAAAGTCTTACAGATTTTGAAAATGTAGGTGAAATAAAGTCAAATGTAGAAATTTTGCCATACATAAGAAGCCTTAACAAAAATGTAAAACATGGACAGCTTCATGTACCTACATTCGGAGCCGGAACTGCACGCTCTGAATATGAGGCTCTTACAGGAAACAGTATGAGCTTTTTGCCATCCGGAAGTGTTCCTTATCAGCTTTATGTGCGGGATCCGGAGTATGGTCTGGCAGATATCCTGAAATCCCAGGGATATTACACAATTGCCATGCATCCCAACAAGGCTCATAACTGGAACCGGGCCTCTGTTTATCCATGCATGGGATTTGATGAATTTATCAGCCTGGAGAACTGGGAGAGGAACACAGAGAGCTTCTTCGAAATTATGTAAGTGACAAAGCAACATTTGAAAAGATCATCAGCTTTATGAAGAGAAGGATGCGGATGAAAATTATTTACATTCTGTGTAACCATGCAGAATCATGGCGGTTATACAGTAGAAGACAGAGCTGGATTTGAACCTACTGTAAAGCTTGGATATGATACAGAGTATCCTCTGGCTGAAACGTATTTATCGTTGGCAAGAGAATCTGATTCAGCATTTAAGGAATTGCTGGAGTACTTTGAAAAGTAGATGAGCCTACCATGATTGTTATGTTTGGGGATCACTGGCCTAAGATTGAAGAAGAATTTATGGCGAAGCTTTAGGCGGCAACAGGCAGAGCTGGGACTTGTTGAAAGCCAGCAGTCCTATACAACTCCCTATGTGATCTGGACAAATTATCCATCTGAGACAGTAGAGGAAGATTTCAGTGCTAATTATCTGGGAAGCTATATGCTTCAGCTGGCTGGTCTTGAAATGCCAGGCTACAACCAGTTCCTTATGAATCTGAAAGAGCAGCTTCCAATCATCGGAGTTGGTGCTGTTTGCGACAAAGATGGAAACTGGTATGCAAATGATGCGCTTCCGGATGATTATAAAAAACTGATGACGGATTACAATATCCTGGAATATAACAATCAGTTTGAGAAAAAGGATGTAATAGAGAGCTTGTTTACATTGAAGTAATAAAAAAGTACCCGGACAAAACAGATGCGGTGGATGGTAACTCTGGCTGTTACTGTGAACGGAGTGAACAGTAACCTCTGGCTGTTTTTTGTCTGGGTATTTTCTGTTTCGCCACTTGACATATGGGAAAATTTCGCATAAAATAAACAAGACTTAACGAGCAAATTAAATAAATGAAGTGGCAATGAAGAGAATAGTACATGAGGAGCAATCTCAGAGAGAAATCCAGGCCGACAGGCAATGGTGTGAGGATTTTGTGCGCAAGTCATGGAACCGGCCTCAGAGCCCCGCACAATTGAAGTGCGGCGTCTGTCCTACGTTATCAGGATAATTGAGTGAGCAGTGGAACAGTCATTTCCAGTGTTAATCAGGGTGGTACCGCCGAAGCCTTTCGGTCCCTTTTGCAGGATGGAAGGTCTTTTTTTATGTGTTTTTCAAATAATACATGGAATTTACCAGATTTCCCTGGCGTTTAAATATTAGAAAATCAAAAAGGAGAAAAATCATGGCAAAAGAAAAGAAAATGGTAGAAGCTATCACATCCATGGATGTGGATTTTGCACAGTGGTATACCGATGTTGTAAAAAAAGCGGAACTTTGCGGCTATACAAGTGTAAAGGGATGTATGGCAATCAAACCGGCAGGATATGCAATCTGGGAGAATATCCAGAAAGAGCTTGACCGCAGATTCAAAGAGACAGGCGTAGAGAATGTATACATGCCAATGTTCATTCCGGAATCCCTTCTGGACAAAGAGAAGGATCACGTAGAGGGATTTGCACCGGAAGTTGCATGGGTAACACACGGCGGACTTGATCCTCTTCAGGAGCGCCTTTGCGTACGTCCTACATCCGAGACTCTGTTCTGTGATTTCTATCAGAAAGAGATCCAGTCCCACAGAGATCTTCCGAAAGTATATAATCAGTGGTGCTCAGTAGTTCGCTGGGAGAAAACAACCCGTCCGTTCCTTCGTTCCCGTGAGTTCTTATGGCAGGAAGGACATACTGCCCACGCTACAGCTGAGGAAGCAAAAGAACGTACCATCCAGATGCTGAACCTGTATGCAGACTTCTGCGAGGAAGTACTTGCAATCCCGGTTATTAAAGGTCAGAAGACAGAGAAAGAGAAATTTGCGGGTGCAGAGGCTACTTACACAATCGAGTCTCTGATGCATGATGGAAAAGCACTTCAGTCTGGAACCAGCCATAACTTTGGTGATGGATTTGCAAGAGCATTCGGCATCCAGTACACAGATAAAAACAACCAGCTTCAGTATGTACACCAGACATCCTGGGGAATGACAACTCGTATGATCGGTGCTCTGATCATGGTTCATGGAGACAACAGCGGACTTGTTCTTCCACCAAGAATTGCTCCGGTCCAGGCTGTTGTAATCCCGATCCAGCAGAGAAAAGAGGGCGTTCTGGAGAAAACAGAGGAGCTGACACAGATTCTGAAAGCAGCTGGAATCCGTGTAAAAGCAGACGTTACAGACAAGAGCCCGGGATTCAAATTCGCAGAGCAGGAAATGCGTGGTATTCCGGTAAGAATTGAGTGCGGTCCGAAGGATATCGAGAGCGGACAGGCTGTTATCTGCCGAAGAGATACCAGAGAGAAATATATTGTGAAGTTCGAAGAACTTGCTGCTAAGGTTCAGGAAGTTCTGGACACCATGCAGAAGGAAATGCTGGAGCGTGCAAGAGCCCACAGAGATGCTCACACCTATGTAGCAACAAATTACGAAGAATTCAAGGAGACCATCAACACAAAACCTGGTTTTGTAAAAGCTATGTGGTGCGGCAACCGTGAGTGCGAAGATAAGATCAAAGAAGACGTTCAGGCAACATCCAGATGTATGCCGTTTGAGCAGGAACATTTAAGCGATGTCTGTGTATGCTGTGGAAAACCTGCCAAGAAAATGGTATACTGGGGACGTGCTTATTAATAACAAAAGGGATTGCTGTTTATTTTGCAATCAGTAGTCAAAAAGGGGCAAAATTATTTTGCCCCGCTTTGTTTTTCAAGGCAGAGAAGTGTATGAGGAGAAGTTTTGTTTTAAATCAGAGGCAGGTGATAAAGATGGTATTTGAAATTCCACAAAAAGTTGAAATAATTATAAATATTCTGGAAAAAGCTGGTTATGAGGCTTATGCAGTAGGCGGCTGTGTCCGCGATGCCCTTCTGGGAAGAACTCCAAATGACTGGGATATCACAACCTCAGCCAAGCCAGAGCAGGTCAAAGCCCTGTTTCACAGAACCGTAGATACAGGAATCGCTCACGGAACCGTAACAGTGCTGCTTGAAAAAGAGGGATTCGAGGTTACCACCTACCGGGTGGATGGCGAGTATGAAGATGGCCGTCACCCGAAAGAAGTAACCTTTACGGCCTGCCTGGAGGAAGATTTGAAGCGTCGGGACTTTACCATCAACGCCATGGCCTACAATCCAAGGAAAGGGCTGGTGGACCTTTTTGAAGGGCAGAAAGACCTGGAAAACAAGGTGATCCGCTGTGTTGGTGATCCTCTGGAACGTTTTACAGAAGACGCTCTTCGCATTATGCGTGCTGTACGTTTTTCTGCGCAGCTTGGCTTTTCCCTGGAAGAAGAGACCAGAAAAGCTCTTTCTGTGCTTGCACCAAATTTAAAACATGTAAGCGCAGAGCGGATCCAGGTGGAACTTGTAAAACTTCTGGTGTCCCCTCATCCAGATTATCTGCGGATTGCCTATGAAGCGGGAGTTACCAGGGAATTTCTGCCGGAATTTGACCGCTGTATGGAGACACCTCAGAACACTCCACACCACTGCTATAATGTGGGAGAACACATTCTCCACAGCCTTTTGTATGTGAGGGAGGATAAGGTGCTAAGCTGACCATGCTCCTTCACGACATTGCCAAACCTGTTGTACGAAAAACAGACGAAAACGGCAGGGATCATTTCAAAACACATGCTTCTGTGGGAGAAAAAATGTCCAAGGAAATTTTGCGCCGTCTGAAGTTTGACAATGACACCATTTCCAGAGTGAGCCGCTGATTCGCTGGCATGATCTGCGCCCGACTCCGGCACCTGCTGAGGTGCGGAAAGCCATCAATGTAGTTGGGGAAGATCTGTTTCCCATGTGGATGGAAGTCCAGTATGCGGATAACAAAGCGAAAAGTGATTACCGTGGGGAAGAAAAAGCTGCCCGTCAGGCCGGAGTTCGAATGACCTGGGAAGAAATTATGGAAAAAGGCGAATGTGTTTCCATGAAAGGTCTTGCAATTACTGGCAGTGACCTGATCGCAGCCGGAATGAAGCCTGGAAAAGAAATGGGAAGTGTGCTCCATGAGCTTTTGGATGCTGTTCTGGAGAATCCGGAACTGAACAAGAAAGAAGCACTTCTTTCCCTTGCTTTTGCAGCCGATAAAAAACTTCTTTAGAATAACATATCCCTCCCACTCATAAGATAGAAGGTATCTGAAGACATTTGGCATATGTGAGTGACGGGGATTTTTATTGTATGATTATGGTCTTAGCACCCTGACCCAGTATGGAATTGAAGTGAAATCTTCGTCCAGGACCCGGGGAGCATTGGTATGTCGTACAGAACAGGGAATTCTGCTCCTCAGAGAGTTTCACGGCTCCGAAAAAAAACTGCTTTTTCAGCAGGAAGTGTTAAAAAAACTTTCCCAGGAAGCTGTCTGGTTGATACTTTTATTGAAAATCAGGAAGGCTCTTTGGTTACCAGAGATAAGGATAATATTCCCTATACCCTTCAGAACTGGTATGAAGGCAGAGAGTGTGACACCAAGTCCAGGGAAGATATTATAAGAAGTGTGCAGATTCTGGCAAGGGTACATAAATTTATGAATATGCCTGTGGAAAAAGCCTACATGGCGCGTTCCCTTGCAGATGAGTATGCAAGGCATAATCAGGAAATCCGCAAGATCCGTAAATTTATCCGCCAGAAAGGTGCCAGTGCCAGATTTGAAAAGGAATTTCTGGGCAGTGTACAGTGGTTTCTGGAAAAAGGGGAAAAAGCACTGGAAATGCTTGTAAAGTCGGACTATGAAAAACTAAGGGACAAGGCGGGCGAAGAGGGGCTTCTATGTCATGGCGAATATAACCAGCACAATGTTCTTCTTTGTAAAAATCAGGCTGCTGTGACAAATTTTGGTCACTTCAGCTTTGATGTGCAGATCAGCGACTTGTATTGTTTTATGCGAAAAATCCTGGAAAAATATAACTGGGATGTATTTCTGGCCAGACGGATGCTGGAGCAATATGACAAAATACGTCCTATTTCTTCGGAAGAATGGGAAAACCTGCAAATCCGTTCACATATCCGGAAAAATACTGGAAACTGGCAAATTACTACTTTTCTCACAACAAAGCATGGATTTCCGGCAAGAATACAGAAAAGCTGGAAAAGGTAATTGCCCAGAAGAAAATATGGGGGGATTTCCCTGAAAACTGCTTTGGAAAATCCCCTTTCTAGCGCAAAAACCTTGACAATACAGGGTAAAAGGTATATATATAGATAGAAGAATCTTTAGAGGAGGAAACACCATGAATAAGACTGAATTAGTAGCAGCTATGGCGAAAGAAACCAATCTGTCCAAGAAGGACGTTGAAGCTGTTTTAAAATCATTCATCGACGTTGTATCAGAAGAACTGAAAAAAGGTGAGAAAGTTCAGTTAGTTGGCTTTGGTACATTTGAAGTCAGCGAGAGAGCTGCCAGAGAGGGAAGAAATCCTCAGACTGGTGAGACCATGAAGATCGAAGCTTCCAAGGCTCCGAAATTTAAAGCTGGTAAAGCTTTAAAAGATATGGTAAACGCATAATCGCGTAAGCTTTTACAGGAGGAACTTTATAGTTCCTCCTTTTTTAAACACGCTCTGATATAGGAGAGTATTATGAGATTAGATAAATTTTTGAAAGTATCCCGCCTTATTAAGAGAAGAACTGTGGCAAATGAGGCATGTGATGCAGGAAGAGTGCTTGTAAATGATAAGCCGGCCAAGGCTTCTGCCCAGGTGAAGACAGGAGATACTATTGAGATTCAGTTTGGAAGCCGCAATGTGAAGGTGGAAGTGCTGGATGTGAAAGAGACTGTGAAGAAGGAAGAAGTTGAGAATCTGTACAGGTATGTTTAAGAGTTCTGTGAACGAAGGAAACAGTATTACTTAAGCAGGTTCTAATTTTAAAGAAAATTTCATAGATTATCTGTGAACCCACATATTTGGGAGAGAGGGATTTGGAAGAAAAGGTTGTGAACATTTCCCATAAGCTGATACTGGATAACAGGAAAGAAGCATCTGTCACAGGTGTGAAGGATGTGATTTCTTTTGATGAAAAGGAAATCCTTCTTCAGACTGCTGACGGGAAGCTGCAGATTCGCGGCAGCGGGCTTCATGTAAAAGGACTAAACCTGGAAAAAGGAGAAGCTGCTCTTGCCGGACATGTGGATTCTCTTGTCTATTTGTCTAAAGATTCCCCACGAAAAGAAGAACCATTATTTACAAGGCTGTTCCGTTAAGCTATGAGCATATATATCTACAATGAGATCTGGCTTTTCGTCCGGGCTTTTGCAGGGGGTGCGGTGCTGATCCTTTGCTACAGCCTGCTTCAGGAAATAAGAAGGCTCATTTTCTGCAGTCCGGCAGCAGGAGGGATTTTGGACCTTCTTTATTGGGTGTGCGCAGGACTTCTGGTATTTGCAGGAATTTACCGGATCAACCAGGGAATCCTGCGTAGTTTTCTGTTTTTGGGAATTATATCAGGGGCATTTCTTACATATCTGACAATAAAACCTTTATTTGAAAAAATTTGTTATATAATCCTGGAGGTTCCTGTCAGATTCGTAAAAAAAACTTCAAAAAAATATATAAATTGGTTGCTATTTTTTTGTAAACGTTGTAAAATTTTAGTTAAGCAATCTGCAAATCAGTACAAAAATAGTACCAGAAATCGTTTGCAGATGAGAAGAGGCAGGAAGTTTGGGAAAATCAGGGAAAAAACGAAGAAAAAAGACAATAGGGTATAATCATCTCGGGATGTTCGGTATTTCTCTGATCGTTCTGATTCTGATTCTGACGCTTATGGCACAGAGCCGGGACCTTAAGGAATCTCTTGCCGGCTATGAGACAGGGCAGAGGCATTAAGCCAGCAGATTGAGGAAGAGCAGGCGCGCACTCAGGAGATTGAAGATCTGAAGCAGTATATGCTCACGGATGAGTACGCAGAGCAGGCCGCCAGAGAGAAGCTGGGTCTTGTGAAGGAGAATGAGATTATTTTTCAGGAGGAGAAATAAGGTTCTGGGAAAAACGAAGTTTGGAAGTTTCTGACGATATATTTTTCAATATGGTCGTCTTTGTTTGACATATATTTTCATACCTGTCCCCTATAATAGGCATAAGGTGCTGCCGAAGGTGATGTAAATGCAGCATTCCTTTGCAAAAACAAGGGCAGCAGTTAAAGACTACATGAACAGTGGGGCGTGCAGCTTGCGGGAATGCTTTTTCAAACAGGCTCTGGCACTGTAAGGCTGTAAAGGGGAGGGGAGAATATGCAGGAATGGATAATTGCCATGCTCGTGATCAGTGTGCTGCTGGTGCTGCGGGACATGGCAAAAGTTTTTTTCAGGGGAAGAAGTTTCCTTAAGGCAGAGCAGCCGGCCGAAGAGAAAAATCCCCAGAAGGAGAAGGTGGAGCGGTATGCGGCTTCTTTTCGGAAGCTTGCAGACAGCTTTTATGGATTACCCTACCGAAAAGACTATTTAAGCAACGGCCAGGTGGATGGAATTATAAGGGAGACCTGTGATGAGATATGCAGCCACTGTTATCAGCGGGAAATCTGCTGGGGCACCCAGTCGCAGGAAATGTACAGAGGAAGCGAGCGGATGATTCGTTCCATGGAGGAGGGAAATCAGGAGAAAATACAGGAGACAAAAAGCGACTGGATGAGTGTATGCAGTCGTTTTTCCCAGTATTATGAGACACTTGGTAACTCTTATATGAGGGAGCGGCAGAAGCTGATATGGGACAACCGGATGATCGAAAGCCGCCTTGCCGTGGCACAGCAACTCCAGGAGATGTCCAGAATCATGGATATGGTGGCAGAAGACTTGTACGACATTTCCATTGCGGATCCTCAGCTTATGACGGAATTGCAGAAGATTCTCAGGAAGCGTCATATTGTGGTGAAGCAGGTCTGGGTGATGGATAAGGTGGAAGGAAGACGTGAGATTTTTCTTACCATGCGTGCCAGAAGCGGGCAGTGCATTTCTGTTAATGAGGTGGCACAGCTTTTGTCTCAGGAATTCGGAACTCCCATGGCGGCAGCAGGAGGAAGAAGAATTGTAAATGGAGAATACCATACGGTTCATTTTGTGGAGGATGTAAGTTATCAGGTACTTTACGGAGTGGCAAAGCTGACCAAGGAAATGGAGAAGGTTTCCGGAGACAATTATATTTGCAGACAGGAAGAGGCAGGCCGTTTTGTAATGTGTCTTTCCGATGGAATGGGCTCCGGGGTGGAGGCATGCCGGGAAAGCGAGGAAGTGGTAGAACTTCTGGAACAATTTCTGGAATCCGGTTTTACCCAGGAGACGGCGGCGAAAATGGTGAACTCTGCTCTTGTGATGAAGGGACAGGAAGGGATTTTTCAACAGTGGACATCTGCGCAGTGGATTTATATACGGGAATCTGTAACTTCCTGAAAGCGGGGGCTTCCGCCACTTTTATAAAGAGGGATCACTGGGTGGAGGCCATTTCTTCAGAGAGTCTGGCGGCAGGTTTGATACAACAGGTGGATTTTGAAACATCTTCAAGGAAGCTGTATCACGGGGATTATCTGATCATGATGACAGATGGCGTCTTGGATGCGCTGCCTGCCATGCGGGAGGAGGAGACCATGAAAGAAATCATTATGGATATCCATGAAGAGACTCCCAAGGAGATGAGCCGGGGGATTCTGGAGCGGGTGCTGGGATACAGCGATTACTGCGCCAGGGATGATATGACGGTTCTTGTAGCTGGAATGTGGAAGAAATAGAATGATTATTTTTGAGTAAAAAACAGATATGGAATCATATGAGCATATGAATATGTTTGAAAGAAGTAATATTGTTACGGTTCACGAAAGAATCAGTAACGTATCAGAGGCAGAGATAGTATGTATCAGAAAGTGAAAGCATATATGAAAGAACATGGCATGGTAGTGGATGGGGATGTGGTCCTTGCCGGAGTTTCCGGAGGAGGAGACTCCATGGCTATGCTGGAAATGTTAAAAAGATATCAGGCTGAAGCAGCTTTTTCGCTGTGTGCGGTACATGTGCATCATGGAATCCGCGGCGAGGAAGCTGACCGGGATGAAAGAGTAGTAAGAGAGACCTGCGAAAAATGGACGATTCCTTTTTTATCCTATCATTACCCGGTACCGGAGCTTGCAAAGAAATGGAAAATGGGACTGGAAGAGACAGGAAGAAAAGTCAGACAGGATGCGTTTTCCAGGGCAGAAGCTGATTATTTTGGAAAATCAGAAACGGCTGACCTCCAGGGTGGGGGAAGAGTCTCTGCCGCCAGAGAAGGAAAATTACGGATCCGTATTGCTCTGGCCCACAATGAAAATGATGTGGCGGAAACTTTGCTCCACAATCTTTGCAGAGGAACGGGGCTGAAAGGTCTGGCTTCTATTTTGCCGGTGCGGGATGAAATTATTCGGCCCATTTTGTGTTTAAATAAACAGGAAATTGTCAATTATTTAATAAAAGAACAGATTCCCTATGTAACAGACAGTACCAATCTTACAGATGATTATACAAGAAATAAGATCAGACATCAGATATTGCCTATTCTGGAAGACAGGTGAATGCTTCTGCTGTCCGCCATATGGCGGAGACGGCCAGTCTTGTTAGTCAGGCAGAGGAGTATTTGTCCCGTCAGGGAGAACGCCTTGTGAAAAGTATGGGGAAAACAGGGAGCGGGGGAATTTTCCTGTCAGAAGCATTTCTGGCAGAGATGAGCCTGCCATAGCTTCTTACGGAGTGCTTCAGGTTTTTGAAGAGCTGGCTGGGAAACGTAAGGATTTTACAGCTGCTCATGTAAAAAGTGTGGAGAGCCTTCTGAAGCTTCAGGTGGGACGACGGATCAATCTGCCTTATGATCTGGCGGCGCTTCGAACTTATGGAGGAATTTTACTGGGAGAAAGACAATTACTGGGAATGTCAGATAGAAATCTAAGTTCAAAGAGTACGATCCAGTGAAAGCTGAAAAAAATCAGGAGAGGAATGCACTGCAAAAAAGTGTCCAGTTGAGTAAAAAGGAGCTGGAAACTGCTTGTGAACAGGTACTTTTTACAGATAATGTTTTTTATCTGAAAATATTTCTAATGAAGGCCAGAAGATTGAAGAAAAAAAGTATACGAAATGGCTGGATTATGATAAAATAAAACAGGAACTGTCCATCCGGACCAGACAGCCGGGAGATTTTCTCATTGTAGATGACAAAGGGAGCAGCAAGAAGCTGAACCGTTATTTTATAGATGAGAAGATCCCATCAGAGGAAAGAGACAGCATCTTGCTTCTATGTACCGGCTCTGAGGTTTTGTGGGTGGTGGGAGGCAGAATAAATGAGAATTATAAAATAGCTCCCAGAACCAGGAGAATATTGGAAATACAATACCAAGGAGGAAAAGATAATCATGAGTGAAAAAATCAGAGTTTTACTGGATGAGGAGACTGTGGAGAAGCGTATCTGCGAAGTAGCAGCCCAGATCAGCGAAGAGTACAAGGGAAAAGAAATCCACATGATCTGCGTTCTTAAGGGCGGAGTATTTTTCATGTGTGAGCTTGCCAAGAGAATCACAGTGCCGGTAACTCTTGATTTCATGTCTGTTTCCAGTTATGGAGATGACACCAAATCAAGCGGAGTTGTCAAGATCGTCAAGGATCTGGATCAGCCTCTTGAAGATAAAGAAGTTCTTGTTGTGGAGGATATTATTGATTCCGGAAGAACCTTAAGCTATCTGCTGGACGTTCTGAAGAGACGTAATCCAAACAGCGTGAGACTTTGCACCTTGTTGGACAAACCGGACCGCAGAGTGGTAAAAGGGTTGATGTGGATTATTGCTGCTTCAATATTCCAGATGAGTTTGTTGTGGGCTATGGTCTTGACTATGCCCAGAAATACAGAAATCTGCCATACATCGGAGTGGTAGAGTTCGAATGAAAGGAGAATTATACAAGTGAATAAGCAGTCAGGCAGAATTGGCTTGTATCTTGTCCTGATCGTAGCTTTGATCGCAGGTTACCTGTATCTGAACAATCAGGTAGCTGTCCAGAGTGATTATACTTATGGACAGCTGGAGCAGGCAGTGACAGACGGAAAGGTGACCAGTGCCACGATCCATCAGAACAGTGAGGTTCCAACAGGTTCTGTGATCGTGAATATAAGCGGCGAGGGACAGAAGCGTATTTATGTGGCAGATGTAAATGAGGCAGAGCAGCTTCTTCGAGAGAGCGGCTTGATCCTGCTGTTGAGGATGTGCCGAAGCAGAGTGTATTTATGAACTCTGTTTTCCCGGTACTTCTTACCTGTGGTCTTATCATCTTCCTCATGCTGATGATGAACCGTCAGATGTCAGGTGGGGGTGGTGGCACCAATGCCAAGATGATGAATTTCGGCAAAAGCAGGGCGAGAATGTCCATGCCGGATGATAAGAAAGTGACTTTCCAGAACGTAGCGGGCCTGGAGGAAGAGAAAGAAGAACTGAAGGAGGTTGTAGATTTCCTGAAGGATCCCCAGAAGTATACCAAGGTGGGGGCCAGAATCCCGAAAGGAGTTATCCTTGTAGGACCTCCAGGAACTGGTAAGACGCTTCTGGCCAAGGCTGTTGCCGGGGAAGCGGGCGTTCCGTTTTTCTCCATTTCCGGTTCTGATTTTGTGGAAATGTTTGTTGGTGTAGGTGCTTCCCGTGTAAGAGATCTTTTCGAAGAGGGCAAGCGTCACGCACCTTGTATCATCTTTATTGATGAGATCGATGCTGTTGCAAGACAGCGTGGAACCGGCATGGGAGGCGGTCATGATGAAAGGGAACAGACTCTGAACCAGCTTCTTGTAGAGATGGATGGATTCGGGGTAAATGAAGGCATTATCGTAATGGCCGCTACCAACCGTGTGGATATTCTGGATCCTGCAATTCTTCGTCCGGGACGTTTTGACCGCAAGGTTGGCGTAGGTCGTCCGGATATTAAAGGAAGGGAAGAAATCCTCCATGTTCATGCCAAGGATAAACCTCTTGGCGAGGATGTAGACCTGAAACAGATCGCTCAGACTACAGCTGGATTTACAGGTGCAGATCTTGAGAACCTGATGAATGAGGCGGCTATTGCTGCAGCCAGAAAAGGTCATGTATTTATTTGCCAGAAAGATATTAAGAATGCCTTTATCAAGGTTGGCATTGGTGCAGAGAAAAAGAGCAAGGTGATCTCCGAGAAGGAGAAAAGGATCACCGCTTATCATGAGGCAGGCCATGCAATCTTGTTCCATGTGCTGCCGGATATGGAGCCTGTTTACACCATTTCCATTATCCCTACCGGAATGGGAGCAGCCGGCTATACCATGCCTCTTCCAGAGAATGACGAAATATTTAATACTAAGGGTAAAATGCTCCAGGATATTACCACACTTCTTGGAGGACGTGTGGCAGAGGAGCTGATTTTCGGCGATATTACAACTGGTGCATCCAACGATATCAAGCGGGCTACCAGCGAAGCAAGAGCTATGGTGACCAAGTATGGTATGTCCGATAAGATTGGACTGATCTCCTATGGAGATGATGACGATGAGGTATTTATTGGACGAGATCTGGCGCACACCCGCGGTTACAGCGAGGATGTTGCCAAGGCAATTGACAGTGAGATTCACAGTATCATTGAGGAGTGTCATGACAATGCGAAGAAGATTATTTCTGAGCATATGGAGGTTCTTCATGCTGTGCCAAGCTCTTCTCGAGAAGGAAAAAGTTCATCGGGATGAATTTGAAGCACTTTTTACAATGGAAAAATCGGGTGAATCAAATGAAAGTATATAACATGCACAAAAAATAATAGTGATTTTTGTGAAGTTTGTGCACACTTTTTGGTGGACACATGGTACTATATACATCGTAAAACCCCCCAATACATTATATAGTTTTTGCTACACCCCATAAGAAGAAATACCTTCTCCAAAAAAGACAGCTTTTACCGGCTGTCTTTTTTACGTTAAATGAATAAGGTATTTTAGAGCGTGTTTGAAATGTGGTGGGAGTTCTTTGGTGAAAACGTCGGTAAGCTGGGCGGAAATTTGGAGAATAAGCCGAATTTTAACAGTTGTGGGAAGAAATGTTTTCAGTTAAAATATAGGGTGTAATTTTTTTGAAAGAGGGATGTTATGGATCGTAATAATGCAGATGTAATGAAAAAATGCAATATATATTGAATATGAGACCGGTTTTGAATACAGAGGCATTGTTCAGCGATGGTTCTGATTATTACCGTTGTCCGTCAAATCCCAAAGCAGGAGACAAGGTCCGTATCCGCTTCCGCACCAAGCGGAACAACGTAGATATGGTTTATTTAGTATACGATGGCAAGCGTCAACAGATGGAGCGTGTGGCCAAATCCAATGGATTTGATTATTATGAGACTTCTATTATTATGGGAGAGGAGATTGTCCGTTACCATTTTGAGATCACATACGGATGGGTGACCTGTTATTATAATTATCAGGGTGTTTCCATGAACCCGGAGGAGCGTCTGGAGTTTGAGATTTATCCGGATTATGATACACCCCAGTGGGCGAAGGGTGCTGTTATGTACCAGATTTTTGTGGATCGCTTCTGCAATGGGGATCCGACGAATGATGTGGAGGATCGTGAATATTTTTATATTGGCGATATGGCTTCCAGGGTAAGAGACTGGGGAAAAGTTCCGGCAGTAATGGGGGTGCGGGAGTTTTATGGCGGTGACCTGCAGGGAATTATGGATAAACTGGATTATCTGCAGGATCTGGGAGTGGATGTTATTTATCTGAACCCGATTTTTGTTTCTCCAAGTAATCACAAGTACGATATTCAGGATTATGAGTATGTGGATCCCCATTACGGCAAGATCGTGGAGGATATGGATGATGGCCTTCTGAATGAGGGGGACCGCGAGAATGCCCATGCCCGGAAATTTATTAAGCGTGTGACCGATAAGCGGAATCTGGAGGCAAGTAATGAACTGTTTGCAAAGCTTGTGGAGGAAATCCATAAGAGAGGCATGAAAGTAATCCTGGATGGTGTGTTTAACCATTGTGGATCTTTTAACAAATGGATGGACAGAGAGCGGATCTATGAGAACCAGGAGGGATATCCAAAGGGAGCGTATATTTCTGCAGACAGTCCATATAGGTATTACTTTAATTTCTATGACGAGAACCGCTGGCCGTACAATCCTACCTATGATGGATGGTGGACTCATGATACTTTGCCGAAGCTGAATTATGAAGCCTCCAGGGATCTGTATGATAAGATTCTGGAGATTGGTAAGAAGTGGGTTTCTGCGCCTTATAATGTAGATGGATGGAGATTGGATGTGGCGGCAGATCTTGGGCACAGCAACGAATTTAACCATCAATCTGGAAGGATTTCAGGAAAGCTGTAAAGGAGGCAAATCCCAATGCGATCATTCTGGCAGAGCATTACGGAAATCCGGAGAGCTGGCTGCAGGGGGATGAGTGGGATACGGTTATGAACTACGATGCCTTTATGGAACCTCTGACCTGGTTCCTGACGGGCATGGAGAAGCACAGTGATGAGTGCAGGGATGACCTTTATGGAAACAGTGATGCCTTTATTGGGGCTATGAAGACTCATATGAGGGCACTTCATATGTCTGCACTTTATACGTCCATGAATGAGCTGTCCAATCATGATCATTCCAGATTTCTCACCAGAACAAACCGCCGTGTGGGAAGGATTTCCTATGCCGGTGCGGAAGCTGCTTCCCAGAACATCAATCCTGCAGTGATGCGTGAAGGTGTTGTGGTGCAGATGACCTGGCCGGGAGCACCAACTGTTTATTATGGTGATGAGGCAGGTGTCTGTGGCTTTACGGATCCGGATAACAGAAGAACTTATCCATGGGGACATGAGGATCAGATGATGATTGCGTTCCACAGAGATATGATTAAGATCCATAAGGAATATGATTTCTTAAGTAATGGTTCCCTTGTGTTCCTCTGGAATGATTATCAGGGACTTTGCTTCGGAAGATTTTCCCATGATGAAAGAATGATCGTGATTCTGAATAACCGGAATGAGGATCGGGAGGTTAAGATTGAGGTCTGGAAGAGGGAATCAGCAGACTGAAGGATTCTGTGTTGAAGCGGATCATGCTGTCTTACCGTGATGGATATACTACGGAGGAATATGAATATACAGCCAAGGCAGGTGTGATCAGGTGCCGATGCCAGCGTTTGGGGCGATGGTGTTGTATCATAAGTGTGAGAATCCGACTATATTTGTGGAAGATTAAGGGACGCCGCGAGGAGGGACCTATGGGCTGACGGCCAGAGCTGCGGTTCCGGGATTTTCCATATACGCTTATTTGCAGGAGGTGGAGCACTGTCTGAGGCCACCATGTGGCCGAGTTTGCTC
>ENA-OQEX01000464-OQEX01000464.1-human-gut-metagenome-genome-assembly--contig:-NODE-464-length-21634-cov-2.104385_pt1 | contig 21634 bp, 28 predicted proteins | sample MGYA00242802_ERZ504649 | MGnify/ENA primary metagenome ERZ504649 (study PRJEB26092, sample SAMD00036194) | human gut metagenome | host: Homo sapiens | study: EMG produced TPA metagenomics assembly of...
CCAAGGAACGGATTGCTTTCATAAGAGCCCCCTCAAAGTTATGGCAGATACTCATAACCTCACCGGTAGCTTTCATCTGAGTGGTAAGGGTTCTCTTAGCTGTGATAAATTTATCAAATGGAAGTCTCGGGATCTTAACAACACAGTAGTCAAGCATCGGCTCGAAACTTGCGTATGTTTTTCCAGTGATGGCATTTGGGATCTCATCCAGTGTATATCCAAGTGCGATCTTCGCTGCAACCTTTGCAATCGGGTAACCAGTTGCCTTACTTGCAAGTGCAGAGGAACGGCTTACACGAGGGTTAACCTCGATAACACAGTATTCGAAGCTGTCTGGTTTCAGTGCGTACTGAACGTTACATCCGCCTGTAATTCCAAGCTCTGTGATAATGTTCAGGGCAGAGGTACGGAGCATCTGGTACTCTTTGTCTCCAAGAGTCTGGGACGGAGCAACTACGATGGAGTCTCCTGTGTGGACACCAACCGGGTCAATGTTCTCCATGTTGCAGACAGTGATGCAGTTTCCTGCACTGTCACGCATTACCTCATACTCGATTTCTTTCCAGCCTGCGATACAGCGCTCTACCAGAACCTCTCCAACACGGGAAAGACGAAGACCATTCTCCAGGATCTCACGAAGCTCGTATTCATTGTGGGCAATTCCGCCGCCGCTTCCGCCAAGGGTGTAAGCAGGACGAAGAACAACCGGATAGCCAATGGTATTGGTAAATGCAAGACCATCCTCCACCGTGGTAACAACCTTGGAAGCTGCAACTGGCTCGCCGATTTTCTCCATGGTATCCTTAAATTCCTGACGATCTTCAGCTTTCTTAATGGTCTGGGCTGTAGTACCGATCAGTCTTACATTATGTTCTTTCAGGAAGCCTTTCTCATCCAGCTCCATGGCAAGGTTCAGACCTGCCTGACCGCCCAGGGTAGGAAGAACGCTGTCTGGCTTCTCTTTCAGGATCAGCTGCTCTACCACTTCTACGGTAAGAGGCTCAATGTAAACACGGTCTGCAATATCTTTATCTGTCATGATTGTAGCCGGATTGGAGTTCAGAAGAACAACCTCCAGACCTTCTTCTTTCAGGGAACGGCAGGCCTGTGTTCCTGCGTAGTCAAACTCTGCTGCCTGGCCGATGATGATCGGACTGAACCAATAACAAGTACTTTTTTAATGTCTTTATTTCTTGGCATTATTTATTTCCTCCCATCATATCCATAAATCTGTCAAACAGGTAACTGGAATCCTGCGGTCCCGGGCATGCCTCCGGATGGAACTGTACAGTAAAAATATTCTTTCCAACGTATGCCATTCCTTCGTTTGTTCCGTCATTTACGTTCACAAATGCAGGATGAGCAATGTTTTTCTCCTCAAGGTCCTTGGCATCTACTACGTAGCCATGATTCTGGGAAGAGATGTAAACTCTGCCTGTTGTAAGGTCTTTTACCGGATGGTTTCCACCGCGGTGACCATATTTCATCTTATAGGTATCTCCGCCTGTTGCAAGTGCCATCAGCTGATGTCCAAGACAGATTGCAAAAATCGGAACATCGGAATCGTAAAGTTTCTTTACTTCTTTAATAATAGAAGTGCATTCTTTCGGGTCTCCAGGGCCATTGCTGAGCATGATTCCGTCCGGATGATCTCCAAGGATCTCCTCGGCCGGTGTAAGAGCCGGGTAAATAGTTACCTGACATCCGCGCTTATTCAGGGAACGGGCAATATTACGTTTCGCACCAAAATCCATGAGGCTACCTTCGGACCATTTCCAGGAAGGATTTCTTTCTCACGGCAGGTTACTTTTTCCACTACTTTACCAGTTGTATATGCTTTTAACTTGGGGAGAATTGCGTTTAAGTCATAATTTTCATCCACTGTGATCATACCGTTCATGGTACCTTTCTCACGGAGGATCTTGGTAAGAGCTCTGGTGTCGATTCCTGCGATTCCAGGAATATCATGCTTGGTCAAGAAATGCTGAATGGTGTCAACGCTTCTGAAATTGCTTGGAACACGGGATAATTCACGTACGATAAATGCGTCGATCCACGGTCTGGTGGATTCCTGGTCATCATAACAGATTCCATAATTTCCTATTAATGGATAGGTCATGCATACCGCCTGTCCTGCGTAAGACGGGTCTGTCATTACTTCCAGATAACCGGTCATGGAAGTATTAAAAACGATCTCGCTGATGACTTCCCTTGCAGAACCAATGCTGGTTCCTGTAAATACATGGCCATCTTCTAATATCAGAAATGCTTTCATACAATCTCCCTTTCTTATATCATTTTCTTTCTTATTTTATCCTAAATCTTCAAGATTGTATCATAGCAAAATGCTTTTTTCAACAAAATATGAGCAAAAAAAAAATTCTGTTGTGCTGAAAAAAAATTGCACAACAGAAAAAAGCTACTGGATCCGAGTCTGAATAAAAGAGACATCCTGTGCCTCACAGCCAACCTTATACGCAACTCTGGCATTCGTAACAAAAGAAAAAAAATAATGCAGGAGATGGGACTTGAACCCACACGATCTTGCGACCACAGGCACCTGAAGCCTGCGCGTCTGCCAATTCCGCCACTCCTGCATTTCTTATGTTTCAATCGCTCTCTCGCGACTGCTTGATTATAATACAACACATTCAGTCAAATGTCAACACTAATTTTCAAAAAAATTTGAAAAATTTAAAAAATATATTTTTGTATCTTTTGGGATTCTGGCAAAGATTTGTTCTTAGTCCATTTTGGTCTTTTTAACTATTCCCAGGGAAGCTCAATTTATAATGAAATCAACCGTTATCCACCTGTGGCTGACGGCTGATACTATTTATACTTTTACACCAGAGAAATGAAATATGACGTACAAAAGAATCAGAGAGCTGCGGGAAGATCATGATCTGACACAGAAATACATGGCTCACTATCTCAATGTGATCCAGCGTACCTACTCACGTTATGAACGAGGGGAAAGAATCATCCCTCCTGATGTCTTATGCAAAATTGCAGACTTCTATAATGTAAGTGTAGATTATCTGCTGGAACGCACAGATACAAAGCAGCCTTATCCTCCCTCACTGCTCTCCAGAAAAACAAAAGACACCTAGCGCACTGTGCCAGGTGTCTTTTGTTTTCTGTCTCAGATTATTTTTTCCTATATGAAAATAAATTTCCTGCTGCCCACAGAATGGTACCTGCAGCAATACATACGTCAGACAGATTAAATACGATCTTACGAATTTCTTTTTTCTTCACATTCAGGCTCACATAATCTGTAACATATCCTTTATTTCGACGATCTGTGTAGTTGGACATTCCACCACCCAGGATCATGGCAAGACCTGCTCTGCTAAGCTTATTTCCGCCGTGGAGAAGCTGGTGCCAGTATTCCCCTGCCACACAGCCCATACCGGCTGCTGCAAGCTCCTAGCAATTCTCCCTGCCGATTTTTACCTTACCAAGAATCTTATCTTTATTGTGACAGTTCCGAAGGAGCAGTCTGCCTCCCAGCACTTCTTCTTTGCTTCCCTGAAGGCGGGTACTGTCAATATGTTCTTTTATCTTATAATCCAACAGAAAAATTCCGCCGGCAATTGTTAGCGAAAGCATAAATGCAGCCTCCTTATTTACCTGGAAAATCCTGACCACTTTCCTCAGTTTCTGTTGAGACCTTTTCTTCCTCTGTACCTGCCTCATTCTCTGCCTGCTTCTCTTCTGTCTCTTCTACAGGTTCTGCAGTCTCAGTGTCCACCACATTACCCTCAGCTTTCTCCGGTTCCGGAGTCGGGCATACAGAGCCACAATATGGACAAAAGGAGACACTTCTGTCTACAGATTTTCCACATGCCGGACAGATTTTCCGTCCCTTCATCTCCGCTGCTGCATCCTTATATCCATCAATAATATCCAGATGCTGCTCAATCTCTTCGCAGAACCCTTTAAGAGCTTCTTCTACTTCTGCACCTTCTTTGTACTTCTCAAAGATCACATTTCCAATGTCTGCTTTCAGTTTCTGTACCATCTGCTCTTCACTGGAAATCTTGCTTTTGATCTTCTGTGCCTCATAAAGCTGACCGGCTTTTTTTCCAAGATCCTTGGTTGTCCTTGTAATTGTGTCACTTAACTCGTCAAAAAAATCGCGTGCCATAATACCATCTCCCTTTCATATAAAAAGTGTTGTAACTATTCAGTACTTTTACGGCTAAAAGCTGTCTCCTGAACAGCTGCAAAATGATGAAACACCTGTTTCCCTGTCTACTGTGCCATCCCGATCAGGGGAATTTCCTGTCCGCGAAGCAGGATTCTCGGACCGCCTGTACCTTCAATATATTCTCTGGTAATGATCACCTGTCCAATACTGTCATCTTTCGGAATCTCATACATGATATCCAGCATATATTCCTCCAGAATGGCGCGAAGACCTCTGGCTCCAGTGTGCTTCTCCAGTGCTTGGCCGCAATCGCGTGAAGCGCATCCTCCTCATAATCCAGCTTCACCTCATCCAGGGCAAGGAGCTTCTGATACTGTTTCAGAATTGCATTCTTCGGTTCCTTCAGAATCTGCACCAACATATCCTCATTCAGTCCGTCCAGTGTATATATAATCGGCAGACGTCCTATAAATTCCGGAATCATGCCAAATGCACGGATATCATCTACTGTCACCTTCTCCAGAATATGTGGATCATTGTCATATTTATCCTTCAGGTCTGCGTAAAAACCGATAGATGCCTGCTTATTCAGTCTCTCCTTGATAATATTCTCCAGATCCGGGAATGCTCCTCCACAGATAAACAGAATATTTCTGGTATTTACCGTTACCATAGGAACCATGGCATTTTTGCTGTTGGCTCCGACCGGCACCTCTACCTCACTTCCCTCCAGAAGCTTCAAAAGTCCCTGCTGAACCGCTTCACCGCTTACATCACGCTGATTGGTGTTCTTTTTCTTGGCCAGCTTGTCAATCTCATCAATAAAGACAATCCCATGCTCTGCTTTCTCCACATCATTATCTGCTGCAGCAAGAAGCTTGGAGATCACACTCTCAATATCGTCACCAATATAGCCTGCCTCTGTAAGAGAAGTAGCATCTGCAATAGCCAGCGGCACGTCCAGAAGTCTGGCAAGAGTTTTTACCAGGTAGGTCTTCCCGCATCCGGTAGGTCCGATCATCAGCATATTGGACTTCTCTATCTCAATCTCATCCATAGTGTCTGTAGCCACACGCTTATAATGATTATAGACAGCAACAGACATTACTTTCTTGGCTCTCTCCTGACCAATTACATATTCGTCAAGGCTTGCCTTGATCTTATGTGGTGCCGGGATCTTCTTAAGATCAATCTCTGGCCTGGCATCTTCTTTTTTCTTCTTTACTTTCTTCGGACGAGGAATTGCATCCTGAATACTGCCAAGATTGATCATACTCACATTAGGCATATTAAGAAGATCGTTCAGATTCAGTCCGTTATTCATCTGCTGGTCATGGTGTCAAAGCTTTTCTGCATACAATCATTACAGATATGTATATTGTTAGGAAGCTCGATCATTTTGCCTGCCTGGCTCTCCGGACGATGACAGAGAAAACAGAATTTCTCATAATCGCTGTCATCTTCGTGATCATCGTTCTTCTCTGTTATATCGCCATCGATGATTTCGTCTTTTTCATCGTCAAAATGTTCAGTCATATAATTATTTCCTTTCCTGCTGCTGTTATCAGGCTAACCAGCAGTCTTTCCTATCTTATGTAAAAATCATTTTTGTTTTCTTATTGTACCATACTTTTCTCTGATTTAGAAATTAACTTTTTATAAAATGTGAAAAGGGGAGCCTTATCAGCTCCCCTTGCATATTACTGATTACCATCCGGTCTTGCACTCAATGTAACAGTTACTGTCGATTCCTCATACTCTCCGTTATTTAACCGTGCCACCTCAATTTCGATTTCTTCACCAGCTGAATAATACTGAAGCTTATCGTTGATATCAGCCTTACTTGAAACCTTCTGGCCATCCAGCTTGGTAATAATATCACTTTTCTGGATTCCGGCATTATCTGCTGCCTCTCCCGGATACACATCCATAACAAATGCACCAGATGGCATATTATACATCTGGATTGCTTCTCTGGAAAGATCGGCGAATTTAACTCCCAGATAGCCAATCTGTGACTCATCTGAAACTTTATCCCTTGTCTTACGATTCATAAGTCTTCCAGAATGGGCTGTGCCTTGGAAATCGGAATGGCATATCCGGTTCCCTCTATACTGCTTGATGCAATTTTGGCACAGTTAATTCCAATCAATTCTCCCTGCATATTTAAAAGGCACCACCACTGTTGCAGGATTGATTGCTGCATCTGTCTGGATCAGCTCCTCATAAGTATTGGAATCGGACTGAACAGTGCGATCCAGGGCACTTACCCAGCCAGATGTTACAGTCTGACCATAACCAAGTGCATTACCAATGGCAACCACCTGCTCACCAACAGCAAGATCATCCGAATTGCCAAGCTGGGCAATTTTGATCTGACTCATGGTTTCTTCCGGAATGTCACTTTTTTCAACTGCAATCACCGCAAGGTCTGTATCCTCGTCAGTTCCTTTTATCTTTGCGGAAACTGCACCATCAATATTCAAGTCTCCATTTCCATTTATATAATTCTCAGTTTCCTGTTCTGCACTTACCACATCACTTCCGATAAAGCAGACACTCAGTGTAGTAGCGCCCTCCACTACATGATTGTTGGTAGCAATGAGAAGTTCATCATCATTCTCTCCGACAATAATACCAGAACCGCTTCCTGTACTGGGATATTCCATTCCATAGCCGAAAAAGCTGCGAATTTCCTGCATGCTTACTGAAGTGATTGCCACGACTGAGGCATTGCAGCCTGGGCAACCCCTGCAACGGGACCTTTTTCATTTGCTACGATTTCTGCATTGATGCCTTCGCCTGCATCTGTGCTTTCTTCTGCCGTGGTACTGGCAGATGCTGAAGAAGTAAGTGTCTCTGCAGACCCTACTGCAGTCTGAGTTTCTTTCTTAAAATATTTATCCGACACCATATTCACTGCCTGAAATACCAGACCTGCCACCAGACCAAAAATCACAGCCAGCGTAATAGTATTTCCTGCTTTCCTTCCAAAACCGGAAGATGCCGCCTTATCATTATGAAGTCTGTGATGTCTTCCTTTCTTTTTTTCCTCAGGCTTCTTCTCCTGTTCATCAACCTGATAATGCGCATATCTGGGTTCCGAAGATTGGGACTCAAAACCGCTGTCTTTGGATGAATTTCCGGAAGTATCTGAATTATTGCTGGAAGCGTAATAATTTCCATTGTCTGTGCTTCCTGCACCATCTGAATTTCTGCTGCTGGTATATTTGTAATGATAAGTTACATTTTCATTCAATTCATCTTCGGGGGCCGCTGTCTGATCCGATGCAGCCGATCCGGATTCATCTGTATTCTCTGGCTGTTGGGAGCTGCCATCCGTTTTCTCTGGCTCCTGTCCCCAATTCCATTCATCACTCATTTTCTGCTCCCTTCTATGTTCATAAACAGTGCTGCTGTTCACGTTGGAATCTGCAGCATTCTGTAACATTTTCTTTTATTTATGATACAAGTTTAGCAAGCAATTGTGTTGAAAATGTGATAGATTCATTAAGAAAAGGTGACACGAAAAAAAGTGTCACCTTTCATAGCCACAGTCCCTGTTCACGAAGTGCATAACTGTAAAAACACTGAACAGTTACTCGTTTTTCCAATATTCACGGTTCATAGTACAAAACAGAATCACCTTTTTCGGCAGCTTTTTATATCTTTTTCCAAGAAAATATCCCATATATTTGAAGCCACTTTGCCCTGCCAGCTTGGGAACCAGCCAGATATGCCCTGTTTTTATAAGATAAGCCAGGCTCTTTTTCACAAGGCGAAGTCCCTCTCCCTCTGATGGTACTCCCTCAAAAATCTCCGGATGATCTGCCTGGGAAACACCCAGATCAAAATTCCGGTGAAACTGCTGTCTGCATGAATAATTGTGTGAATGGATCACACAGGCATCTGCAGCATAGGCAATTCCATATCCCCGCTTTGCCATAGTTCCTGCATAGATCATGTCTTCATTAAAAATAGCTTTTTTTACAAAACCGCCAATTTCCTCATAAATACTTTTCTTATAAGCTGCACACACATTGGAGCAAAAATAAGTTTTTATTCCATATATGCCAGTATCTTTTTCCCATTTTATAGAAGAAGTTTCCGGATAATTAAATCTTCTGGTGTATTTTTCCAGATAAGCACAGTCCTCCCGAGCCAGCTGTCTTGCGTAGGCAGCTCCAACTTTGGAATTTTCCTGCAGTGGACGAATCAGATTTCCAATCAGATTTCTGTCTGCCGGAACTGCATCCTGAGTCATAAATACCATAATATCTGAATCAGACAGTCTTGCTCCCCGGCATCTGGTTCCACCGTGGTCAAAATCCGCCTTTTTCAAATGTACCACGTTCACTTTTGGAAATTTTTTCTCCCAGGCCGTGTTCCAGAATTTCTCTTCTGTATTCATAACAAGAATTTTTCCACTGGATAATTCTGTGTGGAAAGAGAATCCAACAACTTCTCAAATTCTTTTCCCGGACGGTATGCAGGAATAATTACGTCAACTGTTTCCATAGTATCTCTCCTCTTTCAGGCTCTGCACGAATAAATATACTTTTGCAATATGGTAACACTGCTGGCAGAGCGCACATCCTTTTCGCGAAAAGGGACCACTTCCTTTCGGATGGTCCCTTTAAATTTTCAATCATGGAATATTTATCTACTGATCAATATCCGCTTCCATCTTCGAAACCGCCATCGCCGGAGCTGTCTCCACTATAATCTCCGCCGCTGTAGTCTCCTCCATTATCGTAACTGCTGCCAGAATCACTTCCACTGTCATAACTGCCATCGCTATAATCGCCGCTATCGTCTCCACTATAGTCGTTTCCGCTGTCATAGCTATTGTCGTAGCTGTTATCATAGCTATTGTCGTAATCGCTTCCACCATAATCGTTGTAATCATAGTTTCCGCTTCCGTCACCCTGCCATACAATATCAGAAGAATTTCCTGCTTCATTACTTGCAATCGGAGACTGGTCAACCAAGGTATCTGCACCGCCTACAAGCTCAATGATCCGGGCATTCGCCTCCACGATGTTCTGTGACGGCTGGTAATTCTCGTCAGCACCATACAGAAACTTATGAAGTTCCTTTACATTATCCTCCAGCGTGTCTGCAACAACCATGCTGGCCTTCTTCACATCCGCAAATTTGTACTTGGCTGGGAAACCGGTAGTATCCGCAATGTTATACCCATCAGCGTCGGAATCAGGTTCAGAATCTCAGTCTTCGTGATGGATGTGGAAATCATAGGAAATACCTCGTCCATAATATTGAAAATGGTGGTAATTCCTGCTGCCTTTGCTTTGTCAACCATCATTCCGATCACACGGCGCTGACGCTCAGTACGTCCCATATCCATGCTTGCAGTGTAACGGATACGACAGTAAGAAACTGACTGTACACCATTCAGATGGTATGTTCCAAGGATTTCCTCCTCGTTCTCCGGCTTGGGATCCGGCAGTTCTACTGGCGTGTAGCTTTTGCCGGTCTCCTGGGAAGTTTCTATACAATAGTCATTCATAAACACCATTCCGCATAGGAAAGAGGAATATCAAGACCGCCAAGTGCATCTATTGCAGCTACCATTGCATTAAAATTAACAGTTACGTAATCCGTAATTTTCAGGTCAAGCATGGTATTCAGCATGGAAATGGCCTGTTCCGGACCGCCATATGCGTAAGCAGCATTTGCCTTGGTATAAGTATCATTTCCAATATCCAGAAGAGTATCACGATATACGGAAGCAAGTTTCACCTCTTTGGTATCATTATTAATACTTGCAATGATAATGGTATCACTGTTCTGTGCATCAAGCGCAGCATTCTTGGAGCGCTGGTCGATTCCGAAAAGTGCATAAGTTGTATAGCCAGACATCTGTGGTGCTGTCACATTCGTAACAATCTTGCTCTCATCCAGCTGAGGTGTCTCAATCTTGTTCAATCTGGAATCAATCTGTCCATATACATACAATCCGCCAATAAACAGCAAAAGACAGATAATTTCCACAATAAACAAAGCAGTCCTCTTTTTTCTACCAGGTCTTGCCATTTTTCTTTCCTTTCTCAATACGCATTCTTATTAATGAATCCTTTAAAGATCGTCATAAACATTATCTTGATATCAAGCCCTACAGTCCAGTTCTCGATATAGTAAAGATCACACTCAATCCTCTTGCGGATGGAAGTGTCACCTCTGTATCCGTTTACCTGTGCCCATCCGGTCAGCCCGGGTCTTACCTGGTGCTTCACCATATATCTCGGAATCTCTTCACGGAACTTTTCCACAAAAAATGGTCTCTCAGGTCTTGGCCCTACCAGACTCATATCTCCCTTAAAAATATTAAAAAGCTGGGGAAGTTCATCAAGGCTGGTTCTTCGCATAAATCTGCCGATTGCTGTAACCCTGGGATCATTTTTTACTGTCCAGGCTTTCTTCTCTCTGCCTCCGGCTGAATCTCCATAGAACGGAATTTATACATCCAGAAAGTCTGATTATGGAGACCCACACGTTCCTGACGGTAGATCAGCGGTCCAGGAGAAGTGAGCTTTATCAGCGCACATAGTACCAGCATGATCGGCGACGCCACAATAATTCCAATAATGGAGCCACAGATATCCATTATTCTTTTTATCATGGCATTAAAAGTATTACTAAGAGGAACATACCGGATATTGATCACCGGAAGTCCCAGAATATCCTCTGTATATGGTTTCGTAGGAATAATCTTATTATAATCCGGAATAAATTTTGTATGCACTCCTGATTTCTCACAAAGCGCTACAATCTCCTCCAGTCGGTAATATTCACTTAATCCCAGTGTAATCGCAATCTCGTCAAGCCTGTTCTCCGGCAGGATCACGTTTAGATTGGCAATTCTTCCGATCACCTTGACGCCTTTATACATGGTACCTGCAGTAATATTGTCATCCAGAATGCCTCTTACCACATATCCCCACTGAGTTCTGCTGAATGCGGTCAATATACTCTTCTGCTGCCCGGCTGTACCCAACCAGCACTACCTGTTTCTGGTTCAGTCCTTTCTTTCGCATTTTGCGCAGGCTGTAGAAAATGAACATTCTTGCTCCCCAGCTTGCCACAATGCAGATTCCATAAAACATATACAGTACAGAACGAGAAATATCGCCTTCTTCAATGGTATACAAAATAAATGTAGTGATCAGAATACCAAGAGAATTGGCTTTTACAATATTAGACAGCACAAGACGTCTTCCCTGCATCCGCATTGGTTCATACAGTGAAACGCATGATACAGCAAGAATATATGCCGGCAGGATAAATACCAGTGCAGACATATACTGCTGGAAGCTTCTGGCCCGGACAGCATTTGCTGCAAAAGGTCCGATAAATCTCAGCGCCCAGGCAAACATATAAGATAACGTAATTACACAGGCATCTATAACGACATGGAGCCGACTGAAGTTCTTCTGATTATCTTTAATCAATCTCTGCCACCTCTGCCCTTCTTCGCATGTTGCTGGTTCTGTCACTCACAGCAACCTTCACAAACCTGTTCCTGCTGCGCGTTTCATCCACATCTCACGCTTTAAGCACTATCTGGTCTGTGACTTTCTCTATCTTATAATAGATAAAACAGAATTGCAATAAATTCTTCATACATTAACACGAAAAATAGTTACGAAATAATAACGAATCACTTCTGCACAAACTTTTTATACCATAAATCTGTAAATTATATTCCACCACAGTTCCAGCTGGATTCTGGCGTATCTTCCAAGATTTCTCATGTGGAACTTCACTTTTTTATTTCTGTGACTGATCTGGAACCCATTTTTGATTCCTGCCACATACTCCCTGCCCATTCCCTTCTGGGAAAAAACAGGATCTTCATGCCAAAGCCCGGCACCAGAAAAGGTAGATTCAAAATAATCTGAAGAACCGGCATATTTTTGTAGATCAGATAAATATTATTTCTTGAAGAATATCTGGTCTTAAACTGATTGTATCTGGATCCGCTTGTTCCGCTGCCTACATGATAGACCAGTGCAGCTGGCACATACCAGTTCTCATATCCAAAGATTCTGGCACGATAGCCCACATCAATATCTTCCAGATATGCAAAATGCTCTTCATCAAAATATCCGATTTTCTCAAAAACCTTCTTGCGGTAAATAGCCGCGCCAGCGCATGAAGTGAATATCCGCCCTTCCTTCTCAAAGGAATGGATATCCTTCCCTTTGCCCCGGGCATATGCCCAGCCAAGAGCAGAATAATAATTCCCTGCGTCATCCAGTTTATCCCGGTCATGATAACAGATCATCCTTGCACTGCAGGAGAAGGCCTTCTTATGACGCTTTATAGCTGCCAGCATTTCCCCTACAAAATTCTTATCTACTTCTGTATCGTTATTCAAAAGGAGCACATAAGGTGTCCGTGATGCATAAATCCCCTCATTTACAGCTCTTGAAAAGCCGAAATTATCTGGCAGCTCCACAATGTGTACCCAGGGAAAATTTCCCATTACAAAGGCAACGCTTCCATCTGAGGATCCATTGTCCACCAGAATGGTCTCAAAATTCTGAAACGCCTGCTGCTCCAGGCTTGAAAGCACACCCTCCAGATATGCCATCCATTATAATTGGGAATAATGACTGATACTTCCTGCATAATGTCTTCTTAGTCTTCCTCCTTTTTGCGGTCATGCCCGGAAGTGGTCTTAAAGAATAATTCCACTTGGTCAGGGAAAGATTCTTATTATAATTGGGATCACCGTTCTTCAGAATATCGATCCAGTTACATCTCATATATTCGATTTCCCGCTGGAAACGTCTGACTTTCACCTCATTGTTCTCTGCTCCGCGGGTCTTGGATTCCATATGGTAAAGCCTTGCATAAGGATCATAAACCACCAGATAACCTGCTTTCGTAGTCTTCAGGCACAGATCCACATCGTTAAAGGCGACTGCAAGTTCTTCTGTGAAGCCGCCCACTTTGTCAAAAGCACTGCGCTTCATCATCATACAGGCTGCAGTTACAGCGCTCATATCCTGTAAAACAGACGCCTTGTGGAGATATCCGGTACGATCCGCAGGCATATCCACAAACATATGACCTGCAATTCCACCAATTCCGATCACACAGCCTGCGTGCTGGATGGTATTGTCCGGATAGATCAGTTTCACACCTACCGCTCCCACTTCTCTTCGCTGACACACCCCCAGCATTTCTCCCATCCAGTCCTCTGTAATGACCGTTACATCATTATTCAGAAAAAGGAGATATTCACCTCTGGCATTTTTAACCCCAAAGTTGTTGATTGCGGAATAGTTGAATTCCTTTTTCCAGCAGATCAGATGGATCCTGGGATCCTCTGAAATCTTCCTGTAATAATCAAAAATCTCATCTGTAGTGCTGTTATTCTCCACGATAATGATCTCATAATTGTCGTAGAGTGTGTTCTTCTTAATAGATTCCAGGCATTTCTCCAGAGTTTCCTTCTCGTCTTTATTGGGAATGATAATGGAAACAAGCGGATGTCCCTGTACCGGGTATTTCACTCTGTAAAATCCAAGATCCGGAGTATGGCTTACAGTACCTTTTACTCCAGTCCTCTCAAGATGTGCCTCGATAGCGCGCTTGCCTGCTTCAAAAGCGTACATCTTACTTGCAGGATTATCAGCAGTAGATGCCTTGTGGGTACGCCAATGATACAAAATCTCCGGTACATGCACCACTTCCCTGGCTTTTTCCACACAGCGGAAAATAAAATCATAGTCCTGTGCTCCGTCAAATTCCTTGCGGAATCCGCCCACTTCTTCTACCAGCTGCCGCCGCACAACAAAAAAGTGACAGATATAGTTATTGGAACGAAGCAGATCAATATTAAAATCTGGCTTCAGGTGCGGCTGAAAATGCTCGTCCAGTTCAGCAGTCACCTTATCCTCATCTGTGTATACTGCATCCCCGTGCTCATGCTGGTTCAGTGCATTCACAACCTCGTAAAGAGCATTTGGCGCAAGAAGATCATCATGATCCAGAAGCCCCACAAATTCTCCCTTTGCCATGGCAAATGCAGCATTGGTGTTCTCTGCAATCCCTTTATTCTCAGTGAGTTCCTGCCAGCGTACTCTCCTGTCCCTGCTGCTGTATTCTTCCAGCACTTTTCTCATGGACTGATCTTCCGGACTTCCATTGGCAATGCAAAGCTCCCAGTCCTCATAGGTCTGTGCTTCCAGTGAATCGATCATCTGCCGCAAAAATAATTCCGGAGTACGATAAGCCGGAACTACCACGCTGATAAGAGGTGCGTAAGCAAATTTTTTCTTTCTTTGTTTGTCAAGGACCGTCTGGTCCGGCACATATGCCGCGTACCAGGGACCATAAGGGATCTCCTCCGGCTCAAAGCGCTCGTGCAGCCGTATCCAGAACTCCCTTGGACCATAATGCTTCAGATACAAAAGTCCCTTCTGGATCATGTAAGGAGATAATTTTTTGAAGAAACGAGACCACTGGATCCGTCCCTCTGATCCGTTTTTATCGCTCATATTAAAATCCTTTGCTTTTATAATGACCCTATTTTAACATTGAAGAAACAATTTTGCAAGGAAGCTGTAAAAGAAAGGTTGAATTGAACCACATTTTAGGATATGATTATATTTGTATTATATTTTTCTATTTTACAGGAAAAATATACTATATGTTATACTTGCAGCAGAATTGTATCTGCACTGTCAGAAAGAGTGTTACCATGTTGTTCACAGACAGCACTGCAGATACCCTTATTTTAATACAGGAGTTCATTATACTATGAAAAAGCGAAAGATAACCTCAGTTTTTCTGGCTCTTGGTCTTTTTGCATCTCTTCTTTTCCAGGTTCCCATATCTGCAGAAGAGGCAGACCAGAGTGCAACAGTTGAAGCATCAGGTACCATATCTACCAATTCCATTTCCGGATGGCCACAGGCTTCCGATATTTCTTCTGAAGCGGCTGTAGTCATGGAGAATACCACCAATACCATTCTCTATTCCAAGAATGCAGACGAAGTACTTTTCCCTGGAAGTACAGTCAAGATCATGACCTGTCTTCTGGCTCTTGAGAATACACAGCTCACAGATGAGGTTACCATGACCGCCACCGGAGTTTCCGGTGTCACAGACGGTGGTGCCAGTATTTCCTCACAGGTTGACGAGGTCTTCACTGTAGAGCAGTGCCTGTATGCCATTATGGTTGCCTCAGCCAATGATATTGCACTGCAGATTGCAGAGCATGTAGGCGGTTCTGTAGACGGCTTTGTCCAGCAGATGAATACCCGGGCACAGGAGCTTGGATGTACCAATACCGTATTCACGAATCCCACCGGACTTCCGGATGACAACCAGCACACTACAGCCCACGACATGGCGCTGATCATGCAGGCCGCCATCCAGAATGAGTCTTTCAGAACCATCGCAGCAGCCACCAGCTACACGATCCCTGCCACCAATAAAGCGGCAGCCCGTAACCTGACCAGCAAATTCACCATGACAGATACTGGCAGCACCGGATTTTATGAAGGATGTATCGGCGGTAAGGAAGGTTATACGGAAGCTCCGGAAGTACACTGGTATGTGCAGCCCAGCGAAATGGCATGACTCTGATCAGCGTAGTCCTGAAAGGTGCTTCCGGTCAGACAGCTCCTGATGCAGCCTCTATTCTCAATTATGGATTCGATCAGTTTGTAACTTTATCCCTTGGAGACAGCGATTTCAGCATTATCTCCGGCGGTGATGTAGTAGTTCCAGCCGCACCGGTGCCGATAGCCTTACCACAGAAGATTCCCAGAACGGCGACCAGATTGACCGCACCTACCTTTTTAACGGCACTTCTGTGGGATCTGCAGTCCTTGAAGTTGTTCAGTCTGATGATACTGCCTCCGTCCAGGAAGGTCAGCAGCACATGCAGGCGGCCAAGGACTACTCCGATAATCACACTGAAATTCCGTATTTTGTAATTGCCGGTGTATTCTTACTTCTTCTGATTCTTTTGATCTGGAGGATCGTGAAAATTGTAAAATCCTAATAAAAAACCCAGTCGGGACAGGTATCTTCCTCTCCCGACTGGGTTTTTATGTTAGTTCTGCATCAAACTATTTCATCCTTCTTCTCATACGCCATCCTGAATGCACAATCTCCTCTCACAATACTCAGATTCGGATTGTAATACGGATCACCCTTTTTCAGAAAATCTCTGTAACGTTCCCGGAAATGATCCACCTCTTTCTGAAGACGCGCCTTCTTCTCCGGCGTATTCTCCAGTCCGCGTGACTTAGATTCATAATGGTACAGGCAGGCCTCCGGAGTAAATACAACCAATTTACCAAGTGCCCTTGCCCTAAGACAGAAGTCAATATCATTCAGTCCCACTGCAAAGCTTTCATCCAGCCCATGAAGTTCCTCAAAAACGCTTCGCTTCACCATCAGACAGGCGCCTGTTACTGCGCTCTCATCCTGTGTAGTTGCCAGTCTCCACAAATATCCTGTGGCATATCTGTCATATCCGGTAAGAATATGTCCTGCAAAACCTGCGATTCCTACCACGACACCAGCATGCTGAACCGTATTATCCGGGTAAAGGAGCTTGGCTCCTACAATGCCCACATCCTCTCTCTGGCAATAGCCATCATGTTCTCCAGCCACTCTGGAGTAATAACCTCTGTATCATTATTCAACAGAAGTAAATAATCTCCATCCGCATATTTTGCACCAAAATTGTTGATTGCTGAATAGTTGAAGGGACCATCCCATGTAACCACTTTTGCCTGAGGATACCGCTTCTCAAGTTCCTCATAATAGTGGAAGGTCTCTTCCTTCTCACTGTTATTCTCAATTACTATAATCTGGATATTTTTCCAGGTGCTCCTCTCCAGAATGGAAGTCACACATTTATTCAGATCCTCTGTATGATCCTTATTCGGAATCAGAATTGATACCTTCGGGTCACCCTCTATAACAAAATGGGTTCTGAAAACGACCGGGCATCCAGTGTATTCCACCTCTGCCTTAATTCCCATGCGCTCATAATGCCCTGCAAGAGCCTTTTCTCCTGCGATCACTGCATATGGCTTGTCATCCGGATTGCCCGCTGTGGAACCCTCATGCTTCTCCAGTGATACAGAATTTTGGGAATATGGCGGATTTTCTCACTGTCTGTATGCTCCGTGCAGCGAAGCAGAAAATCAAAGTCCTGGGAACCGTCATATTCTGGCCGCAAAAGTCCTGTTCGGTCGAGAAGTGTTCTCTTTACAACCACCAGATGGCAGATATAATTTACGCAGCACAGATAATCAGGGTTAAAATCCGGCTTAAAATGAGGGAAAAGCCGATTTCCTCTTATATCAATAATATCCTCATCAGAATAAATAAGATCCGCCTCCGGATGCTGTGAGATTTCCTTTGCCATCTGATAAAAAGCTTCCTCTGCCAGGGTATCATCATGATCTGCAAATGCAATATAATTTCCAGTGGCAATTCCAATAGCAGCATTTGTATTGTCTGAATCTGCAGCTGTTTCTCATTGAAAACAACTTTGATCCTTGGATCCTTTTTCTGATACTCTTCCAGAATACTGCGGATCGGAGAATCTGCTCCACTTCCATCTGAAAGGCAAAGTTCCCAGTTGCTGTATGTCTGCGCCAGCACAGAATCCACAAGAGCCTTCAAAAGGTACTTATCCGTCTTATAGAGAGGAACCACAAGGCTAAACTTAATGTTCTCCTGAAAAACAGTCTTTCTCTGCTGATTCAGTTCTTTCTTAGTAACCCTGTTCTCCTTCAGCCAGGTCTGGTAAAGACCGTCTCCCTTGCTCAATGCTTCCAGCTTGATCAGCGACTTCCGGATCACAGTATGAATGCCATTGGAACGATAATTCTCCATTGCCTTTTTCGAATAAAGGCTGGCTTTTGCCTTAAAGCGTTCGCCCTTTGAAATACCAATCTGGTAGACTGCCTTTTTTCCGTTCTCATCCTTTGCAACAAGATAAGCCTTCTTTCCAGATACATTTTCTGCCTGGATATGGAATCCGCAATCCTTATTCACTTCGCATTCCCGAAACATTTCTGCCACGTCCATTCGGGTATTCCGCTTCAGGGTTATTTTCACAGGCTTTTTATTTTCATCATATACCTGCAGGGAAACCGGTGTAGTTCCTACCGCCCAGCCGGCAAGGATAACCTTCTTCTGCTCTCTGACTATAGATTCCCCATCTACAAAAAGCTGAGGTTTTCCCTGTTTTCTCATAAGATCCGGGGTTTTCATCTTATACCAGAGGAAACGCTCCTTTCCGTTAACAGCGTATACCTCAAGTTTTTTGTAATTCTGCAGATTTTCAGGCAGGGTAACTAATACCTCCACCCATTTGCTCCTGGATTTTTCGTCTCCACAGCCTCATAAATCCGGTCATCACAGTAATCAGTTTTTCCTCAGAAGGAAGGCGGATACCATCCAGATAACACTCTATATCTGCTTCCTTTGAAACCCTTCCTGTGATCATATATTTGCAATTATCATTCAAAAGAAACCGTTCTTTTTCAACCAGCATTACCTTTTGATTCATTCTACTTTCCTTTCTTTGCAGAAGATTCCCGACCATTTTTCAGACGGTCCACTGCTTCTCTCGCCCGCTCTCCAAGCACTCCTTTAAGACTGTGGCTTCTCACCTCAAGGGCACGGATCTCATTCAGCATATCTTCTTTTGCCTCATCAATCTCCAGGTTCAGTGTAAGATTCTTAGCACCTTCCGGAACTTCTATATCTACAATGCAGGGATCAAACCGTGAAAGGAAGGCCCAGCTGCCGCAGATTGTTCCATCGGGTGTCAGAACCCCATCCATGGAAGCTGGCATCCTGTCAAACGGATTGCTGCAAGATGTACCGTACACGGATGATCACCTGGATCAATTCTAATAAACCTGCAGCTTTTCGGCAGATTCAAGGTGCATTTTACCTTTCCGGCCATAATAGGTCTTTTTACAGAACTTGCTTCGGAATACATACCTCTTTGTTCTGCGAAATATACCTGCAGCGGTCCCAGATTACTCAGGGACAGATATTCCACCCCTGGAGTCATTGTGGCATACATCTCCCTCATAGGAACATGCATGCCTGTAATATATACCTGAAAACCGCTTTCCATTCTGGAAAAACTGGTTCTCATCACTTCTGAAATACCAAATTTCTCATAAAATCCGGCTGCATTCAGCACTTCACGCACTTTATGCGTCTGTATATAGTAATGGATGATCCGATACAGTACAAATTCACAGGGAACAGGAAACTCAAATGTCCATTCATAGTCCAGAAGCGTATATGGACTGGTCATTACAACATTGTCACAGATCATATCAATATTCGTAACATCTGTACATGTCAGTCCGCCAGGCATAGGCACATCACCGAAAACATTTTTGAATTCCTCAGTTATTGTGAACGGCTTCTTGCTGTGAAGCTTCTGTATGTTTTCCAGATATTCTGTGAAATTTTCTCAGCTTTTTCCTTTTCTCCCTTTCCCAGCAGATCATCCAGATATTCTGCAAGATTCTCCTGTTCCAGATACTCAAAATAAGCACAGTCTTCGCCTATCTCGCACTTGTTGCTCAGAAACGGAACTTCCCCATACATCTGATCAAGCTTCTGATTCCATTTTTCATACGAAGAACATGTTCTTTTCCTTCCGGATACAGCCATTTTTTCTCCAGCCATCTTTTCCCATCTTCTTCCACAATGTCAGTGCGAATTGCGAAGGAACGGCTTCTTTCATTGGAATATTTACTGAAAATAATCTCTTTCATTTGTTTTCCTTCCTTTCCACAATCACCAGGAATGAATTGGAAAATTCCTGAAAAAGTCCTGCATCAGTGAGGGAATCGTATACTTTCCCCTCATTGAACAATTGTATTCTGTTACGGTCAAAATTACAGAAATTATCCCGAAGCTCGCCTTTCTTCGGCAGACGCTTGTCTGAATAAATAGTCATCGGGAATTTATAATCCGGATATGGATAATAGAAAGTGGTCTTAAATTCACCAGCCTGGTCAATAATATCAGACAGTTCCTTTCTGGAAAAAGTCCGCACACTTCTGGTATCCGGATAGTTCTCCAGTCCTTCAAAATATTTTCCCACATGATCTTCGGTGCAGCCGGCCCAATATTTCAGGCCAAGTCGGTTCTCAATCGCGATCACGATTCTGCCTCCCAGTGCCAGATGGCGGGCAATGCGTCTGAGCATTTCCACATAAGGCTGTGCTGTCCCGATATAGCCCTGGGAATATTCAAACACACCGATCAGGGTAATGTAATCATATTTCTCAGTAAGGCTACTCTCCACATCCTGAAAATTTCCTACCATAATTTTCACATTATCACATTCGCGATTTCGATATGCATTGATGGTGCTGCGCATTTTTGACAGATCGATACAGGTGACACTTTTGGCTTTTCGCGCGAGAACTCCTGTGATCGGTCCACATCCGGATCCGATTTCCAGAACCTTCTGTTCTTTTGTGATAGGGAGCCACTCCAGAATGTTCTGGCGAATATGTGAAAAATGATAAAGAACCGGCCAGCTGTTTCGCTCATAGATCAACTGGTTTAGTTCCTTCTCCTGATAATTTTTCGCAATTTCAAGAAGCTCTTCTTCCACAGGACCATCGCTGTACAGATCCTCGCCTGGGTAATACTCATAATCTAATGTTACGTTTCCGATTTTTTCCTGCATATTTTATTATTCCTCTATCCACACTTTGGAATTCATATCGTAGAATCCAACTGTATTTTTGGAAGAAACCACAGTTATGTTGCATGCATCATATAAACGATGGAATACGGTAAAATCTCCATTCCGATAGCCGGTACAGCCAAAGGAGAGAAGATATTCCCCACCCTGCATATCCATTTTCTGCTCAAAAACCACTACACACTCATCCCCTGCGTCTGTGTGTTCCACATTCACACCTTCATACATAGTGTTGGTTCCTGTGATCTCAGTTCCCTGAATATTCTTGAATGTGAAAGCCATAATAGGCTGCTGAATGCTTTCATGAAAATGAATGCGCATTTTAATCTGAAATTTAGACCCCTTCTCGATCGTGTTGGTCTGAAGGCTCTTGGAATCCATTACAACGAAGTCTGTGATCTCAGCCTGTTTTTCCCCATACTCCAATGTGTTCGGTTCACAAGGAATCCCTGTTTCCAGTCTTCTTTCTTTGTCTCTGAGCCTTCTGCCTGTTTCACCGGATCCTGATGTACCAAAAGCTGCTTATACATGTCTACCATAGCTTTAGGCGTACCCTCGTCCAGCATGACACCCTGATTCAAAAGAATAACACGATCGCAGTATTTGGAAATGCTTCCCAGGTCGTGACTTACAAACAAAATAGTTTTGCCCTGTTTCTTAAATTCCTCAAACTTGTGATAACATTTTGCCTGAAAGAACACGTCGCCCACAGACAACGCCTC
>ENA-OQEX01000465-OQEX01000465.1-human-gut-metagenome-genome-assembly--contig:-NODE-465-length-21621-cov-14.925095_pt1 | contig 21621 bp, 25 predicted proteins | sample MGYA00242802_ERZ504649 | MGnify/ENA primary metagenome ERZ504649 (study PRJEB26092, sample SAMD00036194) | human gut metagenome | host: Homo sapiens | study: EMG produced TPA metagenomics assembly of...
GTACGGAAACGGATTGGTCCCGGCCATCAGACGGCGGGATGAACTTACAGGTTTCCTTCCGGCATGCATCATCCGCAAGGATTAGCGTAATCGCGGACTGCGGATGAGATGCCGTATGTCAGACGAGATGCCAGGAGAGGCGGTGCAGGTCGCTGGGCCCGAATTCAGCGATGGCGTCACGGTGTGCGGCCGAACCGTAACCCTTGTTGTGGGCCCATTCATAGGGTTCATATTGGGGTTGCGCTCCCAGTTCGACCATGAGCCGGTCTCGCGTGACTTTGGCGATGACGGCTGCGGTGGCCACGGTGGCGCAGTACCTGTCGCCCTTCACTTTGGTAGAGACTTCCGCAGGAACCGGCACGTCAGGCGCGTCGAAGGTGTTCAGCGCTTTGGTGATGTAGTCGTTCGGTCCGTCGAGGATCGCACCAACCTTCACCGGCTTGCCGTCAAGCATGCCATCGCCGTCGATGCCGAGTTTCTCTTCCGCTTGGCCGAGTGCGCGCAATGCGGCGATGCCAAGCGCATAGGAGATGCCCCAATCGTCGATTTCCGTGTTGCTGGCCGAGCCGACCGCCCAGGACGCGCACCACGATTTAAGCTCTTCGAATATGGCTTCGCGGCGGTGTTCCGTCAGCATTTTGGAATCGGCCACGCCGTCGGGCACTTGCAGCGGCGACGAACCGGCCAGGTCGCACGTGCGGATTGCGGCGGCGCCGACCATGACGGGACCGGCGAGCGAGCCGCGGCCGACCTCGTCGAAGCCGACGATCACGTCGTAGCCGGAGGCCGCGATCGCCCGTTCCATATCCAGCGTGGGCACTACGGAAACGGACATCAGTCGGCAGATCCTTCCGGCACGTCCCTGAACACGTCGTGATGCGCGTCCAGCGTGCTGATGTGGTTCAGCGGCCAATACTTGACCAGACCGACGCCGACCACGTCGGAAACCGGCACGAGGCCGTGCGAGGAATCGTCCTGATGGTAGCGGGAATCAGCGGAATTGGCGCGATTGTCGCCCATGACGAACACATGTCCCGCAGTCACTTTTTCACTGAACGCGAAGGAGCTGGGGTCCACGCCGGAGCGGATGTACGAAGTTTCGTCGATGGCCACACCGTTGACCGTGACCGGCTTGCCGGGCCCCTCGCAGGCCACGGTGTCACCGGGCAGGCCGATAAGTCGTTTGATGAGGTAGTCGCCGCCGAATCGGCCGCTGTTCTCCTGCTGCAGCCAATGGTCAGGTCCTTGAAGACCACCACGTCGCCGCGCTGGAGCTTGAAGACTTTGGGGGTGAGTTTGCTGGTGATGACCCGGTCGCCCGGTTCGATGGTGTTCAGCATGGAGCCGGACGGAATCACGTAGAAGCCGAACAGGAACATGCGCACCAGCAGCACGATGACGATGGGTATGCCGCACCAGATCAGGGTGTCTCGTAAGCCGAAGCTTTCCTCGCTTTCGACTCTTTTTCTGGCATGCTTCATGGGATTCCTTACCGTCCGGTTTCACGCACTGGCCCCTATCATAGCGGCCCAATATAGAAAATCGGCTCCTCGACGGGTTGCCGAAGAGCCGATTTCACGCTTTATTCGCGATTCGAACTCACTTCTCGGAGTTGTCGCGGCGCTCGACGATACGAGCGGCCTTACCGCGCAGGTTGCGCAGGTAGTACAGCTTGGCGCGACGCACGCGGCCCTTGCGGACCACCTTGATGGAATCGATGGCCGGGGAGTGCAGCGGGAAGCGGCGCTCGACACCGGTGCCGAAGCTGATCTTGCGGACCACGAAGGTCTCACGAACGCCGCCGCCCTGACGAGCGATCACCACGCCGGTGAAAGCCTGCAGACGGGAGTTGTTGCCTTCCTTGATCTTCACGTTGACTTCAACGGTGTCACCGGGACGGAAAGCCGGGATTTCCTCGGCCGGCTTCAGGTGCTTGGCGTCAAATGCTTCAATAGCGTTAACCATTGTGTTTCCTCGAGTCGCCGCCGCATATCGGCGCACAGGTAAGGGCTTCGTACGGCGTTCTTGCGATTGCCGTCTCGGCCTGTTCTTCCGCTCCGCAGGTCTGCCTGCGAAGGGTTGCCGATCCGCCGGAAATATTGCGATAAAGCACGGCCGGAGTTACCTGCGACCGTTCCGGCTGGACCCACAGAAAAGCGGGATTATGCGGCGTCCCGCCTTTCGGCACAGCAATAATCAAAAATACCCCATCCGCAAGACACGGATGGGGCATCTCGTTCAGCCACACGTCACGCGGCTTTATGCGCGCCGATCGTGAGTCAGAACTCTCGATTCGCGCGGTAGAACTTGATCAGGGACTGGGTGGACGGATCCTGGGCGGCCAGGGCGTCGTCATCCTTGGAGATGGCCGGGGTGATCTGCTTGGCAAGCTGCTTGCCGAGCTCGACGCCCCACTGGTCGTAGGAGTCCAGACCCCACACGGTGCCCTCGACGAAGGTGATGTGCTCGTACAGGGCGATGAGCTCGCCGAGCGCGAACGGGGTCAGAGCCACGCCGAAGATGGAGGTGGTCGGACGGTTGCCGGTGAACACGCGGGCCGGGACGATCTCTTCCGGGGTGCCCTCAGCGCGCACTTCGTCGGCGGTCTTGCCGAAGGCCAGGGCCTTGGTCTGGGCGAAGTAGTTGCCCAGGAACAGCTCGTGCACGTCCTGGTCGCCGTCCTTGGTCGGGTTCGGGGTGTTCACGAACGCGATGAAGTCGGCCGGGATGAGCTGGGTGCCTGGTGGATCAGCTGGTAGAAGGCGTGCTGGCCGTTGGTGCCCGGCTCGCCCCAGAAGATCTCGCCGGTCTCGGAGGTGACCGGGGTGCCGTCCCAACGCACGGACTTGCCGTTGGACTCCATGGTCAGCTGCTGCAGGTAGGCCGGGAAGCGGTGCAGGTACTGGTCGTACGGCAGCACGGCGTGGGAGGCGACCTTGAAGAAGTTGCGGTACCACACGTTCAGCATGCCGAGCAGCACGACGACATTCTTCTCGAACGGGGTGTTGGCGAAGTATTCGTCGATCTCGTGGAAGCCGTGCAGGAACTCCTCGAAGCGGGCCGGGCCGAAGACCACGGCGAGGGAGGTGCCGACGGCGGAATCGACGGAGTAACGGCCGCCGACCCAGTTCCAGAAGCCGAACGCGTTGTTCGGGTCGATGCCGAACTCGGCGACCTTCTCCAGGTTGGTGGAGACGGCGACGAAGTGCTTCTTGATGGCTTCGGCGTTCTTGGCGTCGGAACCGTCGATGGCGCCCTTGGCCTTGAGCTCTTCGAGCAGCCAGGTGCGGGCCTCACGGGCGTTGGTCAGGGTTTCCAGGGTGGTGAAGGTCTTGGAAACGATGATGAACAGGGTGGTCTCCGGATCGAGGCCCTTGGTCTTCTCGGCCAGGTCGTTCGGGTCGATGTTGGAGATGTAGCGGGCGGAGATGCCGGCGTCGGCGTACGGCTTCAGAGCTCGTACACCATGACGGGACCCAGGTCGGAACCACCGATGCCGATGTTGACCACGGTCTCGATCTTCTTGCCGGTCACGCCGGTCCACTCGCCGGAGCGGACCTTGTCGGCGAACGCGTAGATGCGGTCGAGCACCTCACGCACGTCCTTGACGGTGTCCTGGCCGTCGACGATGTACTTGCCCTCGTCCTCGACCGGGCGGCGCAGCGCGGTGTGCAGCACGGCGCGGTCCTCGGTGTTGTTGATGTGCACGCCGGTGTACATGGCCTTGGTGCGCTCGTCGAGCTTGACGGCCTTGGCCAGGTCGGCGAACAGCTGCAGGGTCTCCGGCTTGATCAGGTTCTTGGACAGATCGAAGTGCAGGTCGCCTGCATCGAAGCTCAGCTTCTCGACGCGCTCGGCGTCATCGGCGAACCACTGCTTGAGGCTGATGCCCTCGGACTGCAGCTCGTCGTAGTGCTTCTGCAGCGCGGCCCACTCCGGGGTCTTGGTGGCGTCAACGGGAGGATTGATGGCCATGTTGATAGGTCCTTTCATCATCACTGTGAAGCGGAACGTGACGGTGGAATCTCGTTCGATTTTCCACGGCACGAGCCGTTTTCTTCACCTCACAAGATACTCACAAAAGCCGACAGAACAACACAAAAATGTTTCCCGAGTTAACACATTCGGTCGGAAGCGCGATATACCGCGGTTCCGACCACTTTTCAGCGGCGACATGCCAGATAAACGACGATTACTGAAATCGTATGCAACGTTCAGCGGAAAAGCTTCAACGCACGTGAAAACGGCTGTCGTATGCAACGATCGCATTACGATTACGTACGCAACTTACGCACGACCACGCACGCGGCTTACGCAAGTCAGGCGATGGCGGCGAGCAGGAAGTGCGCGCCGGTCATCATGACCAGGCCGATGATCGCGGACACGGACAGCGAGAAGCCGGCGAGTTTCGCATTGCCGAGCACTTCGTCGGTGAACAGGGTGGAGAACACGGCGATTGGCGCGAGGCAGCACATCACCACGGCTTCGCGCACATTGGCGCCGAACGGCAGCACGAACCATGCGCAGACGGCGAACAGCAGCCGAATGGCAGTCGCAGTTCGATGATCTTCAGCAGCTTCATCACATCGTCACGGCCGGCGGGCAGGTCCATCAGCATGCCGACCATCAGCATGGCGACGAACGAGTTGGCGTTGGCGAGCGGCTCAACGAACGTGGCCACGACGGCGGGGATCTTCACATTGGCAAGCATGAGCACGATCATGACCAGGTAGGTGTCGAACGGGATGGAGCCGAAGAAGCCTTTCGCCACGTTGCGTAGCAGCGCGTGGCGGGCGAGCCTGCGGGCGTCCTTGTCCTTGGGCTTCACGTACGGCAGCACCGGAGCGTTCCCCTGGTACTGCTCGCCCAGCGTCTTGCCTGGCTGGATGTGCAGTAGGGTCTGCGTCATGACGTTCGTGCCGGCCGCCACCATCACGCAGTTGCCGATGTCGAACATGGCCGCTGGCACGATCGCCGCGGTGCCGAGAAACGCCTGTACCACGGGGAAGCAGAAGCAGCCGATGTTGAAGCCGGAACCGTTGAGCATGGTGAACGCGCGATCCTGCACAGGCGTGTGACGTGTGGTGAGGAAGATGAGCACGGGCGGGATGAACGCGACCACGAAGCCGAAGACGGAGATCCACAGCATGCTGGAATCATGCGGGTTCGTGGCGAACGAGTAGATGATGGCGCAGGGCAGAACCAGGTTGAACAGGGCGACCTGCATGATGCGGTAGTCGCGGTTTTTGAATTTGCCGGCGCGTTTGAACAGGTAGCCGGTGAGGATGATGGCCAGCAGCGCGATTGGCTGAATTAACGTGGACATGTGCGCGAGATGGGACTTGAACCCACACGTCAAAGACACAGGAACCTAAATCCTGCGCGTCTACCAATTCCGCCACTCGCGCAATCACCATCCGCGCACGGCGAAAACCGATACGCACGGATGCACATATGCAAAACCCTAGATGCTCGGAAAACCTCCGAACATCTAGGCAGTGGAGCCACTTGACAGAATCGAACTGTCGACCTGCTCATTACGAGTGAGCCGCTCTACCGACTGAGCTAAAGTGGCGCAATGCCCGGTAAGCATACGCTAGCCGCGCACAAGAAACAAAGCATAGCGGAAAAACCGGACGAGCACAAATCGCACGCACGCCATCCAGTGTCGTGCGCCACGGCAAGCGCCCGTCGCGGCCGTCATCCGATGTTATTTGACCAGCGCTTCGATCGATGCGACCAGCGCGCGCAGCGCCTTGCCTCGATGGGAGACCGCGTTCTTCTCGGCCGGCTCCATTTCGGCGGACGTGAGCTTTTCGCCGGCATCGACCGCACGCTGCGGCTGATCGTTCGGCACAAACAGCGATCGTAGCCGAAACCGTTGGCACCGCGCGGGGCACGCAGCAGCACGCCCGGCATTTCGCCGACTTCGACGGTTTCGCTGGCGATCGTGTACGGCTTATCATCATCCGCACCGTCCGCTTTGCGCTCTCCCGGCACGACCAGCGCGGCGGCGCAGCGGAACCGTGCGGTGCGCTTGCTGTCGGGGATGTCGGCCAGCTGCTTGAGCAGCAGCGCGTTGTTGGCCTTGTCGTTGCCGTGCTCGCCGGCCCAGCGTGCGGACAGGATGCCCGGCGCGTTGCCCATGACGTCCACGATCAGCCGGAATCGTCCGCGACTGCCGGGCAGCCGGTGCGTTCGGCACGTCGCGTGCCTTGATGAGCGCGTTCTCCTGGAAGGTCACGCCGTCCTCGACCGGATCGGGCAATCCCAAGGAGCCTGCGGAGACGAGCTCGATGTCGGCGGCGTCCGCGCCGAGACGTTCCTCGAGAATGCGGCGGATTTCCGCCAGTTTGCCTCCGTTATGCGTGGCGACGATGATCTTCATGCCTTACGGTTCCTTCCGTCGTTTTCCTACTTATATCTGTTTTGCGTTGTTCTATGCGCCGAGTCGCCGGCATCGGACCGTCAACGTCCTACATTCAGCGCATGCCGTGCCGTCGATCGGCTCAGTCGAGCGCGAGCGCGGCGCGTTGGGCGGCCCGCAGCTCCCTGTTGCCTTTTTCGGCGAGGTCGAGCAGGGTGTTGAGTTCGGCGCGGTTGAACGGACGATGCTCGGCGGTGCCCTGGATCTCGATGAAATCGCCGGAACCGGTCATGGCCACGTTCATGTCGGTCATGGCCTGGCTGTCTTCGATGTACGGCAGGTCCAGCATCGGCTTGCCGTTGATCACGCCGACGGAGACGGCGGAGACCCAGTCCTTGAGCACACGGTCGGCGGACTTGACGTGCTTGTGTTCCTCGGCCCAATGCATCGCGTCGACGAGCGCCACGTACGCGCCGGTGATCGAAGCGGTGCGGGTGCCGCCGTCGGCCTGCAGCACGTCGCAGTCGATCTGCACCTGGTTTTCGCCGAGCGCCTTCATATCGACGACGCCACGCAGGCAGCGGCCGATCAGACGGCTGATCTCGTGCGTACGGCCGCCGATCTTGCCGCGCACGGACTCGCGGTCGGTGCGGTCGGCGGTGGCGCGCGGCAGCATCGCGTATTCCGCGGTGACCCAGCCCAGGCCGGAGTCCTTGCGCCAGCGCGGCACGCCGGCCGTGAACGTGGCGGTACACATCACGCGCGTGTTGCCGCATTCGATGAGCACGGAGCCTTCCGGAACGTCCGTGAAATGCCGGGTGATGCGCACCGGGCGCAGTTCGTCCACCTTGCGTCCGTCCGCACGCACCACGGTCTGGTCGCCCAACATATCCTTAATCGCTACCATTGCTGTTCTGCACTTCGCTTTCCGCTGATTTCGGCTTTTGCCGCCGTCCGATTACTCGTCTTTTCAGCATTCGACCCTATCACCAGCCAAGCACGCCGCGCCTCGAGACCCCTCCTGCACGTATGATGGGATGCAACCAAAGATTGGCCACCGTGGGTCCTACACTTATGGTCAGTTTCACCAAAAGTCAAGAAAGGCTTTGGAAATGCTGGATTATTCACCCGCACTCATGACCGACATGTACGAATACACCATGCTTGACGCTTGCCTGAAGGACGGCACCGCCAACCGCAAGTGCGTATTCGAGATCTTCACCCGGCATCTGCCGTTGGGCCGCCACTACGGCGTGGCCGCCGGACAGGGACGCATCCTCGACGCGCTCGAGAAGTTCCACCTCGACGACAACGACCTGAAATTCCTCGCCGACCGCAAGGTGGTAAGCCCGGAAACCATCAAATGGCTGGAGAACTTCCACTTCTCCGGCTCCATCAAGGGCTACCGCGAAGGCGAGATGTTCTTCCCGAACTCGCCGATCCTGCAGGTTGAAGGCACGTTCGGCGAATGCACGCTGCTGGAAACGCTGCTGCTGAGCATTCTGAATTACGATTCCGCCGTCGCCTCCGCCGCGTCCCGCATGGCCACCGCCGCGAAGGACCGTCCGTGCATGGATATGGGCGGACGCCGCACGAACGAATGGGCCGCGGTCGCCGCCGCACGCGCCGCCGTGGTGGGCGGATTCAAGGGCACCGCCAACCTGCTGGCCGCGCAAATGTACGGTCTGAAGGCCATCGGCACCGCCGCGCACTGCTTCACCCTGGTGCATGACGACGAGAAAAGCGCCTTCGAATCGCAGATCGCGGCGCTCGGCAAGAACACCACGCTGCTGGTCGACACCTACAACATCGAAGAAGCCGTGAAAACCGCCGTCGAAGTGGCCGGACCGGAACTGGGCGGCGTGCGCATCGATTCGGGCGACCTCGCGTCCCTCGCGCAGCGCGTACGCAACCAGCTGGACGCGCTCGGCGCCACCAACACGAAGATCACCGTCACCAACGACCTCGACGAATACGCGCTGGCCGCACTGCAGACCGCACCGGTCGACTCCTACGGCGTGGGCACCATGCTCGTCACCGGCTCGGGCGCCCCGACCTGCGCGATGGTCTACAAGCTCACCGAACGCGAGAACTCCGCCGGCGAAATGCAGCCGGTCGCCAAGAAGTCGAAGGACAAGGCCACCGTTCCGGGCCGCAAGCTCGCCTTCCGCTCCTACGAATACTCGCTGGCCGACTGCGAACACGTCATCTCCGGCTCCGAAGACAAGCTCGCCGCATACCAGCCGGAAGACGGCTGGAAGGACCTGCTCGTCGACTACGTCACCAATGGCGAGAACCACAGCGAATACCAGGCCACGACGCGATCGTCAACGCGCACAACTACCGCGCGCAGGCGCTCGCCGAACTGCCGATCGGCGCACAGAGCCTGATGAAGGGCGATCCGGTCATCCCGACCGAAGTCACCGTGTTGTGACGTCCGTCATGGCGTGAACCGCCCTGTACAGCGCAAAAGACATAACAAAAACCGACGCCCGGTGAATCACCGGCGTCGGTTTTTGCATAACATACGACGTTGCGCCGCACTCGGTCGCCGCACCCAGCCGCCATATTCAATCGCCACGTTCAGCCACCGCAACCGGCGGCATGAATCGGCAACATGGTCGAACGGCAATCAGAACGAGCTGTTCATCATCTCGTCATAGATGCGCTTGCAATCCGGGCACACCGGGTAATGCGTGGGGTCACGCTTCGGCACCCACACCTTGCCGCACAACGCCACAACCGGACGACCCGTCATCTTCGATTCGGCGATACGGTCACGCGACACATAATGCGCGAAACGGTCGGCATCGCCATTGCCACCGTCATCAAGCTTCGTTTCCTCTTCAGGACGTTCCAGAACGGCGGTACCGGTACCCGCATCCGGGTTGGACAGCGGCGAAACCGGATCGTCGGATCCGAACAGGCCATCGAAAATCGCAAATGCCATAATTAAGACTCCTCACACAAGCCGCGATCGCGGCCCCACTGCCTTCCATCATAGCCGAGCCGCATTGCGCCGCCACCCGTGCGCACGAACCGCGCCAACACGGGCATACGCCGATGTTGCGCACGTTCTCAACCAATCGCGGTACGCTTAAGGTTATGACAATTGCAGTTTGCCCCGGGTCGTACGACCCAGTGACCGCCGGCCACCTGGACGTCATCGAGCGTTGCGCGCGCTTTTTCGACGAAGTGCATGTGGTGGTGGCCGTGAACGCGGCGAAGACGCCGATGTTCTCCGAAGAAACCCGTGTTGAGATCATCCGCCAGGCGCTCGCCAAGCGCGGTTGCACCAATGTGAAGGTGGCGTCGACCACCGGCCTGATCACCGACTATTGCACGAAAATCGGTGCGACGGTCATCGTCAAAGGACTTCGGCAGAACGGCGATTACGAGGCTGAGCTGGGCATGGCATTGGTCAACCGCAAACTCGCCGGAGTGGAAACGCTGTTTCTGCCTGCGGCCCCGGACCTGGAGCACATCTCCAGCTCCATCGTCAAGGACGTGGCACGGCACGGAGGCGATGTGACGGGCATGGTGCCCGATTGCGTGATTCCGCTGCTCGGCGAGGCGCTCAAGAACGAAAAGAGAGCATGATGAGTGAAGAGACCAACGATTTCAAGCCGCTTGCTGACGCCGATGACGCCACGTCGCAGCAGCCGGTCACGGCGGCGGCCGATTATCCGGCCACCGGCGCTGTTGCCGGTACCGCAGCGACCAACAACTCCGCAACCGGCAATGCCGCCGATCGTGCTACGGATGAGCCGGCAAAGCCCGCGAAATCGTCGAAACCGTCGATTTCCATGTCGGACCTGCCCGACCTTCGCGCCACGTTCGACCCCAACGCACCACTCGACGACAGTTCGGATCGCAGCCGCGACGAATTCACCACCGTCTACGACATCATCGACAGCATCGAAGAGGAATTGGACGAGGCCAAGCCGATTCTGTTCGCGCCGAGCTCGGTGCGCGTGGACCGCGAATCGTTCACCGGCAAGCTCGACAAACTCAAGAAGATGCTGCCAGTGCAGCTGGAACGCGCCTCCGCGCTGATGCGCGAATCGGAACGCCGTCTGGAAAGCGCGCAAACGCAAGCCAACGCGATCATCGCATCCGCGCAGTCGCGTGCCGCCGACACCGTACGCGAAGCCAACGAGCAGGCGCAGTTCCTTGCCGGGCAGGAGAACGTGACGGAACTCGCCAGGCAGAAGGCGCGCGGCATTCTCGACCAGGCGCAAGCCAAGGCCGACAAGCTCACGCAGAACGCCGACAAATACTGCATCACCATGATGGAATCGTTGCAACAGCAGGTCGACAAGATCGGCACCGGCGTGCAGGCGGGCCTGAACGTGCTGTACGATCGCCAACGCGAAGCCGGCGCGCATCTGGACCATCTCGACGCGGACGATTATCCGGAAAACTGAACAAGACGCGTAACACGCGTGGAACGCATAGCAAAACGCATAGCAAGAAAGCGATGAAAGACTGAACTATGGCACGTACTGAAGATTCCCCATGGGCCGTTTCCGTGGCGCAGGTGGCCTCGCGTCCGGGGCAAAGCAAGGAGATCGACGCCACTTTCCCCGCGCCGAGCGGCATCGGCGATGAAATCGTGGGCGTGGACGAAGGCACGGATGTGAGCGTGGTCGGCTCGTTCGATTCGATCGTCGACGGTCTGATTCTGAACGCGCGTATCAGCGCTCCCGTGCATGCCGAATGCACGCGCTGCCTGAAGCCGATCCAGCGCGATTGGACGGTGAACGTCACCTCCTTCTTCCCGTATGAGGACAAGTCCGCCGCCGGCAAGGGCGGAAAGGCCGGCAAGAACGGCAAGGAAGAGGAAGTGGACATCATCGCCGGCGAGGACGAGGCGGAAGACACGTACCCGCTGCTCGACGGCGGCGCATGGGCCGACCTCGAGGCGCTGCTGCGCGACACGCTGGTCGAGGAACTGCCGCTGCAGCCGTTGTGCAAGCCGGATTGCAAGGGCCTGTGCTCGCAGTGCGGCATCGACCTCAACGAGAACCCCGACCATCAGCATGACATGACCGACATTCGTTTCGCCGCGCTGGAAGGCTGAAAGCCAAGCTGGAAGGCAAGGAATAAGCCGTTCGGATGGGATGGTCCATCGTTTGTACGGAGCTCACGTTAAGATACTGAACGCTTAAGCTCAATCGTTCGAACGAAATAGAGGAAACACAATGGCACTGCTAAGTACAAGACCTCGCGCGCGAATACCCATTCTCGCCGCGCAAACTGGAAGGCCAAGCGCCCAGACCGTTACCTGCCCGAACTGCGGCGCTCCGACGCTGCCGCACATGGCATGCCCGAGCTGCGGTTCCTTCCGCGGCCGCGTATACCGCGAGGCTGTCCGCTCCATCCACACCAAGTGAGTGGTTGCCGGATAACGGTATAAAGCATCGAAACCCTGCCATCGACGGGTGGCAGGGTTTCTTTTATTATTATCAAGTGATACGGCGATTGCATTGCGATTTATTTCCTCATGCAATCGGCGTACAGCACACGTTGCTTGCGTAGCAAAACCGCCAGATCAGCTGGCGTCTTGCCATGTGCGCAACGGCCACAACCACAGACCGCGGCGGGTTACGGCCCACCGCATGAACGGTAAGGAACATCCATGGCCAAAGAGACCAATCAGGACAACGCACAGAACAACACCCAAACCGAAAACGGCAACAATACCAACGCCGGCCGCATCGGCACGTCCATCACCCCCGAAGGCGAGATGACCGCCAATGTGTTGCTCGAGGCGCTCGGCACCACAATCGAGCCGGACCTGCTCGTCGAAGCGCTCACCCACCGCTCGTTCTCACACGAGCACGAAGGCGCCAAGAACTACGAACGACTCGAATTCCTCGGCGACGCGGTGCTCGAACTGGTCTCCACGGAAACGCTGTACAAGGTGCATCCCGACATGAACGAAGGCCAGCTGGCCAAAATGCGCGCGAAAGCCGTTTCCGAGGAATCCCTGAGCAAAATCGCCCGTGAAAAACTGCACGTCGGCCCGTACATTCTGCTCGGCCACGGCGAGGCGGAACAGGGCGGCGCGGACAAAAGCTCGATTCTGTGCGACATCGTCGAATCGCTGATCGGCGCGACGTTCATCCAGCACGGCATCGACGAGGCGCGCCGCGTGGTGCATCATCTCGTCGACGATACGCTGGCGGAGGTCGCCACCGAAGGTCCGGCGCTCGATTGGAAGACGTCGCTGACCGTCAAGGCGCATGAGATGGGTCTGCCCGACCCGCACTACCAGACGTCGGTCGCCGGACCGGAATACGCACTGGAGTTCACCGCGCGCGCGATTCTCGGCGATGGCGGCGAAGTCATCGGCGTCGGTACCGGCAGCAGCAAACGCAAGGCGCAGCTGGCGGCCGCGGAAATGGGCTGGAAGGCGCTTGACAGTCGCAAGGGCGAAATGGGCGGCAAGCAGAACGGGAAGACGCATAAGTCGCACCACAGGTCACACCGCAAGTCCAACGGTGGCACGCAGGATGCAGCGCAGGGCAAGTAACCGCGCAAACGGTAACGCAAGCGGCGGCACGGCCGGCGTCACGAAACAGCATTACAAGGCAGCGTCGCAATCGCAAAAAATATGGTCCATATCACCATGGCGCGTAACGCGCCAGAATATGGGCCTTTCCGGCGAACCAAGCTGTCAGCCGTTAGCATAGACTCATTATCAGAGAGGAATGCGGCTGCAATCCGCCACAAGCGGTTGCATAGCATTCCGTTTAAGGGGTAAAACGGCGCATGAACGACGCGACCGCGGCCCCTTACGAGGAAATTTTCCACGAACGAGCATGAGAGGGAACATGGTGTTACCTACGCCTCTGCAGGCATTCAGCGGCATGCCAAAGGCATCCGCTACCACTGAAAAGCAGACCATTGTCGACGGCGAAAAGATGACCGGCGCCGAAGCGCTGGTTCGTTCGCTGGAGGATCTGGGCGTCAAGGACGTCTTCGGCGTTCCGGGCGGTGCGATTCTGCCCGTCTACGATTCCATCAAGGACGATACGAAGTTCCGCTTCGTGCTGATGCGTCACGAGCAGGCCGCCGGACATGCGGCAGAAGGCTACGCGCTGACCACCGGACAGGTGGGCGTGTGCATCGTCACTTCCGGTCCGGGCGCGACGAACATGATCACCCCGATCGCCGACGCGAACATGGATTCCATTCCTATGGTCGTCATCACCGGCCAGGTCGGCGTGAACGCCATCGGCACGGACGCTTTCCAGGAAGCCGATATCGTCGGCGCCACCTATCCGGTGGTCAAGCATTCGTACCTCGTCACCCGCGCGCAGGACATTCCGCGCGTGCTGGCCGAGGCGCATTACATCGCACGTTCCGGTCGTCCGGGACCGGTGGTGGTGGACGTCACCAAGACCGCGCAGACCGGCGAAATGTATTATTCCTGGCCGCAGCGCATGATTCTGCCGGGCTACAACCCGACCACCAAGGCGCACGGTCGCGTGCTGTCCGACGCGGCGAAGCTGTTCGAGCAGTCGTACCGTCCGGTGCTGTACGTCGGCGGCGGCGCGGTGCGTTCCGACGCGGGCGAGCTGGTCGAGGAGCTGGCGGAAGTGACCGGCGCTCCGATCGTCACCACCCTTCCGGCGCGCGGCATTGTGCCCGATTCCGATCCGAAGGTGCTTGGCATGCTCGGCATGCACGGCACAATCGCGGCGACCGGCGCCGTGCAGCGTTGCGATCTGCTGGTCGCAATCGGCGCACGTTTCGACGACCGCGTCACCGGCAAGCTCGACGCGTTCGCTCCGGGCGCACGCGTGATCCATATCGACATTGACCCTGCGGAAATCGGCAAGAACCGTCAGCCGGACGTGCCGATCGTCGGCGATGTGACCACCGTGCTGAAGGACCTCATTCCGGAGATCAAGCGCGAGCAGGCGGTGCATGGCAAGCCCGACACCAGCCACTGGTGGGACGTCATCAACAAGTGGCGTGAGGAATACCCGATCACGTGGGATGAGCCGACCGACGGCAGCCTCGCTCCGCAGTGGGTCGTCAAGCAGCTGTCCGACATGGCCGACCCCAACACCGTGTGGGTGTCCGGCGTGGGCCAGCATCAGATGTGGGCCACCCAGATCATCGAATTCAACAAGCCGCACTCCTGGCTGTCCTCCGGCGGCCTGGGCACGATGGGCTTCGGCCTGCCGGCGGCCATCGGCGCACGCGTCGGATCCGCCCGCGAATTCGACGACAAGAAGCCGGTGTGGCTGATCGACGGCGACGGCTCCTTCCAGATGACTTCCGAAGAGCTGGCGGCCGCGTTCCTCGACCACGCGCCGGTGAAGATCGCCCTGCTCAACAACTCCGTGTACGGCATGGTCCGCCAGTGGCAGACCCTGTTCTACGAGCATCACTATTCCGCCACGAACCTGCTGGACGGCGAGAATACGCCGGATATCGTGGATGTGCCGGACTTCGTGAAGCTCGCCGAAGCGTACGGCTGCGTGGGCATGCGCGCGTTCACCAAGGACGAGGCCATCGAATGCATCAAGAAGGCCAACGAGATCAACGACCGTCCGGTGCTGATCGACTTCCGCGTGTGGAAGGACGCCATGGTGTGGCCGATGGTCGCAGCCGGCGACTCCAACGACAACGTCACCTACATGCCCGGTGTCAAGCCCTTGCAGCGCGCCGGCGAGAACGACTGAACGAGTAGCGTAAGGAAGGAAATTTCGATCATGGCAAATTATCCTGCATCCCAGCCGGGTTCCAAGCGTCATACGCTATCCGTGCTCGTCGAGAACCGTCCGGGCGTGCTGGCGCGCATCTCCGGCCTGTTCGCCCGCCGCGCGTTCAACATCGATTCGCTGTCCGTCTCCCCCACCGAGCGTCCGGACATCTCCCGCGTCACCGTCACCGCCGAAGTGGAGGAGGTGCCGCTCGAGCAGATCATCAAGCAGCTCAACAAGCTGCTGCACGTGCTGAAGATCGTGGACCTCGATCCGGAGACCACTGTGGAGCGCGAGCTGGTGCTCATCAAGGTGTCCGCCGACGAGTCCGTCCGTTCCGACGTGCTCGAGATCGTGCGTCTGTTCCGCGTGCGCGTGGTGGACGTGAATCCGGAATCGCTGACCATCGAGGCCACCGGCGCCGAGGGCAAGATTGACGCGCTGCTCGGTCTGCTGGAGCATTACGGCATCATCGAGCTGGTCCGCTCCGGCGCGGTGGCCGTGACCCGCGGCCCGAAAGCCTGAGCGAGAAGGTGCTCGGCTCCGAGATCACCGGTCGCTGAACGGGCTGAGCGGCATTGCCTACGGCAAAGCGCCGCCCCACGATTCGTTTCGTGGAGCGGCGCTTTTATTTCGATTCACCGCAACATCGTATGTTCCCATTGCGCCGCCTTGGGAATGCTACGAATGGAACGGGAACATATCACCAGCACGGCACTTGCCACAAGAACCGCGAGGAACACCAGCACCGCGCCATGGAATCCAAAAACCGGGAGCAAGGTGCCAGCCACAGCACTACAGAACATCGAAAGCACCTGGGCCGGAACCGTCAATGTAACAGTAATACGCCCCTGCATGCTCGTAGGCGACTTGGCGAAGATGAAACCGAGGAGCATCGCGTTAATCAACGGGAACGGCAGGCCAACCAACGAATTGGCAACCAGCATGACCCAATAGTTGTCGGTCAACGTCATCGGCAATGCGCACAGGCAGATGAACAGGTAGGCGAGGCACACGGTTGGTCCGACCGGAACCTTATCGCTGAGTTTGCCGGCAAGCAACGATCCCACAAGCATCATCAGCGATATGCCGCCACTGATGAATCCGATGAGGGTCGCATTGGTTCCGCACGACACCAAATGCAGCTGGATGGCATATTGGATGCCATTGACGCCGAAATTGACCAATGCCGCCACGATGAGCACGACCACCAGCGTTTTCCTGTGCAACGACCATGACCAGCCTTCCAGGAAATCGCGGAAGAAACCGCCTTTCACTGCATCGCCATCCGTTTCCCCGATACGCCCGCCATCCGAACCATATTCGCGGATGCCGGTGGCGGCGACGCCGGCCACGGCATACATGCATGCCGACGCAAGGAACGGCAGCCATGGAGCAATGCTGTACAGAAAACCTCCGATGGGGCTTCCCGCCATGGCGATGGTTGCGTCACGCCCCTCGTTGAGGCTCCGCGCCTTGGGATAATAGCGGATATCGATGATCGAGCGAAGCATCGCATCCGTAGCGCTCCCAAGAAATCCGTTGATGCCGGATGCGAGCACCGCGATCAGCAGCAACACGGGGAACGACAACGCGTCGCACAGCAGCAGCACCGCAATCGCGCCCCAAGCCAGAACGCCGACGACGGCGTTCGCCACGATAAGCCGTTTGCGGTCATGCCTGTCGACGAAGGTACCTCCGAATACGCTCGCAACCTGTTGCGCGATCATCGACGACGTTCCGAGCCAACCGGCGGCGATGGTGGAACCGGACACCGCATATCCGAGCAAACTGATCGCCAGTGCGCGCAGCGCCGCTCCGACCGCCGACGCCGTATCAGCGGTAAACCAAGAAACGTACCCTGCGGATTGCCAGAATGATTTCGCTGTTCCGTCCATGTCTTGTTTCACTTGTTTTCCCTGTTCCGTCCACGCTGTTCAGATCGCCTATGGGTCCATATGCAAAGTCCGCCGATTCCTTACGAAAACCACCTGAAAGCCTGTAGAATCAGCGCCACGGGTTCGACACCCAGCTCATCGTCGCCGTGCATGCCGGCCTTGATTTGCCAGCGACGTACGACCTCATTGAGTTCCTCAATCATTAAACACATTTCCTCGGCGGTCAGGTTCAGAACATGATCGTCGCTGGTGCATGAATCGGCCCATTCCCGAGGCAATTCCGGCAGCCTGTCCAGAAAACGCTCGTAGGCCATCTCGTAGGAAAGTGCCGCCGAACGCCGAAACAGATCCATGGCCTTTGCCTTGTCTGCACTGTTCTTTTCTTCGGAGTTCCCCAGACGAACGGCGGTTTGGCAAGCCTTCCACCAGCTTTTTCTTCGGTCGCCATCAGGAGACCTCACCTTCTCCACCAGTCCCACCCGTGCAAGCTGCCCCAAGTGATAGCTGATGGCCCCCGGAGCCTCGCCAAGCTGCTCGCTGATGCTTCCCACGGTCTGCTCGCCATTCACCCGCAACGTTCCAAGGATTCTCATACGAATCGGACTCGCCATGGCCCGAAGAGTATCGGCATTGGTCACGGTCACTGCGGCATCTTCGGGCATCCGCGCTTCGTTAGGGGTCACGTCAGTCATTGCAAAGGTCTCCTTTCCACCGCCTCCCATTATATACAAATTTTTTGTACAAAATATTTGCTTTTGAATGGGTTCGCAACATGTGTCTCACCGGTAACGCCGCGATCTATTGCAGCTGCGAAAAATGTCTATTCTGGAACGAGAAACAAACCACGGGGGAATTTATATGCGCACGATTGTCAATGATTCGACTCTAGGGATTGTGGATAATGATCCACTGGTCGCGAGCGCAATTCAAAGCTTATTGGTCGAGACATGCGCACCAATACAGATTCTGTGGACTGTCACCTCTGCAGAACAAGCACTTGAGGCCATGAGGGACTCTGCACAAAGGCCACAAGCCGTGCTTACCGATATCGCAATGCCTGGGATGAACGGCTCGGAATTAGCGCATCATATCAAGGAACAACATCCAGATATTGCCGTCATTGGTATCAGCGCCTTTTTGGATGACGAAAACGAAAAAAGATACGGAGCACAATGGTCCGATGCGTTTTATGCGATTATTCCAAAAGAAATTCCCACGATTCAACTGGTTCGAATCATCGGAAAAGCCACTGGAAATGACGAGGTTGCGTCGTGGGCGGGGAAGAGCATAAACTCCATGCGGCTTTCCGGCAAGGAATTACAGATCATTGCCAACTATGCGAGAGGATTCACCACTTCCACTATTGCACACCAACTGAATATCAGCGAAGCATCGGTAAAGACATATGCACGACGAGCTTTCGAGAAGCTCCATGCTCATAGTCGTGCCGAAGCTGTTGCGATGTGCGTAAGAAACGGTTGGATATAACGATGAGGCTGCCCCAACAAATAATGTCATTGGCAAAGGCCGTGCGCAAGCCTTACTTAGCGGGATCCATTATCTGTATCTGCTTTTTCCTGCTCGAGCTGACCGCTTGGCCAAATATGTCACCTTGGTCATGGCTATATTTGGCTCCGTACTGCATCGCTCTGTTGCTACTGACTTGGTTCCCCGTACCGGCAAGCATGGCGATTCTTGTAACACACATAGCATGTGCAATAATCCCGGCAATATGCGATGGCCCTTCGACGTTATATGGCACATGGCTTGTATGTGGAATAGTTGCTTTTGAAATCAAACGATTTGAATTTGCCATCATGGGACCGCTGCTTTGCGCACTAGCACTTCCTTTGGGCTATTGGACAGGCGGCATCGACTACAATCCAAGCATCCCTGTGCTTGCGTGCTCCTACATTGGAGCATTCTGCGTTGGTTTTGCCGTGAGATGGAAAGCGCAAACAGCACAACGAAAAATGGACTTGGCGATTGCGCAAGAACAAGTTCGACGCCAGCAGAAAAGACTCAAAGAAATTCACATACTGCACGATTCCATCGCAGGAGCTATGACATATGCGATTCTGCTGTGTCGCAAGAAAGAGCCCTCAGAGAGCAGCGACACTTTGCCACAGATTGAACAGGTCCTCATGCAGGCATTACATGAGCTTCGCACTCAAATTATCAGCCCGATGACCGATGAGCTTAAAACAGACAAAGAGGAAGACGCGGACGAGCTCTTTCAACAACATATAGAAGCTCAATGCAAAAGACTGAGAATACTGGGTTTTACCGGGACACCAATAATCCGCGGGAATCTAAACGCAATGGACAAGTCACTACTACCATCGTTGCAAACGGTTTGTACCGAAATTCTCAATAACATTGCCAAACACGGGAAACCCGGGGCTTTTGCTTTTATCCTCTCTGTAGGACCAGATGCGGTTCGCATCTTCGCATCAAATCTATATAACGCCGCAATAAATAGTGCTCCAGAAAATCACTACGGGACAGCCCTCATACAAGATTTTGCGCAACAACATAATGGGACAATGACCATAAATTCAGAAAATGAAGAATGGTCATTGTCCCTAGCGATTCCGCTAACTCATCAAACACATTAAACCAGCCACCAGCATTTATTCACGGTGGCTTTCCTTTACTTCATATACGGAAACAACAAGATCCGTATTGCCGATATTGATAATGGACAATGAGGTGGCGCCAAGGAAATTCTTCGCCGGAAGAGAGACTGTTTCCACTCCATTAGACGTACAGGATTCCCTAGTGGTTACAGTGTGCGGCTGTCCATCTTTGTAGAGGACAAGTGAGTAAGGAGCCTGCTCCTTCTGTTTGCACATGGAGACGACATAATACATATTGTTTTCGTCGACCTTTTTGGCAAATGGAATAGCACCATCGCCGTGCACGGATTTCGCGCCCAGCTTATTCACCAGAACCAGTTTGTCCGAGTTATTGAGATCATCGACGACGACACTGTCCAGAGCGTCCACAGTAAACGTTTTATACGCTTGCTCAGCAGCATCATCGGTTTTGCTGCTGCTCTGGACAGCGTCACCTTCAGAGGTTTTGTGCACGGAATTCGCGCAACCAGCGCATGAGCACAGCAACAAAGCCGACAGCAAACAACAGACACTTCTTCGCATCACTTGATTCATGAGACACCCCCATTGGTTGTTCTTGCGGAGAACAGCTCCACCCCCGTAAGAACAAGAATATGACACTGATATCTCAAGCGCTACACCTTGCTGTCGCACGAATGGCTACACACCCGAAAACGCTGGAGGAGCTGCACCGCCGCCACAACATGCACACCCTGTCCGGCAATTGGCGCGTACGGTACGAATGCCATGTCGCCAATGCCGGGGACTGGCTGGTGATCTGGTCATCGAACGATTCGGTCGCGCTCTTCGAGCGTACTGGCAGCCACGACGAATTATTCCGGTAAACCGACGCTGAGCGAATCGCCAGCGTCGGTTTTGCACATTCCGTACTACCAAACCGACGCTACAAGCCTCTCACCGTCAGTTTGCCCGACTGGGACTACTCGAGCTGTTCGGAGAGCTCCATCCATTCCATTTCGAGGGATTCAGACTCGTCCGTGACGGCCTGCAGCTGCTCGTTGAGCTTGCCCAGACCCTCGTAATCGCTTGGGTCGTGCGCGGCCATCTGCGCTTCCAGATCGGCCTTCTGTTCCTCCAGCTTGGCCAGCTTGCGTTCAATCGCAGCAACGCGCTTGGATGCCTCGTGGAACGCCTTGCCGGTGAGCTTCGGCGCGGCCGCAGCCGAGTCGCCATCGGCAGACACGGATGAGGAATCACCGACAACGCTCGCGGACGCGGCGTCATTACCGCCCTTGCTAGCCTTGCCGGCCTTTCCGGTCTTCTCATCCGCGAACGGATCCTTGCCGTTCTTGATGGCCTCGGTCATGTCGAGATAATCCTGCACGCCGCCGGGCAGATGGCGGATCTTGCCGCCGATCAGCGCGAACTGCTGGTCGGTGACTCGTTCGAGCAGGTAGCGGTCGTGGGAGACGACGATCAGCGTGCCCGGCCAAGTGTCGAGCAGATCCTCCATCACGGCAAGCATGTCGGTGTCGAGGTCGTTGCCCGGCTCGTCCATGATGAGCACGTTCGGCTCGTCAAGCAGGATGAGCAGCAGCTGCATGCGGCGCTTCTGCCCGCCCGAGAGGTCCTTGATCGGCGTCATGAGCTGCGCGGATTCGAAGCCGAGACGCTCCATCATCTGCCCGGCGTGGTCTCCTTGCCGTCCACGATGTAGCTCGGCTTGTAGCGGCTCAGCACTTCCTTAATCTTGTATTTGCCGAGCTTCTCCAGCTCGTCGAGGCGCTGCGAAAGCACCGCGAACTTCACGGTCTTGCCGATGTTCACATGGCCGGCGGTCGGGGTGATCGTGCCGTCGAGGATCTTCAGCAGGGTCGATTTGCCGGCACCGTTCGCGCCGACGATGCCGAAGCGGTCGCCCGGGCCGATCAGCCACGTCACGTCGTCGAGGATCTTACGGCCGGTCACGGTGACCTTCCGCGCCGCGGACGTGACCTCCGGCGTGGACTCGTCGGCGTCGCCACCCGACTCGTGCGACTCCTCCTCGGCCTGCC
>ENA-OQEX01000466-OQEX01000466.1-human-gut-metagenome-genome-assembly--contig:-NODE-466-length-21591-cov-3.067182_pt1 | contig 21591 bp, 23 predicted proteins | sample MGYA00242802_ERZ504649 | MGnify/ENA primary metagenome ERZ504649 (study PRJEB26092, sample SAMD00036194) | human gut metagenome | host: Homo sapiens | study: EMG produced TPA metagenomics assembly of...
CCGGCTTTCTTTCCTGTCTCTGATGCAAACTGTCCGATCAGATACTCATAGGCATTTCCAAGTATTTCCGCATCTGAATTCAATAAATCTGCTTTATCAATTTCCTTTATCAGACTTGCAACTGTATCACTCTGCTTCTGATCTCCTGTTCCCAGACGGTTGGAATACAAATCAATATCCGCAAACAGGTCTGCAAAGATAGGATCACTTTGTTCGATATTATTGAATGCTTTCTGCAGCTGCTCTCTGTTAAAAGAATTGTTTCTTGCAGCATCTGCAAAATACGTGTATGTAAGTTCAGGCTCGATCACATAATGGCATTCTTCTTTCATTCCCTGTTTCAGTTCTTCGCCATCTTCACTTTCCAATTCTTTTACATATACATCCAGTGCTTCTTTTAATGTCTGTGGTTTGCTGTCGCAAATCATATCATATACTTTAATAAGAAAGAATCTGACAGATATTTATAGAAAATAATTCCCAAAAGATAGTTTTTATATTCATTTGCATCCATTTTTGAGCGAAGAATATCTGCTCCGCTCCACAATACACTGATCAGATCTTTACTGTTTTCCATTTCAGCCATTTCACGTTCCCCCGTTTTTTACTATCGCTTATATAGCGTAAGTATATCATATTTTTTTTGAACATGATACATTCCTGTATTAATTGTCGTGGGAAATTTCATCAGGAAATATAATCGCAACATAAAAGGCAGTCCCTGTTAATCAGAAACTGCCCTCTACTGTTATGCGATTTTATTGACATAAATTCTGTTTTCTTCTTCTGATAATCTTTACAATTCCAAAGATCAACAGCAGAATCACCCCAACAACCACAATACAGATCCCGACAATCGCTACGGCAAATTTATTCGGATGTTTTACCAGATTTATGATGTTTTTGCTGTTGTCTGCAACTTTTCTTTCGTGTGTTGTATTATAATATTCCGGCACATTTGCAATTCCGTCTTTGTCTGTGTCTTCAAAGGATTGCATATACTCTGCAATTGCAGCCCAGGCTTTCAGTTCTTTTTTCCATCCATGACTGCATAATCTTCCAGATTCTCTATGGGATTGCCGTTTTTATCTTTGGGGACGATGGATATCAGACCATAGGATTTGTCCAGAACAGATCCCAGCATACGGCCTGTGTACAGGTCGGTGACAACATGATACAATTTATCGTCCTGTATTTCTTCCCTTTCTCCATCCTTACCTGTCAGATAACAGTCTGTTACTTTATTTAAGATCATGCGGTGGGGATTATAGGTGAAATTCATTCCACTGCAATATAATCTGGCTATTGTCATAAAATCTGAAATTGAGGCATCTACCTCTGCCACTGTTTTCAGTTCTTTTCCCGTTAAATATGCACTGATCAGAGGATAACCTGCAAGTCCGTCCTTTCCTGTTCCCAGCGAGAAGGAATTATATACCTGCTCCACTGTTATATCGCCTTTTGTATAAGTATCTCTTACAGTTCCGGCAGGTACGATTGCAACATCTACTTTTTCTCCGTCAGAGTCTCCTGTATTCTCTACTGCATATACATAAGCATCTGATATGATATCTCCCAGATTTAACTCCTCATGCTTTGTTTCCATCTCACTGAGGCTGTTAAATTCAATGTCATTCTCTGCCAGAATTTCCTCTCTGGTGTAACCAAAATTGGAAAGATAATTGGTGTCAACAGTATCTGACAATTCATCTATTTTCTTCTGTGTGGCCTCATCTGCTTGATTTTATCCGTAACCGGAACAAGCTCATAGGTATCCGGTTCCCATCGTCCATTCTCTTTCTGAGTCATGGAAAGTGTTCCCAGGTTTTTCCCATATTCTCCACAGGATACGATGCAGGTATCTCCCTGCAGGATCGGTTCTGCCAACTGTGTGTGGGTATGTCCGCTGACGATCAGATCAATGTCCGGAACATTCTTTGCAAGGATTTCGTCCTCTGATACTTTTTCGTCCTCCCATGTTCCGCTGTGTGATACACAGGCGATCATGTCTACATCTTCGTTCTTTTTTATTTCCTCTACTGTTTCTCTGGCTGCTTCTGACGGGTCTTTGAAAAGAAGCTCGCAGGTAGGAGCGCAATCCAGAGAATCCTTGCCGAAAACACCCAGTACTGCAATCTTTACATCACCTTTTTGAATTACCGTATAGTCTTTTACTCCATATGTCTGAAATGCTTCATAAATCTGTTTCTGTCCTTCACTGATGCCGGCTTTTTTCATTGCATCCCAGTCCACATTACACACAACCATCCTGGGAAGGTTTTCGCCTGAACTGACTGCGGCGTTCAGCATATCTGCCAGACCATCGGAGCCGTAATCAAATTCATGATTTCCCAGAGTTGTCACATCACAGCCCAGATATCCAAGCATCCGCAGTTCGGCGGCCTCAGTGTCATATACAGTCTGTATCAGAGTTCCCATAGAGAAGTCTCCGCCATCCAGTATGAGTGTATCTGTATTCTCTTTCTCGTGCTCATTGATCAATGTTTTCAGCCGGGCAAACCCGCCGGTCTCCTGCTGTGTCCCGTCTACAATCGTTTGAAAGCTGTTCAAATGGGAATGCAGGTCATGGGTGAACAGGATATCCAGATGTTTTGGCTCCTCTGAGGCGTTTACCTGATATCCTGTCAGTCCTGAAACGCTCAGCATAAATATAAATATGAATGTAAATGCTTTTTTTAATAATTTCATAAAAATCTCCTGTAATATCAAAAGTGGTTCCACAGTATCATTTATCTTCCCGCAGGATAATGATACCATGAAACCATTTTACAAAAAAACTAATTTATCTTTCATCTCCCACAAAGAACAACGCCATTGTTCCCGGACCTGAGTGAGCGCCGATGGTGGCTCCTACCTGATTCATGATAATCGTGTTGATCTGGTATTTTTCTTTTACTTTCTCTGCCACATAATTTGCATCTTCTTCGCAGTCGCCATGACTGATAAAGATGGTATGGCAGGTGTCATGATAGCTGCCGATTTTCTCATCCATAAGCTTTACCAGCTCCTGAAGGGATTTTTTACGGCCGCGGACTTTACCGATGGCAGTGAGTTTTCCGTCGTTGTCTACATGAAGGACCGGTTTAATATTCAGCATGCTTCCTACTACTGCAGTAGTTCTGGAAATGCGGCCTCCGCGGTATAGGTGGTTTAAATCGTTGACTGTAAAAGGTGTACCATATGAAGCCTGTTCTCTTCTGCCCATTTCGCAACTGTCTCCAGATCTTCTCCCTGCTCTTTCTTCTCCTGTGCAAGGTAAACCAGAAGCCCCTGACCAAGGGAAGCGCCAAGAGAATCTACCACGATGATCTTGCGGTCCGGATAATCCTCCATCAGTTCCTCTGCTGCGATACGGCTGCTATTGTATGTACCGCTTAAAGCAGAGGAAAATGCAATATGAAGAATATCTTTTCCTTCTTTCAGGTAAGGCTCCAGCAGTGCTTTTGCATTTTCAGGATTTACCTGTGCTGTGGTTGCATGGAACCGTTTCTCATTGCCTCATAAAATTCATGCTCCGGAAGAATTTCCATGCGTATAATTTTTCCATCCATGGAATAACTGAGATACATGCAGCCTACTCCATGGTCTTTGAGATATTCCTCCGGAAGATCTGAATTGTTGTCGGTGGTGATCACATATTCGCTCATGTTGTCGCCCTCTTTTTCTGATATTTTTCACTTTATGCCCATTAACTGTTCAGTGTCTTAGCAACTACAAATCAAAATCCGCTGCCTGCTCAGTAATGGGCTTTTCATCTATAATAAAAATGCTTCTATTATAAATACAGATATATACAGTATAACATCAAACTATCAGCCAAACAACTACTTTTCCTTCTCAACTGCCTTAAGCGCTTCCTGCAGCTGATTATCCTCATCATGGGTGATCTCGTCTTTATTCTTATTCAGCAGGCTGGTATCCAGAGAAACCTCTATATCAGGTTTGATTCCTGTTTTGTTGATGTTGTTTCCTTTTGGAGTGTAGTAGTTGGCAACAGTCAGTTTAATGGCACTTCCGTCTGAGAGCTGGCGGATGGACTGTACCACGCCTTTTCCGTAAGTGGTTGTTCCGACGATCGTTCCAATACCATAATCCTGCACTGCACCGGCAAAAATCTCTGATGCACTGGCGCTGCTTTCATTTACCAGGACTGCAAGCGGAATCCGGAGTTCGTTTTTGCCATCACATTTTTCCTCTTCTCTATTTCCGTCCTTATCTTCGGTGTAAACGATCAGTCCTTCCGGAAGGATTTTCCGCAGGACATCACAGACAGAATCAAGAAGTCCACCCGGATTATCGCGGAGATCCACGATCATTTTCTCCATTCCCTGTTTTTGCAGGTCATCAAAAGCTTCCTGATACTGTTCGCCGGTAACGCCTGTAAACTGTGTAATGCGGATGTAGCCGATTTTAGAACCCAGCATTTCATGGAAAACAGACGGTAATTCCACATCTGTGACAGGGACTGTGATTTCCATGGCATCTTCTGCACCTTCTCTGTGAACAGTAAGCACCACACTGTCTTTATCTGAATTGCGGACAATGTCTGCAACATCAGATACTTCATCCTCTGTGATATCTTCCCCGTCAATGGCACTGATGATGTCCCCTTCCTCCAGTCCTGCTTTTTCCCCGGGACCACCCTCATAGCATTCAACAATCTTTACTCCGCCTTCTTTATTCTTCTCCATAAGAATGCCGATCCCCACATAGCTTCCCTCATTGGAAGAATTCTCAGAATCGTATTCCTCTTCTGTATAATATCTGGAATAAGGATCATCCAGTCCATAGAGAAGACCTGCATAAAGTCCTTCCTGAAGCTTCTCTTCATCCTTATCTCCCAGATAGTATCTGTCGATCAGCTCTTCAAGATATGCCAGCTTTGATGTACACTTGCGATCACCAAGAGCTGTTCCTTTTGCTGCAAGACCTGTTCCTGCAAAAACACCTGTACCGATGCACGTCACAACCAGTGCTCCTGCTACTGCACCTTTCCAAAATTCTTTATTTTTCATGTCTGCACTCCTGTAAAAAAAGCCGCCGGTTTATGATATGATATCATTGTTCCGGCAGCTTCATGCTTATCTGCTTTTTATTATACTCTTAAATGCTTTCTTGTTGTAAAGAAACTTCCGATCAGTCCGATTCCAATTCCAAGTCCCAGACTTATTGGAAGTAATGTCTGGTAAATCTGCCATACCGGGATGAAATCCACCACACCTGTAAGCACATTAAACCTGGTCAGAATATAGGATATTGCCCCATTATAACAGAAATAAAGCACGATCAGCGGAACTGCTGCTCCGACCACCCCCAGAACCATGCCTTCCAGCAGGAATGGTGCTCTGACAAATGCGTCTGTAGCTCCTATGTATTTCATAATTCCGATCTCTTCTTTACGGACTGCAATACCCACAGATACCGTATTGCTGATCAGGAATATGGAGATAATAAGCAGTAATACAATGATGGCAATGGAAATATATGAAACCAACTTGTTGATATTTCCCAGTGTTTTTGCTGCTTCCTCAGACTGGTTGACTTTTCTTACATGTTTCAGTTCCTGTATATAGGAAACAAGTTCTGACTGCTTCGTGATGTCATTCATATACACACGATAATTGGCTGAATTTGCAAGAGGATTATCGTCCTTAAATCCGTCTGCTGCCTCTGAACCCTGGAAATACTGCTCTTTATATTCCTCCCAGGCTTCATCAGCTGACTGATACTCTATTTTCTCTACTTCCGGACGTGCCTTGATCTTCTTTCCGATTGCTTTGATCTGTTTGTTTGTAGTTCCCTCTTCAAAGAATACTGTGATCGGCACTTCCTGCTCTACCTTATGTGCAATATTATTCACATTATTGACAATGGAGAAAAAGATTCCAAACAGAAAAATACAGGCAGCCATGGTGATAATGGAAGCCAGGGAAAACATCCAGTTTCTTTTGATATTTTTGACACCCTGTTTCAGAGTGTACCAGATTGTACTAGGCCTCATGATATTCTCCCTCTTTCTCGTCACTTATAATAGAGCCCTCATGCATGGTCACAACACGTTTGCGCATGGAATTTACAATATCCTTGTTATGTGTAACAACCACTACTGTGGTTCCTCTGTCGTTGATCTGTTCCAGAAGCTTCATGATTTCTTCGGAAGTCTTCGGATCCAGGTTTCCTGTAGCTCGTCTGCCAGAAGGATATCCGGACGGTTGACCAGCGCCCTTGCCAATGCAACTCTCTGCTGTTCTCCACCGGAAAGTTCATCCGGGAAGGATTTGTATTTGACAGCAAGTCCAACTTCCTGAAGTACCTCCGGGACACGTTTACGGATTACTCTTGTGGGACGGTTGACTACTCTCTGGGCAAACGCTACATTCTCATATACATTTCTGTCTTTCAGAAGACGGAAGTCCTGAAATACTACGCCCAGCTTACGGCGGTATTTGGCTACTCTTCTGTGTTTCATTCCTTCCAGACGTTCACCGCTTACGATGATCTGGCCGGATGTGGAATCCAGCTCTTTCATAAGAAGTTTGATCAGGGTTGTTTTTCCCGAACCACTGTTTCCTACTACAAAGACGAATTCACCTTTATCTATATGTAAGTTCGCATGGTTCACTGCCGGAAGGCGGGACCATAGGACTTGCTTACATCTATAAGATCTATCATAGATTTTTCCTCCAATGGGTTAATGAATTTGTAACATTATTGTAATGTATGTTTTTGGGGATTGCAAGAGATTTTTGAGGATTCATAGAATGTTCACAGTAACGCAGCCAACATTCATTCCAAATTCCTGCGGCAATGGAATTTGGCTTGCATGTCTCAGGATATTGCATACCTTATCAATTGCAATCTCGATTTCTAACTATACACTGCAAGGCTGGATTTGTAAAGGTCAAAAATGCCTGCGTCAGCAATTAAAGCTGTGGCAGGCATTGAAAATTTTCCTTCTATTATAATATATCAGTATTCCAGTGTTTCCATATATTTCATATAACGTACTACCATGAGTGCAATCTTGAATGTAATGGCATCTTCAAAAACACGGAGATCAAGACCTGTACTCTTCTGGAGTTTATCGAGGCGATAGACAGAGTGTTTCTATGGATGTAAAGCTGTCTGGATGTCTCTGAAACATTGAGGCTGTTCTCGAAGAACTTATCAATTGTGACCAGAGTCTCTTCGTCAAAGTCATCCGGGGATTTGCCGCCGAAGATTTCTTTGATAAACATCTTACAGAGTGGGATCGGGAGCTGGTAGATCAGTCGTCCGATTCCCAGAGAGCTGTATGCGATCACTTCTTTATCTCCGAAGAAAATCTTACCTACATCAAGAGCCATGCGGGCTTCTTTATAGGAGCGTGATACTTCTTTCAGTTCATTGACGATAGTACCGTATGCCATATGTGTCTTACCGTCATTTCCCATTCCAAGAGTATCAAGGATAGTATGTGCAAGCTGATCCATCTCAGGATAATTCTCACCATCTTCAAGTTCCTTGACTACGATAATACTTTTCTCATCTACTGCTGTGATAAAGTCTTTACTTTTACCGCCGAAAAGACTCTTCACGCTTTCCATGGAGCTGTGGTCTTTCTCCTGTGGCATTTCAAGGATCATGACTACGCGGCGGACATCTGCCTCAATGTGCAGTTTCTTCGCACGATTATAAATGTCAACAAGAAGCAGGTTGTCAAGAAGCAGGTTCTTGATAAAGCTGTCTTTGTCAAAGCGTTCTTTATACGCTACGATCAGATTCTGGATCTGAAAAGCGGCGAGCTTGCCAACCATATAAGTATCTTCATCGTCGCCATGGGCGACCAGTATATATTCCAGCTGATAGTCATCACAGACTTTAAAATACTGGAACCCCTTTACAAGCTGGCTGTCGGCCTGTGATTCTACGAAAGCCTGTACATCCTGTGTTGCAATGGAAAAATCTGCAAAAGTACTTGCAAGCACTTTGCCTTCTGTGTCGAGTACACAAAATTCTGTTCTGGAAATTTCTTTTAACCCTTCAAGAGTATTCTGAAGCACCTGATTCGATATCATCTGATTTCAATCCCTTCTCATCCTATAGTGTTTATTTTCCGTTTTAACTATAAAACCTTATACCTGTATTGTATTTTAATATATATTTACCAAAAATGAAAGAGGAAAGAGAAAAAAATTTACAATTTTTTATATATTTTTTTGTGTTACTTTTTTTCAATAAAACCTTCTCCATGAACTTCCCTGGCATCTGTCACTATCACAAAGGCTTCCGGATCAATTTCATCTACTTTTTCTTTAAGCATTACGATCTCTTTTTTATTTACCACGCAGAAAAGCATCAGTTTATCCTGTCCTGAGTACATTCCTCTGGCACTGATGCCTGTTACACCTCTGTCCAGATCTTTCATGATCATATCTGCTATTTCCTTTGGCTTTGCTGTAATGATATAGGCAGCTTTTGAGAATTTCAGACCTTCAATCAAACCGTCAGATACTTTTGTCACCAGATATACCGCAATAATCGCATAGAGTGCCTTGTGGATGCCAAACACATACATACCCACCAGTACAACGCCTGCATCTATAACCTGCATGATCTGTGCGATTGAATATTGCTGCAGATATTTCTGGATGATAGCTGCCATCATATCGGTTCCTCCGGTTGTTCCACCGCCCAGAAAGACAAGACCGATTCCCACACCCTGGATCACACCACCGTAAGTGCGGCAAGAAGAAGATCATTGCCAGCAAGATTCCATACAGGTTCTATGGCAAGCCAGGTGGACAGAGCAATTTCTCCTATCAAAGCTTTTTTACAAAGGAGAATCCATTAATCTTCCATCCGATCAGAAACAGTGGAATGTTCAAACCCATATTTGTTACCCAGAGAGGGATACCACCGTCAATGATTCCCTGACTCCCTGCTTTTATAATGATCGCGATACCTGAAAAGCCTCCGGTTACCATACCTGATGCATCAAATACGGAATTGATCGCCAGTGCCATTAATCCGGTTCCTGCTATGATCATCAGATATTCCAGAAGCTGTGATCTTTTTCCATTTACTAACTTCATTCATTCGCCTCCTTGTATTCTGTAAAAATAATATTTGTTTTATGCTTTCATGAATATCAGCCAGAGATACCGCTTTATCACTGTGCCGTAATTATTCTTCCATAAACTACAAGAACGGCAGCAATCCATGAAGGACTGCTCCCGCTCTTATTCTTACCTTATTTTTCAGGCTTATTGATAAAATTTACAAAATGATAACTCTCCATTATCTGGAAGTATTTAACGATCCTTGGATATAAAGCTCTGCCTTCTCCCCAAATTCGTCTTTTACCAGTGCAGCAATATCTTCCACTGTTTTCCTGCCATCTATGAGTGGCCAGATAAATGTGCCATTGTCATCCAGATGTATCTTCGTATATCTGGGTTTTCCAAACAGCTTCTGGGCAATCGTGTTAAACGCGCCCTTATTCTCTATTCCAGCACCATTCTCCCCCTGATATCAGTATGCCAGCGAAGCTGTGCACTGCGCTCAGGAATGAGATCCAGATAATTGATCTGTAATTCTTTTTTCTTTTTACTCATTTAAATATTATCATCTCCGCCTGATCAGGCTTTCTTCTTGTTCCAGATACTGAATTTCAGAAGGCTTAAGATCATAAGTAACATCAGGATCACGCCGCCTGCATTACCAAGGTTAATGCTTCCGGAGAGATCAAATACACTGCTTACGTTTACTACTGCAAGGATTGCAAGAAGGATACCTACAAGACCTTCACCTGCGATCATACCTGCACAATAAAGTGTACCGTCTGTTGCCTGTTCTTCTTTTTTCTTATCATCAACATTCTTTCTTCCGTCAACGAACATACGAACAACACCACCGATCATGATAGCAGCGTTGAGGTAGATTGGAAGGTAAAGACCGATAGCAAATGGCATAACCGGAATTCTTAAGATTTCCAGACCAATTGCAAGGAATACACCGATAAATACCAGTGTCCATGGAAGCTTGCCGCCCATGATACCTTCTACGATCATCTTCATCAGAGTTGCCTGAGGAGCAGGTACTTCTGCACTTCCGTATCCCCATGCAGTATTCAGAAGATAAAGAACACCACCGATAGCAAGACCGGCAGCAACAACACCGATAAGCTCACCGATCTGCTGTTTCTTAGGAGTTGCACCAAGAAGATAACCTGTCTTTAAATCCTGTGAAGTATCACCTGCGATTGCTGCTACAATACAGATTACGGAACCAATAGCAATTGCTGCTTTCATTCCGTCGATACCGGTATTGCCGGATGCTTTGATAATCATTGTTGCGATCAGAAGTGTAGCGATAGCCATACCTGATACAGGGTTGTTGGAGCTTCCTACAAGACCAACCATACGGGAAGATACAGTTGCAAAGAAGAAGCCGAAGATTACGATGATCAACGCACCGATCGGGTTAACCGGGATAGCCGGAACAAGCCAGATGATTGCAACCATTGCCACAATACCGATCAGAATAATGTTCATCGGAAGATCCTGTGCAGTTCTTTCTGTACTTGTATTCTTACCGCCCTTCATGCTCTTCATGGAATCACGGAAGGTTGCAATGATCAGAGGCAGGGATTTGATCAGAGAAATAATACCACCTGTTGCGATAGCTCCTGCTCCGATATATTTTACATAAGTACTCCAGATTTTAGATGCTCCGCCTGCTGCATAAAGAGCAGAAATTGTTTCTGTTCCGGGATACATAACTGTATCAGCTCCGAACAGACAGATTACCGGAATCAGCACCATCCAGCCAATAAGAGAACCAACAAACATAAAGGATGCGATTCTTGGTCCTACGATATATCCAACACCGAGAAGTGCAGGATAGCATTCCATACCAATTTCACCTTTGAATCCTTTAAATGCTACTGCAACGTCTGCAGGGATTACCTTTAAACCGTCAACGACAAATTTAAAGATCGCTGCGATTCCCATACCTGAGAATACTGTCGCAGCGTTTGCACCACCCTCTTCACCTGCAAGAAGAACATCTGCGCAGGCAGTTCCTTCAGGATAAAGAAGTGTTGCATGCTCTTTTACGATCAGTGCGTTACGAAGTGGTACCATAAAAAGTACACCAAGAACACCACCGCAAAGTGCGATTAATGTGATTTCCACGATACCCGGCATTTCACAAAGTCCTTCTTCTGCCCAAAGGAACAGAGCAGGCATTGTGAAAATTGCACCGGCTGCCAGTGATTCACCGGCTGAACCGATTGTCTGGACCATGTTGCTCTCCAGAATGGAGTTCTTTTTCATGATCTTGCGAATTACGCCCATGGAAATAACTGCTGCCGGAATGGAAGCAGATACAGTCATACCTACACGCAGACCAAGATAAGCATTGGCTGCACCGAAGATAACTGCAAGGATAACACCCATGATGATGGATGTCACCGTAAATTCAGGTGTGATCTTGTCAGCCGGAATATACGGTTTGAACTCTTTGTTTTCGTTCATGATTTCCTCTCCCTTTTGTATTGATTTATAAACATAGAACATTATAGCGAAATTTATACAAAAAGGCAAGGTGAAAAAACTGGTTTTTTATGCACTTTAATATATTAACGTGCTAACTCGATAATCTCTTAACATATCAACACGCTCAAACAGCATATTTTTGCCCTATTTTATCAGTCTATTCATCTGAATCCAACTGTTTAATCAGGTATCTCCCGACAATTCTGGAAAAATTCGAAATATCCCGGATATATGCGAAATCTTTGCCAAATATCTTTTTTTCTGTGGAAAGGTCTTTTTCTTCCCCTGCAAAGACTCCCAGAACACTTACTCCAAGGTTTCGCAGGTGCCGCACTTCTGTAGCAGTATCATTGATCGCATATTTTCCCATATAAGGTTCCGGGTTCTTTGCGTGAGGTCTGTTTACGATGACATCATATGGTTTTCCATCACTTAATACAATGAGGATTTTTTTCTCCTCAGATCTCTGAAGCAGACCGTATCCTGCGGTTTTGATAGCAAGTCCATCCCTGTTATTGGAAGAAGTTACATAATTAAAAATATTTTCATTAGCTGACTGTGGATCATCGTACTCACGGAATCTGTGAAGGATCGTATAGTCCCAGAATGTGCAGAAGCTCATGACACGGTGAGGCAGGTTTACATTACTTAATGCTTCACTGATGATATAAGCCTGTAATGCCACATCTCCCTGCCTGGACATCTGGGAACCGCTGGCATCGATCAGCACATCTACTACGAAATCAGATGCATCAGATTTCAATTCTCTTTTAAACAGATTTGCTTCACTGCTTCTGCCTACACGCCAGAGTCTGGACGGAATGATCGTTCCTCTGTCTGAAAGTACTTCCTGCGTCTCGCTCTTCAGCACCAGTGTCTTTCGTAAAAGGTCTGTGAGGGATGCGATGTTCTGCTTTACGATTCTGTGTTTGTCATGGTAGAGCCAGATATTCTTATTCTTTAATCGTACTGCATATTCGTACTGATAGTTTCGTTTGACCGGATTCTTGAGAATTCCTTCTGTAAAATAAAGGCTGCAGTCCCTGTGAAGTTCCCTGCACATCAGATAATTCATTCGCTTCTCTTCTGCAGGAGTCAGATAAGTTTTTCCGAAATTCAACTCAACATAGGTGTATGCTTTCTCAAGTTCTTCCTCTGTGAGAATTGTAATTTTGTGTTTGGTCTGGCGCTGTTTTTCCATTTCTTCAGTGACAGCAGTGTCTTCCATGTCCGTAATCTTATTTGTCATCTGTTCGATGTAACTCTCCAGAGCTTCCTCATAAAGTTCTTCTGTGAGAAAATCTTCCCAGTCGTATTCTGTCAGTTCTTCCATGGTGACTGCCATAACCTGTTCCAGTGTTCCATGATCTTTCTCAAAATCCGGATCAATGATAGTGTTGTAAAGACTGTCAATAATACGGATCAGTTCTATAGTGTCTGCAGCTGTTCTGGCTTTGTAAACCATGTCGCGGATTTTCCGAAGACGCTCTTCTACATAATGGTTTCCATTCTGTAAACGGTCACGCAGGATGGCAATCTTCAGGCGACCGAGAATATCTCCGTATGCGGGCATCTGTTCAAACTCCTGATCCAGGATATCCTCGAATGCTTCCTTCTGCATCTCCCGGACTCCCGGACGTTCCTGACAGATTTTGTCCCCGATTGCTTCTTCTACACATAGCTGTGCTACTGCAGTCAGTTCTCCCTCTCCTGCCTGGCAGAAAACTTTTTTACCAGATATAAACCCAGCAGATTCCTGTCATAATATTTTGCCAGAGCGCCCTGCTTGATGCCGTCATACAGAGCGATTGCTTTTGAGCGCAGATACAGGGAAACGTCTACTTTCATATTTAACGTGTAATCCCCGCTGATAGTCCAGAGGAGATTGCGGATCCTGTTTTCCAGTTCCAGACGGTAATCGTCGATTTCTACGATTTTCTCATCTTTCATATACATCATCCCTTGTCCAGTCTGCCGGAATTCTGGTTTTCACAATATCCTCTACGATTTCTTTCTCGAAAATGTCAAAGGTCTTGTTCACCACTCCCATAGTAACTGCTTTTCTCGGAGAAAGTCCGGTTTCTACAATCTTCATGGCTGCAAGGAGACCTCGCAGATCCAGAGGTTTGGTGGAAATTTCACTGTTTGTGGCTTTGAGCTGAAGATCCAGAAATACTCCGATGAACTGTGTTCTGGCGTTTTCTTTTATATTCGGGAACATCCGGCGGAAAATAAATTCCAGGGATTCTTCAGTCTGAGCCGGCATATCTATGACCAGAAATCTGGATACCAGCGCTTCATTGAGTTCTTTGGTTCCTGCATAACCGTAATTCATAGTTCCGATAAAACGGGCAGCCGGATGAAGATCAATTTTGTCATAGCCCGGGACATCGATGGAACGGCGATAATCCAGGGTTGCATGGAGAACGGAAACTGCATCGTTCTTTGCCATATTGATCTCGTCGAGGATTCCGAAACCACCGTATTCTGCACACTGATAGATAGTTCCTTTGCGAAGCTTAACTTCGTTGTCCACGAAAGTGTCTGTGCCGATCAGATCTCCGCTGTTAGTATTTACATGAAAAGAAACATTGTACGCGGGACGGTTGAAAATATATGCCAGGTTCTCTGCAAGGATATTTTTTCCTGTTGCCTTTGGGCCGGTGAGTAACAGGTTCTCCCCTTTGAGCAATCCGGCAATGGCCATTTCCAGAATGTCTTTTCCGTAAAATGGAATGGATGGTTTCACAATCCTGCCTGCAGTCTCCGGTACCACCTCATACTGGCTGCGGAATTCTTCTACTCTCTTTATCAGTTCAGAGGCTACCTGCTGCTCCTCCAGAAATTTCAGTTCTTCCATTTAGTTCTCCTTTATATAACTATTATAGTCCAGTTTGTGTTATAGAAAAAGGCCGCTTATCTTTTACAGATTCACGACCCTTTCATTATAGCATTCTTCTTTATATTTTTACAACATTATACTTCAAATACAAGATCTCCATAAGATGCATCGGCCACATTTCCTTATCTACGATCATTTCCAGTTCATCTACCGGCTCACGTAAAGCTTCCATTGCAGGAACCATCTTTTCTCTGCAGAATACGGCTCTGTCCCGTCCCTCTGCATATTCCGGGATCTTCTCAACCAGTTTGCTTAGCTTACTCATGGCACTGTTTGCAGCCTTTAAGAGTTTTGATGCTTTCTTGAGCAGATCAAGCTGTACACTTACATCGATCAGTCCTTCGCCCGCTGTTTTCACTGTATTGATAGATTCGCCAAGAACAGTGGTATATCTGATAACTGCCGGAATAATCTGCTTGGTTGCCATGTCGATCATGGTCTTTGCTTCAATATTGATTGCTTTAGAGTAAATCTCATATTTAATCTCTGCGCGTGATTCAAGCTCAGCTCTTGAGAATACATCAAAAGATTCAAAGAGTTTCACTGCCTTCTCTGTAGTAAGTGCAGGGATTGCATCTACCATGCTCGGAAGGATCGGAAGTCCGCGGCGTTTAGCTTCTTTCTCCCATTCCGGCGCATAGCCGTTTCCGTTAAATACGATCTTCTGATGATCTGTGGCATATTCTTTGATCAGATCATGTACCGCCAGTTCGAAATCAGGAGCTTTTTCCAGGCGGTCACATACTTCCTTAAATACTTCTGCTGTGATCGTATTCAGGACTACGTTACATGCAGAAATAGAATCTCTTGAGCCCACCATACGGAATTCAAATTTATTTCCTGTGAAAGCAAAAGGTGAAGTACGGTTACGGTCTGTGGCATCCTTCATGAAATCAGGCAGAGTCTTAACACCTGTTTCCAGCTTACTTCCCTTTTTACTGTGAGTTGCTGTTCCTGTGCTGACCAGCTGTTCCAGAACATCCTCCAGCTGCTCTCCAAGAAATACGGAAATCACTGCCGGCGGTGCCTCATGGCCGCCAAGTCTCTGGTCATTTCCCACATCTGCCGCAGATTCACGCAGAAGATCTGCATGTTCATCTACTGCTTTCAGGATACAGGTGAGGACCAGAAGGAACTGAATATTTTCATGAGGTGTTTTGCCCGGATCCAGAAGATTGATTCCGTCATCTGTGGTAAGAGACCAGTTGTTATGCTTACCGGAACCGTTCACACCTGCAAATGGTTTCTCATGAAGGACACAGCGCATTCCATGACGGCTGGCAACCTTTTTAAGGATACGCATCATCATCTGGTTCTGGTCTGCTGCGATATTGACCGGTGCATAAATCGGTGCAAGCTCATGCTGTGCAGGAGCAACCTCATTATGCTGTGTCTTTGCAGGAATTCCAAGCTTCCAGCATTCTTCATTTACCTCTTTCATGTATGCGGAAATTCTCTGACGGATACTTCCAAAGTAATGGTCATCCATTTCCTGTCCCTTCGGAGGCATAGCTCCAAAAAGAGTTCTGCCTGTATAGATCAGGTCTTTTCTCTGAAGCCATTTCTCTTTATCGATCAGGAAATATTCCTGCTCTGCTCCTACTGACGGAGTTACTTTCTTAGAAGTTGTATTTCCGAAAAGTCTCAGCAGACGGAGTGCCTGGGTGTTGATTGCTTCCATAGAACGAAGAAGTGGTGTCTTCTGGTCAAGTGCTTCTCCTGTATAGGAACAGAATGCAGTAGGAATACAGAGTGTTCCGCCTGCTGCATCATGACGGACAAAAGCCGGTGATGTACAGTCCCATGCTGTATATCCTCTTGCCTCAAAAGTTGCTCTTAATCCACCGGACGGGAAAGAAGATGCATCCGGTTCACCTTTAATCAGTTCTTTTCCGGAGAAAGACATCAGGACCTTGCCGTTATCCATCGGAGCTGTGATAAAGCATCGTGTTTCTCTGCTGTCACACCTGTAAGGGGCTGGAACCAGTGGCTGTAATGTGTGGCACCTTTCTCGATGGCCCATTCTTTCATCTCGTGTGCTACTACATCCGCAATTTCCATAGACAGTTCTTTGCCCTCTTCTATGGTTTTTTTCAATTCTTTGTAGATCTTCTTCGGAAGTCGTGCCTGCATGACGGAATCATTAAACACGTCACATCCAAAAGTCTCTACTACATTGATATACTCACCCATTTTATTTCTCCTTTTTATTTATTAACGGGGAAATTCCAATTGATCTGGTTTCCTCATTTTTTGTACTTTTCAGATACAGATTCAGTGCTTCGTGGCAGTTTTCAATCTCTATCTGTGTATGACTGCCACCGTATTCACCGTCCAGAGTCCATGGTACCGGTTCTTCTGAGGTAATGGTCACCCTGGCTGATTTAAAAGAATGAATCAGATCTGTATTGTCCTCTGCTGTCAGCATTGCAGTCATGATCTCCTGCAATTCCAGCGGATTCTTCGGTCTTGTAATCATGGTAACTTCAAAAAGTCCGTCATTCATATCCACGTTCTTGCCTGTAAGGTTCTTAAACCCTCCCACTGAACGGGAATTGGTGATCATCCCAAAGATGAAGTCATCCTCCACAGTTAATTCTTCGGATTCAATTCTCATATGGTATGATTTGATATCAAAAAGGCGTTTCACTCCCTCAAGAAGATAGGCTACATGGCCAAGGATATTCTTGAGATCCTGATCTGTCTGATAGGCTACATCTGTGAAAAGACCGAAAGCTGCTATATATGTAAAGCTCTGGTTATTGAATCTGCCGATGTCACAGTGATAAAGTTTCTCTTCCATAATCATGGAAGCGGCATCTGTCATGCTTTTCGGCATAAAGAGACTGTTTGCAAAGTCGTTGGTGCTTCCTGCCGGAATGTATCCGATGGGAATGGAACTCTTCTTTTCCATTACTCCGGTAACCACCTCATCAAGAGTCCCGTCTCCGCCGCTACATACGATAAGGTCCACTTTGGATTCGTATTCTTTGGCTTTCTCGTAGGCATCTTTTGGTTTCTGTGTGGAATAGATAATGACTTCATAACCGCCTTTGTTGAAAATATCTACTATATCAAGCAGGTTTGTTTTGATCTTGCCTTTACCTGCCTTGGGATTGAAAACAAAGAGCATTTTTTTGTTCATTTCGAGCAACTCTCCTTTTTTCAGGGTTTAAATGCGTAGTTTTCAGAGTACGCAGATTTCTATTTATATAATATAAGAAAAAAGGGTGGAAAAGTCAATGGGGTTTGGCGGGCAAAAAATTGGGGACGACAGGAAATATTTTTGGTTTCAGGTGCGGTTTCGCGGGCTAATAACTCTAGGTGTGTGGAAATCTGCTAAAAACATTCAAAAATTACTCAAACTCGCTTCGCTCAGACAGTGAGCAATTTTTGAATAACGCAGATTCCCACGCACCAAGAGTTACTACGCCCACTGCAAATGCACCTGAAACCAAAAATATTTCCTGCCTGTTGGCTGGCTGCGGGACTGCCGGCTGTTACTGCTCACTTCGTTCACAGTAATGCGCCTTGCAACGACAGGCTATGCAGATGAGATTTTCTCACAGAAAATTTTGCAGGATGATAACGCATAAAACGGGACTGGTGAATAATTGCAATTTTTCCTAATTTCTTATGGTAAGTTGTATTTTAGCGTGATAAAATGGGGATTGTATTTATTTGTATTTATTATAGAAGGGACTTATTACAATTACAAAGAGAATTTTTAAAATGAATTTGTATAGAAAGGATTTCTTATTCATATGATTAAATTGATTGCTTCAGATATAGATGGAACTTTGGTAAAGGATGGGACTCTGGCTATTGACGGGGAGTATATGGAGGTTATCGGAAGGCTGATTGATAAGGGGATTGTGTTTGTGGCATGCTCCGGACGACAGTACAGAAGTGAGAGAAAACTGTTTGCCCCTGTCGCAGACAGACTGCTTTATATCTCTGACGGAGGAACTGTTGTACGGACTCCGAAGGAGATTCTGAAAGTGGATACTCTGCCGGACAAAATCTGGAAAGGAATGTGTTCTATGGTAAGAGAGAATATGCCTTCCTGTGATTATTTTATTTCCACACCTGAACGCTGTTTCGCAGAAGACGGAGGCAGCCAGATGTTTCACTGGCTGAGAGATTCTTACGGATATGATATCCATGAAGTTCCGGAAATGTTAAAACTCGAGGGGCAGCAGGTAAACAAATTTGCTGTCTACCACCCCAACGCCTGTGAGGAAATGTGCGCCCCTTTATTCACTCCCACCTGGAAAGACAAAACAGTTATGGCTGCCGCCGGCAAGGAATGGATGGACTGTACTGCCCCAGGTTCCGGCAAAGGTCCTTCCGTTGCTTTCCTTCAGGAATATCTGGGAATTTCACCTGACGAAACCTGCACTTTCGGAGATAACCTCAACGATATTGAAATGCTTCAGAATGCCGGTCTCAGCTACGCAGTCTCCAACTCCCGCCCCGAAGTCCGGGCTGCCGCCAAAAATACCTGCCCGCCTACTGGGAAAACGGAGTTCTGCAGATTCTGAGATCTTTCTTATAAAAGATACGAATTACTCCGCAGCTCTTCAGCTATGATGAACTGGATTGCTTGCAGTATTTTATGGAATTGCTATAATAACTTCTCCGCAATTTATTCAGGAAGATTTTCAGTTCATACCAATACACAGCGCAAAAACATATTTCATTTCGTGTGCATTTGCAAGAGTCTTAGAACTTCTTAGCTGATAAAAATATGCGTTATAAGAAAAATGACCCACTGTCTGAGCCGCAGCATGCGGCGAGTTTGGGTCATTTCTTATGTTTTAGCATATTTTTAGCAGCTTAGAAGTTCTTAGGCTTCGAAACCGCACACGAAATGAAATATGTTTCTGCGCGTCCCTCTTCAACTCCTAAGCTTCCATTACAGCATCTTTCATAGACTTCACATACTCTTTCACATACGGTACACAGTCCGCACCATGTTCTGCACACAACTTCACAATTGCAGATCCTACAATTGCCCCGTCCGACTGTGCTGCCATCTTCTTCGCCTGCTCCGGCGTAGAAATACCAAATCCCACAGCACATGGAATATCCTTCACAGCCTTCACTAACTTCACCATAGCTCCGATATCCGTAGTAATATTAGTTCTTGTTCCTGTAACACCAAGAGAAGAAACACAATACACAAACCCTTCCGCATCCTTCGCAATCTGTGCGACCCTCTCATGAGAAGTCGGCGCGATCAGAGAGATCAGATCAATACCGTGTTTCTTACATACACTGTCAAACTCTTCTTTTTCCTCAAATGGCACATCTGGCAGAATCAAACCATCCATTCCGATTTCTGCAGCTGTTTTAATAAACCGCTCCGTTCCGTAAGAAAATACCACGTTTGCATAAGTCATAAACACCATAGGAACAGAACTGTTCTTTCTGATCTTTACCACCATGTCAAATACCTTATCTGTAGTCACACCACCGGAAAGTGCTCTCACATTTGCTCTCTGGATCACCGGTCCCTCTGCTGTGGGATCAGAGAAGGGAATCCCAAGCTCGATCAGGTCTGCACCAGCTTCCTCCATTGCATAGACAAGCTGCTCTGTCACTTCCAGAGACGGATCTCCACAGGTAATAAACGGGATAAATGCCTTTCCTTTTTCAAATGCTTCTGTAATTCTCTTATTCATGGATATCCTCCCTCTGTAACGTGCGATGCTGCGCAGTCCTTATCTCCACGTCCGGAAATTGTAATGACCACGATCTGGTCTTTTCTCATCTGTGGAACAATTTTCCTTGCGTAAGCGACTGCATGAGCACTTTCGATGGCAGGAATGATTCCCTCTGTTCTGGAAAGATACTCAAATGCTTCTACTGCTTCTTCATCTGTGACAGGTACATATTCTGCACGTCCTGTATCATAGAGATGCGCATGTTCCGGTCCGATTCCCGGATAATCCAGACCTGCGGAAATGGAATATACAGGTGCGATCTGACCATATTCATCCTGGCAGAAATAAGATTTCATTCCATGGAAGATTCCCAGTTTGCCGGTTGCAATGGTAGCTGCTGTCTCTGCCGTATTTACGCCACGTCCTGCTGCCTCACATCCGATCAGACGGACATCTTTGTCATTGATAAAATTGTAGAATGTTCCGATTGCATTGGAACCACCGCCCACACATGCCAGCACTGCATCCGGAAGTCTACCCTCTTTTTCAAGGATCTGCTCTTTGATTTCTTTGGAGATCACTGCCTGGAAATCACGGACAATTGTAGGGAACGGATGAGGTCCCATTACAGAACCAAGTACATAATGTGTATCGGAAATACGGTTTGTCCACTCTCTCATTGTCTCGGAAACAGCATCCTTCAGTGTTGCAGTACCGGAAGTAACTGCATTGACCTTTGCACCCAGAAGACGCATTCTGTATACATTTAATGCCTGACGTTCTGTGTCTTCTTTTCCCATGAAGATTTCACATTCCATACCCATAAGAGCTGCTGCTGTTGCTGTTGCCACACCATGCTGACCTGCGCCTGTTTCTGCAATGACACGGGTCTTGCCCATTTTTTTGCAAGAAGTACCTGACCAAGTACATTGTTGATTTTGTGAGCACCTGTATGGTTTAAGTCTTCTCTCTTTAAGTATACTTTTGCTCCACCCAGATCTTCTGACATGTGGGATGCAAAGTAGAGACGGGATGGTCTTCCTGCATATTCGTTCAGAAGCTCTGTAAGCTCTGCGTTAAACTCCGGGTCATCTTTATAGTGGTTGTAGCTTCTTCCAGTTCAATGACAGCATTCATCAGTGTTTCCGGAATGTACTGTCCTCCATGGATGCCGAATCTTCCTTTTGACATCTGTATATGTCCTCCTTTTATGTATGTAATTCCTGGCCTGTCAGATGGTCGGTCAGAGTATTCTATGTTCTTTCTGAATTGATCAAGCGGATATTCGCAATCCGCTTCGCTACTTGCTCATAACCGAATAACTGCTCCGCAGTTTATTCAGAAGGAGCTTGCACTCCTCCTGAATACAACGCAAGTCCCCACCCACTGCTTATTGCTTTTCGCGATTGAAGCAGGTGACTTACTTGATTCGGTTATCTTATTTTATATGCACCAGTTG
>ENA-OQEX01000467-OQEX01000467.1-human-gut-metagenome-genome-assembly--contig:-NODE-467-length-21548-cov-1.827506_pt1 | contig 21548 bp, 26 predicted proteins | sample MGYA00242802_ERZ504649 | MGnify/ENA primary metagenome ERZ504649 (study PRJEB26092, sample SAMD00036194) | human gut metagenome | host: Homo sapiens | study: EMG produced TPA metagenomics assembly of...
CCTCGGAGTGTGCGCCGTTCGCATCATACATATATGGAGCGGGAGTGTGAAAACCGGAATACCGTCCGCATCGGCAAAGGTGATCTCGCCCGTATTTGATAATTTGGCTTTTAGTTTTGGGGCATAAACCTGATATTCATAGACAGCGTCCTCCTTCGGCTTCTTCTTGAATATTATATTCTCTTTCACCGATTGAGGAAGCACTGTGTATTCTAAATCCACATCGGTCTGAATGTTTTGATAGGTGATAGTCGCTTGTCTTTCTGATAAATTAGAGCGTTTTTGGGCTTCGCTGAGTTTTTTGCGAAGCTCTTTTTCTTCTTTGGTTTTTGCTTTTATTTTTGCTTTAAAAGCCTTCTTCGAGGAATGGATCATGTTAAACGAAAGGGTATATCCCCGATTGGTAATCGCAATCGCTTCATCATCGGAAAGCTCGCTTGGAAATGACGCTTGAAAATAGTTTTCCCTATTTGTGAAAACCATTTTTTCTTCCCCGGGTTGCTCTTCTAGGGTATTATCAATTTCTTCCCATACTCCATCTTTTAAGTAATGAAGCGGTTCATCTGCTATGAGTGCTGTATAAGTACCATCGGTTCTTCGAAAGATTTTGGCATTTGCACTGCGTTCCTGCTCAACCTCATAAAGAATGCCCGATTCGTTTCCGACATTGGATTCTTGTGCTTGTGTGGTTTGCGCCTGTGCTTGCCGTTGGACGCCATCTGCAATTGCCTGAGCGGGCAAGATTTCAGCAATTAGTAGGATTGCCAACGCCATAGAAATGATCCGCAATACTTTTTTCATTTCAACATCTCCTCAATTGTTACGTTTGAGAGAACCCCTCTCATTCTATATAACGTAAAAAGAGACCAAAACGTTGCACTAAAAGTTATAAAAAATTATACTGAACACACATTTTGTAGAAATGCACTAACATAATTCTGAATTCATGTTCAATTTGCAAGACAGTATTATCTACTATTGGGATATATTAAAAAATCAAAACCATTAGTAAACTAGTGGTTTGCACAGACCCCAGAGGGCACTGAAAATATCATCGCATCGCTCGCCCTGCAACTGGTAAATCAGTTATACTTGTCTGGTTTAAAGCTTACAACGATTCTCAGGTTTTTGTATATTTCCTCTTGTGAAATTTTTCTGGAGGAAAAATCCGTTTCTTTTGATTTACTACTCGCTTCCATTAATTTATTTGCCAAGGCTTTTTTACCTACTCCCGGTAGAACCGGGGGGCTCATGCTGAAAGCGACAAAAAACAAAATGGGCGCCGATTTTTCGGCGCCCATTTTGCAAAATGAGGGAAAAAGGAGAGAAAAAATGAAAAAGTAGAAATATTAGAACCCTCTTTTGAGGGGATCGTAAGCGAAAAGCGCTTGTATTTAACTTGGTTTTAGTATACCTGCAAAATGTTACGATTTTGTGTGCAAAAATAAAAGATTATGAGAAAAGCGGATGACAAAAGTATGACAAAGCCGAAAAACAGGAAAATAGAATGTATTGCATTCGGCGCGCCAAGGGATTATAATAAGACAAGCACGTAAGTAAAGGAGGAATACCAAATGGCGCAGATTGATAAAAATATGACCGTTGGCGATATTTTGGATCTGGATCGTGAAACGGCTGTTTATTTTTTGAATATGGGCATGCATTGCCTCGGATGCCCTGCCTCCCGCGGCGAAACCGTGGAGCAGGCCTGTATGGTGCATGGCGTAGACGCCGACGCGCTGGTGAAGGAGATCAACGCGTATCTTGCCGGTAAGGAATAAGTTCCAAACTGCCCGGTGCAAAAAGATGGCCATAGGCAGCAAGGCTTTGAAACCGCCCGACGTTTGCCGGGCGGTTTTTCCTTGTATCAGGAGGCTCCTAGTTTTTGGATTTATACGGAAGACAATAAAAGGAGGCGGCGAAATGCATGTGTTTCCTCTGAACCGGCCCCTTTGCCTCGGCTCCAAATGGTAGCGGATTTTGTTCGGGATGCGCCGCCGTTGCCGATATCGGCACGGATCACGCCTATCTGCCCGTGGCATTGGTTCTTTCCGGCAAATGCCTCGCGCGGTTGTGTCCGATCTGCGTGAATGCCGCTGGAAATGCGCGTCAGGCAATCCGGCGCTATCATTTAGAGGATCGGATCGTCGCCTGCCTGTCGGATGGGCTTGACGAAATTGCTCCGGATTGGGCGCAGGATATTATCATTGCCGGGATGGGCGGCGAATTGATTGCAGCCATCCTTGCGCGTGCGCCCTGGCTGCGAAATGAGGGGAAGCGGCTGATCCTCCAGCCGATGACGCACGCGGAGGATGTGCGCCGGTTTCTCTATAAAAATGGATTTTCAATTTTAAAGGAAAACGCCGTGCAGGATGGCTCCCATTTCTATATTGCCCTGTGCGCGCAATATACGGGGGCGCCCACAGCTTGTTCACCCGGCCTTCCGTATTTGGGCAGGCTGCCGGAGTGCCATAGCGAAGCAGCGCTTATCTATTTGAACAGGCAGCATCAGCGCCTGCTCACCCGCGTAGAGGCTTTGCGCAGGTCGCGCGGTCGCAGCAAGAATGCGCCCGGCTGGAAGCGGCGGCCGCCGAGATAGGCGGGGCAATGCGTAAAATGGCAGAACCAGTGATTGGATCAATGGAATAAACGCTCTGTAAGGGGCTTTGTCAATGACCAGCGAAAGGAACGGGTTTGGCAGAATGCTTTGTGTAAAGGATTTTTATGATTATTTCAATACAATCGCGCCCTTTGACCGGCAGGAAAGCTGGGATAATAGCGGCCTACTGGTGGGAGATCCGAAGCAGCGGGTGGATACGGTCGCCGTTGCTCTCGATATGACGCCAGAGGCGGTTCAAATGGCGCGGGAGGCCGGCGTGCAGCTGTTTATTAGCATCATCCAGTGATCTTTCATGCGCAAAAGCAATTTTTGGCGCAAGAGCCCGCTTATTTGCTTGCACAGGCAGGGATGAGCGCAGTTTGTGCGCATACCAGCTGGATGTGGCGCAAGGCGGCGTAAATGATGTGTTAGCGGAGAAGCTGGGGTTATCCGCCGTGGAGGCGGTTCCCGCCCAAGAAGGAGCGCCCCTGCTGCGGATTGGCAGCGTAGAGCCCATGGATGCGCAGGCGCTTGCAGGCTCTGTCAGCCGCCGTTTGCACGCGGCGGTCCGGATGGCTGCGGCCAACAAAGGAGGGAAATCACCCGTGTAGCAGTTTGCGGCGGCGCGGGCGCCGATTTGATGGCAGATGCACAGGCGGCAGGCGCGGATGCTTATGTGACCGGCGACGCAAGCCATCACGAATTTTTGGCGGCGCAGCAGAGAGGGCTTACGCTGCTTGCGGCGGGGCATTATGAAACAGAGAATCCTATAGTTGACGTGCTGGCGCGTAAGCTATCCGCCCGGCTTCCTGGCATCCGTGTGGTGCGCATCCGGCAGGAGAATCCGGTGACATGGATTCAATTTGATGGCAAGGAGTCATTGTAATGGCGCTTGATGGAATTTTTTTGCATTTTTAAAACAGGAAATCGAGCGCGAGGCGCTCGGCGCCCGGGTGGAAAGGTCAGCCAGCCTTCCCGGGAGGAGCTGGTGCTCTCGCTGCGCAGCCGGGCGGGCGCAGGCTCCCATACCGGGGCCTTGAAGCTGCTGCTCAGCGTGCGCTCCAATAGCCCGCGGCTGCATTTTACGAACTATGCGCCGGATAACCCGCAGAAGCCGCCGATGCTCTGCATGCTCCTGCGAAAAACGCTCGTTGGCGCAGTGCTCACCGGCTTGCGTCAGGTGGGGCTGGACCGCGTGTTATTTCTCGATTTCGACGCGAGCAACGAGATTGGCGACCGGGTGCATCCGAGCCTGTGCATCGAGATCATGGCGCGCCACAGCAACATTATCCTGTTGAATGAAAACGGTGTTGTGGTCGATGCGGTCAAACGGATTGACGCCACGAAATCTTCCGTCCGCGAGATTTTGCCTGGCACGCCTTATGAGTTGCCGCCCGCTCAAGAAAAGGGGAATTTCCTGGAGGAGCGAGCGGAGGATGCTTACAGGCGAATCCTGCTGGAGGGGGATGCGCGCCTTTCCACGGCGCTGTTGCATTCCCTACAGGGTGTTTCGCCCATCGTTTGCCGGGAGCTTGCGTTCCGCACGGCAGGGGAGGATCTTCCCGTTTCTTCTTTGGATTTGCAGCAGAAGCAGGCGCTGACGCAGGAGCTGGAGGCGCTATGCACACGGGTGCGGGAAGGCCGGGCGGAGCCGGAGATGGTGCTCGATCAGGAGAAAAAGCCTGTTGATTTTGCGTTTTTTTCCATTCGTCAATATGGTGCGCTAATGCGGACTCGTGCGTATACGGCGCTCTCCCCGCTGCTCGATGATTTTTACACGGAGCGCGACCGTGCGGAACGCACCAAACAGCGGGCGCAGGATTTATTTCGCCTGGTTACGAGCACCATGAGCGCATTACGCGCCGCCTCAACGCGCAGCGCGCTGAGCTTGCAGCCAGCGAGGACCGGGAAGCGCTGCGCATTCGCGCGGAGCTGATCAATGCCTACCAATATGCGCTGGAAAAGGGCGCTCCGTTTTATGAAGTGGAAAATTATTATGATGGCAACCGCCTTTTGCGCATCCCGGCGGACCCTGCCCTGTCGCCCGCGCACAATGCGCAAAAGTATTATAAAGAATACCGCAAGGCGCAGACGGCTCAGAAGGTGCTTACCGGCAGATTGCCGCCGGCGAACAGGAGCTGCAATATATGGAGAGCGTGTTTGACGCGCTGAGCCGCTCCCAATCGGAGCGGGAGCTGTTGGAGATTCGGGAGGAGCTTGCGTCAAGCGGTTATCTGAAAATCAGGCGGGGCGCAAACGGCGCAAAACAAAAAGCCCCAAAGCGCTGCCGCCGATGGAATTTTGCACGGATGACGGCTTTACTGTGCTAGTCGGCCGCAATAATGTGCAGAACGATAAGCTCTCGTTAAAACGGCAGCAAAAGAGAATTTATGGCTGCATACCAAAAACATCCCTGGCTCGCATGTGATTCTGGTTACCGGCGGGCGGGAGCCGAGCGAGCAGGCGCTCCTTCAGGCCGCCCAGCTTGCCGCATGGTTCAGCCGGGCGCGGGAATCCTCCTCCGTGCCGGTGGATTATACGCCGGTGCGCATGCTGCGAAAGCCGCAGGGCGCGCGGCCCGGCAAAGTGATTTATGATACTTACCGGACGGTCAGCGTTCGTCCCTCCGGGGAGCTGGCGCAGCGTCTGCAAAAGGGAAAAGAACATTTGTAACGGATTGTAATTTTTTAGGCCCGTTTTATGCGAATAAGGCATGAAACGGGTCTTTTTTGTAAAAAAAGAGCCCTTTAATTTGTCTATTACTACAAATTTGTAACAAAAGGGTTACAATTTTGTAATCGCGTGCTATAATAACAACAAAAGGTTCCAATGAGCATGTCACCGGATCTGCTCAACAAGTTGGATTGTGCCTATCTTATCACATGGATCAAACAGATTTTTTAGGAGGCATTCCGCATGGATATTGTTACGAGGGAATATTCCTTTCCATCGGTTACCGGCCTTTCCGATATTTATGCGAAGAGCTGGGCTCCCTCGGAGGAGAGGGAGGTAACCGCTGTGATTCAGATTTTGCACGGCATGGCGGAACATATCGCACGATATGATGCGTTTGCATCCTATCTATGCGGGCAGGGTTTTGCTGTGTTTGCAAATGACCATGTAGGGCATGGTAAAAGCGCGAAAAGCGACGAGGAGCTGGGCTATTTTGGCGAGGAAAACGGCTGGAAGGCCTTTGCCCGGGATGCAAAGCAGGTAACAGATCTGGCGCGCAAGGCATACCCCGGGCGGCCCATCCTTATTTTTGGGCACAGCATGGGCTCCTTTGCCGCCCGCTATTATACAGAGCTCTATGGCAATGAGATCAGCGGCGCCATTTATTGCGGCACAAGCGGCGAAAACCCAGCGGCCGGGATTGCGGTGGGCCTCGCTTCCTTTGTGGCGAAGCGCCGTGGCAGCCGTTACCGCAGCGAATTCATCAACCGCCTCGCCTTTGGCAGCTATAATAAAAAATGCGATTCGCCGCGCACGGCTTTCGACTGGCTGACAAAAGAGGAGGAGATCGTTGATCGCTATCTTCAAGATCCCTGGTGCGGTTTCTTATTTACCGCGGCGGTTACCGCGATTTGTTCAGCCTGCTCAAGCATGTGTCTGCGCCGAAATGGTATCAAAAAGTGCCCTATCCGCTCCCGATCCTGCTCATCTCCGGTGAGATGGATCCGGTGGGCGATTATGGAAAGGGTGTGCGGCAGGTTTACCGGGATCTCAAAAAGACGGGGCATGGCGATGTGACGCTTAAGCTCTATCCTGGTGATCGGCATGAAATCCTCAACGAGACTGATCGGAAGGCTGTGTTTGCCTTCATCGGTGAGTGGCGCGCCGCGTTGTGGAAGGGGAGCCCGCAAACGCGTCGAAGGCCGATTAATATGGGAAGAATGGGATCGGCCATCCGTTAGGCCGTCCTGTAAAAAACGTTTCTCATTAGGGGAGTGTATCTTTTGAAAACATTATTGGTTTACTATTCCAATCAAAAAAATATTCGCTCGCTCTGTGAAGCTTCTGCACGGGAGGGGGAAGTGGACGTTTTGGAACTGCGCGAGCGCTATGATCGAGGCGTGCTTTCCGCCGCTACGGTTGGCTCCTATCTGGCCTCCAGGGGCATGGGGTCGCAAATCGATCCGTTTGAAATCGATTTTGATGCGTATGATACGGTTATTTTGGCCACTCCTGTTTGGCATGGCAGCCCGGTGCCCGCAGTAAACGCCTTTTTGCATAAGGTGGACTTGCGCGGCAGGGCGATTTCAGGCCTGCTTTTATATGATGGGCGGCACGCTGCAAAAGCAATGGATACGCTGCGTGAACGCGTCCGCCTCGCCGGCGGCGCCTGCCGCGATGTTGTGTGTATTTCAGCCAAAGAACTGCGCGAGAAGAACTGTGACGTGTTTTCGTTTGCAAAAGCGGAAACACGTCTTGCCCCGGTTCTCTCTTAGCCCCCCAGCGCGCAGTGGAAGTGAACCGCCGTTTTTCTTCGGAAAATACGGTGGTTTATTTTTGCCGCAAACCGGCTTGGGCGTGATTGAGGGCTGGGGGAGTGTGGCATAATAACTTTACAAAACGCTGGCAAAATCAAAGATTTTGAGGGTTGTGAAGAACATTGAGCCATTGATTCGGGCTGATGGCCTGTGGCTACGCCGCTCATTTCGCAGAGGTTAGAGCTTCAAACAGAGTTTGAAGCATTGGAAAAATGCCTGTCGGCGCGAAACGCCAGCTGTTGTATATTTTTTCTTTGCGGGAGGTTGTGTTTTTACGCATTACAGTTTGACTTTTTCCTGAAATTGGCGTAAAATGAGCCTTGTTAGGATAAGCTAACATAATGCACAGAGATCATGCTGAATTTGGAGGCTGAATCGTATGGATTACACAAGGGAAATTTCACCTGGAATTCACTGGGTGGGTGGCAACGACAGACGTCTAGCGTTGTTTGAAAATATGTTTCCACTGCCGCAGGGCGTAGCTATAATTCCTACCTGATTTTAGATGATAAAGTAGCTTTAATGGATACGGTAGATGCGGCAATCACCCGGCAGTTTTTGAGAATATGGATCGTCTGCTGGCAGGGCGCGCGATTGATTATCTAGTGGTAAACCATATGGAGCCGGATCACTGCGCTAACATTGAGGAGCTTGCGCGCCGCTATCCGGAAATGAAAATTGTAGGCAATCAAAAAACATTTCAAATGATCCGCCAGTTTTATGATTTTTCACTGGACGATCGCTGCATAGAGGTGCGCGAGGGCGACTCGCTACCGCTGGGCGCGCACACATTGCAGTTTTATTTTGCCCCTATGGTGCATTGGCCGGAAGTGATGTTGGCATTTGAGGAGAGCCAGGGCATCCTCTTTGCGGCGGATGCCTTTGGCTCATTCGGTGCGCATGATGGGATATTTTCAGCGACGAAAAGGATTTTGAGCGGATCTACCTTTCGGAAGCGCGCCGGTATTATGCCAATATTGTGGGCAAATATGGCCCGCAGGTGCAGGCCGCCCTGAAAAAGCTTGGCGGTGTTGATGTAAAAATGATTTGTCCGCTGCATGGCCCAGTTTGGCGCGAGGATCTCGGTTATATTCTGGATAAGTATGATCGGTGGAGCAAATATATCCCGGAGGAGCCGGTGTGGTGCTGGCCTATGCCTCTATGTATGGCAATACGGAAAATGCGGTGGATCTGCTTGCAGGCAAGCTGGCGCAGCGCGGGATTGCAAACCTGAGCGTTTTCGATGTTTCCAAAACGCATCCCTCCGAGATCATTGCAGAGATGTTCCGTTTGAGCCATATGGTGCTCGCTTCGCCCACCTATAACATGGGAATTTATTACGGAATGCACGGCCTTCTCCATGAGATGGCGGCGCTCAACCTGCAAAACCGTAAGGTGGCGATCATCGGCAACGGCTCTTGGGCGCCTGCGGCGGCGAACCTGATGAAAAAGCAGGTGGAGGGCATGAAGAATATGGCGCTCGTCTGCGAGCCGCTGGAAATCCGCTCTGCGTTGAAAAAGGAGCAAATGCCCGATGTGGATGCAATGGTGGATGCGATTTGTGCCTCCATGGAAGCGGTATAAAAGCCTTTTTATTGTTCCCTCCCGCAGAAATCTTCTGCCGGGAGTTTTGTGTTTTTCTTGAAAAGCACAGGCTTAGAAATGGATGGACTTTTTTGTATGTATCCCGTATAATAAATAAGAAAAAGCGGTGAACAGCCCTGCTTTTATTGGTCGGGGCTCCGCTGCTGGAAGGATGGATATGAAATGAAAAAAGTATGGAAACTGCTTGCGTTGCTCCTAGCTGCAATCCTGATGTTGACGGCGCTGACCGCCTGTGCTGGCCCGGAGAAGAAGCTGCTGGGCAAATGGATGGATTCCTCCAATATGAGCGGCTATGAATTTCAGGAAGAGGGGATTGTGGAGCTGACCTATGCGAATTTCACCGTGCCGGTCGTCAACATCCCGTTTACAGGCTCGGTAAAGGGAACATATTCCATCGGGGAGGATAATACCCTTACGATCAATTATTCCATTTACAGCAAGAGCATCACGAAAAGCTATACCTATTCGATTGAGGATAGCACCTTAACGATGGTGGAAAAAGAGTCCGGCAACCGCTCCATGTATATTCGCCAGGCAGACACGACTGCCTGACCGATTCTGTGCTGCCGGGTGAAAGGATGGTCATATGTCTGTGCCGTATGAGCGGCTGGATGCCGTTTCGATGCTCTATCCGGCGCTGAGCTTCGGTAGGCGCGGGTATCTATTTCGCTTGTGCGCCGTTTTAACTGAGGCGGTGGATGCGCAGGTGCTTGGTGTGTCCGTCCGGGCGCTCAGGCCGCGGTTTCCCGTCCTGTATACGCATCTGAAAAAAACGTTTTTGGGCTATGTGCATGTTCCGGCAAAAGATTTGGATATTATCGGGCGAGAGGAGCCGTATCTCACGCTGCCAGAGCTGTATGATACCGCTAAGCCCGCCTTTCGAATTTACTGCGAGGGCAACAGAATTACCATGGACGTATTCCACGCCAATGCGGATGCAGGCGCGGCAATTGCGTATTTACAGCAGTTGTTAGAGGATTATTGTGTACGCATGGAGGCCGAGAGCCATGCGCGGCGGCCCCGGCCTCAGAGGCCGAGCTGGCCGACGATTACCTACGCAACTTTGACAGGACGAAAAACGCCTCCTTTGTGGAAAAGCAGGCGTACCGTTTCCGTCTTCTACCGGATGGCGACTATGTGCGGCTGACCTGCTTCTCCATTGATCTGGGCGGCATCAAGGGCAGGATAAAGCCGGAGGGCTTCACAGTGAATGACTATTTGGCCGCGGCGTTGTTCCTGGCGATTGCGCTCGGTGTGCAAATCCCAAAAGGCGCGCCGGATGTTTCCCTCTCCATTCCGATCAATCTGCGCCCGTTTTTCGGCTCCGTTACACAGCGCAATTTTTCATACTATGTCAATGTGCGCATCCCTGTGGTAGCTGATATGGAGCAGGCGTTGCGCTGCATACATCGGCAGGTGCGGGAGGCGACGCAACGCGACCGGCTGCTCTCCGGCATCGCCGCCACGGTGAAAACGGCCAATCATATTTTTATCCGCTATACGCCGCGTGTGGTGAAGGAATTCATGATCCGCCGGGTTTACCGTGTGATTGCGGGCACAGGGATGACGACAACGCTATCGAATCTTGGATTTCAGAAGCCGGCGCCGGTGGTGGAAAAGAAGCTCAACCGTTTTGAGATGTATCTTGGTGCGGGCGGAGGCGGGATGACAGCTTCCGCAGTCGGTTGCGGGCAAGCGGTATCCCTGTGCATCAGCGCATCCTCGCAGAACCGGTGTGTGGAGCATGCGTTGGAGGCAATTTTGCGGAAAGACGGCATTCCATTCACCGCCAACGAGCAAGAATTCCGCAATTTCCAAAAAATAAAAGAAAACGGCATAGCCAGTCTGTGAGCCTGTGAAAGGGTCGGATGTGCGCAAGTGGGCGTGCATCCGGCCTTTTTGCCCCCCCCCCGATGGGGTTCGGTCAAGTTCAATTTCCTACACCTTAGCCTCTGATTCCATCTGATGTGAAAAACATGGGGCGGCAAACACGGCCTTTTCCGTACAGGTCTACTAAAATCGGCCATGGTTCTGGTAATTGATGCCGAAATGCTTGAAAGCGCCCCTAAAACTATGTATAATAAAACACGAGGCTAGAGACGAACAATCCATGCGCACCCTGCGGTATTGCCCACCGGATGCGGATTGTTCGCTTTTTTGAAATGCAAACGGCGAAATAAGCCGTTTTTGAAGGAGGCAATTTGTTTTGAGTTGTTGCTGTGAACAGAAACAGGAAAGCGATCTGACGCTTTTGGACGGCGTGCTGGACGAATATGCCAGTGTGCCGGGCAGCCTGATTACCATTTTGCAAAAAGCGCAGGAAATCTATGGGTATCTTCCGCAGGATGTGCTGCGTCATATTGCGCAGCAGACGGGCGTAAAGCTGCGAAGGTGTTTGGCGTGGCAACTTTCTACGCGCAGTTCCGTTTCCAGCCGGTGGGGAAATATCTGATCATGCTCTGCCAGGGAACGGCGTGTCACGTCAATGGCTCTCAGATGATCGAGCAGGCGATCGTGGAGGAGTTGGGAATTCACGACGGCGAAACTACCTCGGACGGCCTATTTACACTCAAAGATGTGGCATGCCTTGCTGCTGTAGCCTTTCGCCCGTGATGATGATAAACGATGAGACCTACGGCACCCTTACACCGGAGAAAACAAAAAAAATCCTGCGGGAGCTGAAGGCGCGTGCATCGGAGCAAAAGGGAGGTCCGCAATCATGAAAATTGTAGTCGGGCAGGGCAGCTGCGGCATCGCGGCGGGCGCTGGGCGCGTTTATGACGCGCTGGCACAGGCGCTTTCAGGCACAGCACACGAGCTGACGATCGCAGGCTGCATCGGCATGTGTTATCTCGAGCCGATTGTAGATATTTATGAAGAGAGCGGCGCGCTCACAAGGCTTGTGCGCGTGCAGCAAAAGGATGTTCCTACCATTGCAAAGGCGGTGGAAACAGGCGATCAAAGCGCCTTGGCCGCGCTTATGATCACGGATGACGACAAGGCGTTTCTCGACCAGCAGACGCGCATCGCGCTGCGGCATTGTGGCGTGATCAACCCGGAGAAAATCGAGGATTATCTCGCGGACGGCGGCTACAGCTCCATTCGCAAAGCGCTCGCCTCCATGGCGCCGGAGGATGTGATTGAAACCATCAAGGTTTCCGGCCTGAAGGGGCGCGGCGGCGCGGGCTTTCCCACCTGGTTTAAATGGAATGCGGCGCGCAAAGAGCAGGCCCAGCCGAAATACCTCATTTGCAATGCGGATGAGGGCGACCCCGGTGCGTTTATGGATCGCGCGGTGATCGAAGGCGACCCGCACAACCTGATTGAAGGCATGCTGATCGCCGCCTATGCGATTGGGGCTTCCGAGATGGTTGTCTATGTGCGTGCGGAATATCCGCTTGCGGTCAAGCGGCTGCGCAATGCGATCCGCCAGGCGGAGGAACAAGGCTTTTTGGGCGACAACATCCTCGGCTCCGGCTTTTCCTGCCGGATGCGCATCAAGGAGGGCGCGGGTGCGTTTGTCTGTGGCGAGGAGACGGCGCTGATCGAATCGCTCGAGGGCCAGCGCGGCATGCCGCGGCTCAAGCCGCCATTCCCCGCGGCGAGCGGCTATTGGCACAAGCCATCGAATATTAATAAACGTTGAAACGTTGCAACGTCCCATGGATTTTGTTAAACGGCGGCGAGGCTTTTGCTCCATGGGCACGCCGGACAGCAAGGGCACTAAGGTTTTCGCCCTCACGGGCAAGATTAAAAAGGGCGGTCTGGTGGAAATCCCGATGGGCAAAACCCTGCGGGACGTCATTTTCGGCATCGGCGGCGGCATTCGCGGTGATCGGGAATTCAAGGCTGTGCAGATGGGCGGCCCCTCCGGCGGCTGTATCCCAGCGGAAAAGCTCGATACCATCATTGATTATAAAGCCTTGGGTGCGACAGGCGCGATCATGGGCTCCGGCGGCATGGTCGTCATGGATGAAACCACCTGTATGGTGGAGATGGCGCGCTTTTTCCTCGATTTCACCGCCAAGGAGTCCTGCGGCAAGTGCGTGCACTGCCGGCTGGGTACAAAGCGGATGCTCGAAATTCTCACCCGTATTGTCAATGGAGAGGGAAAAGAAGGCGATGTCGAACTGCTCGAAGAGCTGTGCGCCAGCATTAAGGACGGCGCGCTCTGCGGCCTCGGCCAGACGGCGCCGAATCCGGTGCTCACAACGATCCGGTATTTCCGCAAGGAATATGAGGCGCATATCCGGGAAAAGAAATGCCCGGCGCACCAATGCGCGGCGCTGATCTCCTACCGGATTGACCTGATGTGTGCACCGGTTGCACGCTGTGCGCACGCAACTGCCCGGTCAAGGCCATTTCCGGCGAGGTCAAAAAGCCCCATGTGATCGATCCGGAGATCTGCATCAAGTGCGGCAAGTGCAAGGCAGCCTGCCGGTTTGGCGCAGTCCTTGTAGACTAGCCGTTTTGCGGAGAAAGGTTGGTTATTATCATGAAAATTCGTGTGAACATAGATGGTTATGAGATCGAAGCGCAGGAGGGCGCGACAATCCTCCAGATTGCCCGGGAAAACGGCATTGAAATCCCCACGCTGTGCCATGACGCGCGCGTAGAGGCCTACGGCGCCTGCGGGCTATGCGTGGTGGAAGTTGAAGGCAGCCCGAAGCTTGCCCGCGCCTGCGCCACCGAGGCGGCGGACGGCATGGTGATCCATACGCAGGGCGAACGGGCCAAACAGGCGCGCAAGGTGGCGCTGGAGCTGCTGCTCTCTGACCACGAGGGCGATTGCAAAGCGCCCTGCTCCCTCAACTGCCCTGCGGGGACGGACTGCCAGGGCTATGTCGGCCTGATTGCAAACGGGCAGTATCGGGAAGCGGTTAAGCTTATCAAGGAGAAGGTGCCGTTGCCCGCCTCTATTGGGCGCATCTGCCCGCATCCATGCGAGCAGGCTTGCCGCCGCAAGATGGTGGAGGATCCCATTGCGATCGCACATCTGAAGAGCTTTGCGGCGGATCTTGATCTGCGCAGCTGGGCACCGTATCAACGAATGCGCGCCGGATACACATCGAAAAATATCCATTGTAGCGGCGGTCCCGCGGGCCTGACCGCGGCCTATTTCCTGCGGACGATGGGCCATTCCGTGGCAATTTATGACGCCATGCCCAAGATGGGCGGCATGCTGCGCTACGGCATCCCGCAATACCGTCTGCCCAAGGAGGTGCTCGATCAGGAGATCGCAGCGATCGCAAATCTAGGAGTTACCATGATCAACAACGCCAAAATTGGCGACGGCGTAACGCTCGATGAGCTGCGCGAGGGCAGCGATGCGGTGCTGGTCGCCATCGGCGCGTGGACGTCGAGCTCTATGCGCGTGCCGGGCGAGTCCCTCAACGGCGTGATGGGCGGCATCGACTTTTGCGCCATGTGGCGCTCAACGAGCCTCTGGGATCGGCGAGCGCGTAGCGGTCGTTGGCGGCGGCAACACGGCGATGGACGCCTGCCGCACCGCGGTGCGTATGGGCGCAAAGGAAGTGTATATCATCTACCGCCGCACGCGCGATGAGATGCCTGCGGATGCGTTAGAGATTGCACAGGCGGAGGAAGAGGGTGTCGCCTTCAAATTTCTGACGAATCCCGTGGAGATTTTGGGTGCGGGCGGCTCTGTGCGCGGCGTGCGGCTTCAGCAGATGGCGCTCGGCGAACCGGATGCGAGCGGCCGGCGCAGGCCGGTTCCAGTGGAGGGCGCGTTTGAGGATTTGCCGCTCGACACCGTCATCATGGCGATCGGCCAATGGACGAATCCGGAGGGCTTTGAAGCGCTGGAGCTGACAAAGCGCGGCACGATCGCTGCGGATGAAAGCACGTTTTCCACCTCCCTCCCGGCGTGTTCGCAGTGGGCGACGCGACGAATAAAGGCGCGGATATTGCGATTGCGGCCATCGGCGAGGCCGGGAAGGCGGCGAAGGTAATCGATCACTTCCTCCAGGCGCTGCCGTTGCTTATCGCAAGCCTTATGTGGTGGAGCGCACCGTCACGCCGGAAATGCTTGCGGACCGGGAGCGGAAAGCACGCGTGCAGATGCCGCACCTTTCCCCCGAAGAGCGGAGAACAAACTTTAAAGAGATTGATCTTGGCTATACGCAGGAGCTGGCAAAGCGGGAGGCCTCTCGATGCTGGAATGCGGCTGCACGATTCTTTTGAATGCAAGCTTTTGCACTATGCGAACGAATACGAGGTTGCGCCCGCCCGCTTTGAGGGCGAAAAGCATACCCGTCCACAGGAGCAGACGCATCCGTTTATCGAGCGAAACGCCGATAAATGCATCCTCTGCGGCCTGTGTGTGCGCGTGTGCGACGAGGCAATGGGGCGGACGGCTTTGGGCCTTGTCAGCCGCGGCTTTGATACGGTGGTCGCGCCGGAATTTGGCCGGAAGCTCGAACAGACGGACTGTATCTCCTGCGGCCAGTGTGTGGCGGTTTGCCCGACGGGCGCGCTGCGGGAGCTTCAGCCAATTCAAAAGAGTGTGCCGGTGGGGGAAAAATCCACGCTGACCACTTGTTCCTTCTGCTCCATGGGCTGCCCTGTCGACCTGCGTACGCGCGGCGATATGATGACGCGCGCTCTGCCTGTGGGGGAGAGCGGCATGCTTTGCGCCGGTGGGCGTTTTGGCTTTGGCGCGGCGCAGGAAGAGGGTAGGCTGAAAATGCCGCTGCTGCGGGAAAATGGGGCGTTGATCCAGGTGCCGTTTAATGAAGCGGTTGGCTGCGTCAGTGAGCGCATGGCGGATATCATCAGCCGGTATGGAAGTGGAGCGGTTGCCGTCACGGTTTCCGAGCGCTCTACCTGCGAGGAGGCGTATCTGGCCAAGCGCTATGCAAACGAGGCACTCGGCACCGAGAACCTCTGCTCCTTCGGCCTAATGGAGAGCGGTGTGAAAGAGGCGCTGGGCATCGACGCTTCCCTGAACACCTTCGAGGAGCTCAACGGCACGGATGTGATCCTGCTCATTGGGGCGACTCCGGCGCTTTCCACAACAATGGCGGGTGTGCGTATCCGCAAAGCGGTGAAGCAGGGATCAAAGCTCATGCTGATCGGCCCGAACCGGACTTGGTTTGACGATTTCGCACAGTGGCATTTTCAGACGGATGAAACAGCTTTCCTCACAGCGATGCTTGAGGCGCTCCAAAATCCGGAGGCCACGGGCGAGGCGGCGCAAGCGGCCGCAATTTATCGCGGTGCAAAAAAAGCGATGATTGTTTATCACGATGCGCAGGTGTCGCGGCAGGCTGCCGTGCTGGCAGCATCACTCGCCAAAAAATCCGGCCATATCGGCCATGCGCGCGACGGCTTAATCGTCCTGAAACCTGGTGCAAACAGCCAGGGCCTTTCCCTGCTGGGGGTGAAGCCCGCTTCCCAGATTGACTGGACAACGATCAAGGCAGTTATCTCCTTTGGGGAGATGCTGCCGGAGGCCTGCACGCAGAATGCGGAATTCCTGGCAGTGCAGGATGTTTACCTGACGGATACGGCTAGCCGCGCGGATGTTGTGCTGCCCGGGAGCATTTTTGCGGAAACCGACGGCACCTATCTTTCCGCCCAGCGAAAGCTTGGCGTGGTGCGCAAAGCGTTCCGGCCGCTGTGTGGGTTTGAGGGCTGGCAGATGATTCAGGCGCTGGCGAACGACTGCATGGAGAGCCGTGGCATGGACTATGAAAGCCCGGCGGAGATTTTTGCCGATCTCTGTGCGAAGGTAGAGGCTTGCGCGGCGCAAACCGTTGTGCAGGCTGTGGAAAGCATCCGGCCTTCTGGCCTGTGGGGCAGAGCCCGGTGCTCACGCCTGTTGCAGAGAAGGATGTGCCGCAGCAGGCGAATGCGCCGCTGTGCGTTCCCCAGGGATGTGCCAATGTGTTGGGGCAAAAGTTTACCATAAAACGGAATTCTACGCGGCAATGATAGATGAAAAATAGAATATGGCGTATCGGTTCCGCCCCTGCGCAATGCGGCGGGGGCGGATGAAAAGGGAACACGGTGTGAATCCGTGACAGCCCCCGCTACTGTGTGAAGGACAAATTCCCCACCGGCTTGCTGCGCATGTGTATGATGCATAAAAGCCGGGAAAGCGTGATTTTGTATCCGTAGAGATATGAAAAATGCAGGCCGCCATGCGTGGCTTGCAGACGCTTTTCAGGAGATTGCGGCCAGCTTTATGCTTGCCACAGATCCTGGCCACTGGACAACCTGTCTGGGAAGGCATGGAGAAGGCGGATGATTTCGAGCCAGGAGACCTGCCGTGCGCCCGGGGAAACCGCTGTTTCCCTAGAAATGTATCATTCCTTTCGGCGGGAGAGGAAGTATGCGGTGATGGAGCACAGGAGGAGTTTTCCTTTCCAGGCTTTGTCCCAATACTTTGCGAGCCCGAAAAGGGCTCGCTTTTCCTTTATCGTAATATAATTTGAAGGAGTCGGACAACATGAAAAGACATGGAAACCCATTCTCTCCTTGCTCCTCGCGCTGTGCATCACCGTTAGCACAGCGGCGGGCGCAATCGCTATCGGGCGTGAAAGCGCAGCGGATGGAGCAGCCAATTGGCTGCTGAAAAATGTGGCCGTAGATCCGGCGGATCAGGAGCCGGACAACATCGTGGATTGGGCGGCTTTCGCCCTTGCAAGAGGCGGTTACCAAATTGATGGGGATTATTTGCAGTACATCGACGGCGTGGTTAGGGCGAATTTTTCGCAGCTCTATTTAAGCGACTATGCGCGTATCGCGCTGGCGGTTGCCGCGGCGGGAGGAGATGCCCGCAATGTGGGCGGGCATGATTTGATAGAAGCCATCGCCCAAACGGATTTCACGCGGGAGATTTATACGGACGGCGTTTCTTTTGCGCTGCTTGCAATGGATTCCATGCGGTATGAGCTTCCGGAAACGGTGCGCAGGGCCGCGGTGGACGCGCTTTGCAGTGCACAACGGGAGGATGGCGGCTTTAATTATGCGCTTCGTGTCAATCCGGAGGACCCCTATTCGGTTGATGGAAGCATAGACACGACGGGGCCGGTTCTCGCAGCGCTTGCGCTTATCAGGCGGAGGAGAAAACTGCGGGTGTGATTGAGCGGGCGCTCGCCTTCCTGAAGGCCAATCAAAATGTAGAGACGGCAGGTTTTGGCTTTATGGGAAGCGACAGCGCGGAAACGATCTCGATGGCTATTGTAGGCCTGACCGCACTGAGGATTGACCCTTGCGGGCCGGAATATGTGAAAAACGGAAAAACCATGCTGGATGCGCTGCTTACCTTCGTCAACCCGGATGGCGGTATGCGCGCATGGGACGGCAGCTCCAACAGCTTGACAACCTATCAATCGCTGAGTGCGCTGGAGGCTTATGCGCGCTTCGTGGAGAACGGCACAGCGTTTTATGATTTGTCCGATTTAACACGAGAGCCAGAATCCTCTGAAACGGCAAGCACAGCAGAACCAACAGCATTGCCTGCTACCCAACCCCAGACAGACAGTGTGCAGGAAAGCGGAACGGAAATGGATAATCCAGAAAATCCATCCACAGGCTCCGGCCTGGCAGTGGCAGGGATTGCTTCGCTGGCGCTCCTCTCTGCCGGTGCGCTGATGGTGAGCAGAAAGCGGATGAGCGGCGATGAATAAAGAGAGAAGCTACCGGCGTTTTTTGGCGCTATGCATTACCCTGCTGCTCCTATTGTTGGCGGCGGGATGTGGCATCATGGAAGGGCCGGAAACGCAGGCGGATACGCAGGCTGTTTCTGATTTTGGATATCAGATCACCTCGCAAGCGGATGCCAAGCCGGCCGTATCCGCTTCCACCCTTCCCAGCGAAAGCATCGGAGGCTCCGACTCGCACAGCGCTGTTACCGCGGGCCAGGGTATAGGGGAAACGGCAACTCGGGCGGTGAAGCCTGAGCCAACGGCTGTGGCGCCCACCACGGAAAGGCCGCAGGAAACTGCCGCCGTTTCACCCAAGCAGGCGACGGTAGCGCTTGCCGTCACCTGCCGCAATGCTGTGGCGAACGGCATTCAGAACTGGCCTGGCTACAGCGGAATCGTACCGGCCAACGGCGTGATTTATGAAAACAGCGCGGTTCCCATTGCAGAGGGTGAAACTGTGCTCGACGTGCTAAAAAAGTGCTGAAAGAGCAGAAAATTCCGCTTAGTGAAAAGCATGGCTATGTCCGCTCCATCAACGGCCTGAATGAAAAGCTGCGGGGGGAACAGAGCTTTCCCCAAAGCGGATGGCTTTATCAGGTGAACGGTGTGTTCCCGAATATGGCCGCCAATCAATATAAGCTACAGGCGGGCGACCGGATGGAATGGGTTTATACCTGCAAGCCCGGAGATACGAAGCGTAATATGCAATAGCATAGGATACGATACCCTGCTGGGTGGAGCCGCTTTGAATGGAGCGGTTTCGCCCGGCATTTTTATTCCCATGTGTGCCAATTGCATTTTTATCATAACCGTGCTACACTTGTTCTAAATCGCAAGGGGGTAACGTCATGAGAATTTTAACCGCCGCGCAGATTCGCGCGGTTGAGGAGCGAGCCGTGGATACGGGGCTTGACTATCTGCGGTTGATGGAAAACGCGGGCTCCGCCTGCGCGCGTTTTGTTGCAGAAAAAGCACAGATTACGCTGGAATCCAATACAGCTGCCACCGTTGTATGTGGAAAAGGCAAAAACGGCGGCGACGGCTTCGTGATTGCACGTAAGCTGTATGACAAGGGCGCTGAGGTGAGCGTTGTTCTTGCGGCGGGGCATCCGGTTGCTGCGGATGCACTGGAGATGTACACGCGCATGACCGCGCTGCCGATTGAAGTCGTGAACTATGAAACGCAGCGCGATTTGGCGTTGGAAAAGCTGCGCACGGCGCAGGTACTTGTGGATGCGGTGTTTGGAATTGGATTTTACGGGGATCCGAATGCACAGACCGCCCGGCTGTTTGAAGCGATGTCCGCTTCGCCTGCGTTGAAGATTGCTGTGGATTTGCCAAGCGGCGTCAACTGCGACGTGAGCCTTGCGCCGGAGTACGCGTTCCATGCCGACTGCACGGCGGCAATTTCCACGCTCAAACCAGCATGTGCTCTATCCGGCGGCTGCATTGAGCGGGGAGGTGAGCGTGGTGCGCATCGGCATCCCGGAGGGCTGCTATGAGGATGAGGACGGTATGCTTTTTTCGATTGAGGAAGATGCGGTGCGCAAGTGCTTTACGCCGCGCGATCCGATTTCTAATAAGGGTGATTACGGCCATCTGCTAAGCGTGTGCGGCAGCCGCAGGATGCCGGGGGCTGCCGTTTTGGCGGCAAAAGGCGCGGTTGCCATGGGCGCAGGCTGGTTACTGCCGCTTTTCCGGAAGGGGCATATGCGGCGGTTGCTTCAAAGCTGACGGAGCCATTGCTGCTGCCGCTGCATGAAACCGTGAGGGGACGTTTGCACAGGCGGCTCTGCCCGAACTACGCGCGGCGTTGAGCAAAGCGAGCGCGGTGCTCATTGGCTGCGGGCTCGGTGTAAATGAGGATACGGTATTCCTGGTGGAAAGGATTCTGGAAGAGGCTTCCTGCCCGGTCATTCTCGATGCGGACGGCATAAATATCGCCGCCGCGCATATAGATATGCTAAAGAACAGAAAGGCTCCGTTGCTTCTTACGCCTCACCCTGGCGAGATGGCGCGGCTGTGTGGCTGCACAGCGGCGGAAATTCAGGCGGACCGCACGGGTGCGGCGCGCAGGTTCGCGCGGGAATATGGCGTTACACTGGTGCTGAAAGGCGCGAATACCGTAATTGCCGGAGAAAACGCAGCCTCCCTTTTCGTCAACCGAACGGGCAATCCCGGTATGGCGCAGGGCGCAGCGGCGATTTGCTCGCGGGTATGCTTGCCTCCCTTGCGGCACAGGGAATGGAACCGCTCAGAGCGGCCGCAGCAGCGGTTTATCTTCACGGATTGGCAGGGGATGTCGCTGCAAAGCATTATTCCATGTGCGGCATGACGCCCTCGCTGATGGCGGAGGAATTGGCCGTTCTGCTCAAACGGTTTGGCGGATAGCCGCCTTTTGGAAGGATGGTTGCGTGATGAAAAAGGCGAAATGGCTTTGCCTGCTGTTTGTTTGCCTGCTCCTGCTGCCCGCATGCGGCGGCAAGGGCGAGGGTGGAGGAAAGGGTCAACCGCCCGCCCTGCCTGCGGAATTTGAGGCGGATATGACGGCGGTGATCTCCGAGCAGACGATCAAAGCGCATATCGTCCGCCATGCGCTGCTCTCCTGTGAAATCCGGGTGACAGAGCCGAAAATGTTTAACGGCGTTACGATCATTTGGAATGGCGACACCTATCGTGTTGAATATCAATCGATGGCGTTCGATGTTGATCTATCACAATTTCCGCAATCCGCTTTAGGCGCGGCGGTGGTGAATTCCATTGAATCGCTCGCGCGGCTGGAATCGCTTGAAATTACGGAAAAGGACGGCCAGTGGCACTATGAGGGCGAGTCGAAATCCGGCGCGTTTGAGCTGGTACAGGATGGGGAAACGGGCGCGCTGTTGTCTATTTCCGTTCCAGTGTGCAAACTGGAGGCGACGTTTACCAATTTCAAGGAGATCAAGGCGAATTAGCAGATGAACAGCCTTGCAGAATTCACAGCAATATTTACCATAATAAGGGCGGCCCTTGACCGCCCGCGGGCGCACATAGTGCGCCCCTACTCCGCTTCATAAAAAATACGCAGAGACCAGGGGCTGTTGCAAAATGCTTTGCATTTTGCAACAGCCCTCTTTTCACAATTCGGCCGGATGGAATACACTGTATTGTATCGAATATACGCTGCACAAAATCATATAG
>ENA-OQEX01000468-OQEX01000468.1-human-gut-metagenome-genome-assembly--contig:-NODE-468-length-21486-cov-13.022192_pt1 | contig 21486 bp, 20 predicted proteins | sample MGYA00242802_ERZ504649 | MGnify/ENA primary metagenome ERZ504649 (study PRJEB26092, sample SAMD00036194) | human gut metagenome | host: Homo sapiens | study: EMG produced TPA metagenomics assembly of...
AATAAGCGGTGCCGCCTTTCTTGTTTTAGCTCTTATTCTTTTCATCTTCTGCAGACTGCAGTAACACCTACCTGATCCTGTGCACCGTGTCGGGTGTCGCAGCAGGCCTGCAGAACACCGGCTGATTGTAGCCAGTTTCTTTCAGGGTCCCCGTTCGCACTGCCGATCGGCGACCCTTTTTCATACCTATACCTGCCTTATATATGGCAGAATCGGAGCCTTGTCATGAGCCTTCTCGCTATATATGGCAGACCATCATGCGAAAAACCCACTTCGGGGTACATTTTCCGGTTTTTCACCTTTGGGACTGCCATATATAAGCGAAATATCACCGGACAGAACACGAAATCTGCCATACATAAGCGAGATATCGCTCTATTTCCCAGCGAACGGTCAGACCAAAACGTATGATGTTGGCTAGCCTGAACAATGAAGGGTGGAGTCAATGGCAGACGAACTGTTTGTAGACCAGAACGAGGTCGAAGGTACGGCAAGTGGCGCATGGAGCCGCATGCTGGCAGGCAATCGCAGGTTTGCGGAGGGCAAACCGGAACATCCGAATCGTGGCGCCGAAGCACGCGCAGCACTTGTGGACACACACGCACCGGAAGCGGCCGTACTGAGCTGCTCCGACGCGCGGGTAAGCCCGGATATTATTTTCGATTCCGGTCTTGGCGACCTGTTCACGGTTCGCACGGCCGGTCAAATCATCGACGAAGCCGTGCTTGCGTCCCTGGAATACGCGGTGACCGTGCTCGGCGTACGTTTGCTGGTGGTGCTCGGCCACCAGAATTGCGGTGCGATCAAGCAAGCTTCCAAGGATTACGAGGCGTTACTGCACGAACTGACCGCCGATGCCGAGGATTCGCTGATGGCCGCCGACAGCATTGCCGACATCGACGAACGCATCTGCGCTTCGGATTCGCTCATGATGCGCACCGTCGGTTTCTCAATCTGGCAGGCGCACGAGTCGGAATTGGAATCCAGCGAGGATTTCGAACGCGTGCACATCGCGCGCACCATCGAACTCTTGGTGGAACAATCCGAAGCGATCCAGCAGGCGCTGGCATCCGACAAACTCATGATCGTCGGCGCAAGGTACCAGCTGGACTCCGGCAAAGTCGAGGTTCTTAGCTTCTGAAACGGATTACAATTCGGAAAACGGAGATTTGCGAAACAGAGATCCAAAAAAGAACAATCCGAAGCTAAACAATCTAAGAATAATTGAGAAAATCCAAGAAAATCAGGAGATACAGACACTTTGACATACCGCCCCGATAGAGTGGAACCATGTCTCTAGGTTTAAACATTCTCCTGATTTTCGTTTTTCTGTTGCTCGGATCGGTGTTCGCCGGCACCGAACTGGCGTTGGTCAGCCTGCGTGGATCGCAGATCGACCAGATGGAACAGGAGGATGCCCGCGGAAAGCGCGTCGCACAGATCGCGCGAGATCCGAACACGTTTTTGTCGACCGTGCAGATCGGCGTGACGTTGAGCGGTTTCCTTTCCGCATCGTTCGGCGAATCGTCGATTTCGCCTTATATTGTGCCGATCGTTGAAAGTTGGGGCGTGCCGACGAGTGTGGCCGCTCCCCTGACCACCATTGTGCTGACGTTGATCATTTCGTACTGTTCGATCGTGATTTCGGAGTTGGTGCCGAAGCGTATCGCCATGCAACGCAACGAGCAGATCGCGCGTGCCGTGGTACCTGCGATTCATGTGTTTGCGAAGGTGTGCAAGCCGATTATTTGGCTGATCGGCAAGAACACGAACATTATCGTGCGCTTGCTTGGTTTCGACCCGAACGAAACCGACAGCGAAGTGTCCGACGAAGAGCTGCGCGTACTCGTCAACACCAATACGAACTTGAGCAAGGACGAACGCACGATTCTCGACGACGTGTTCGACGCGTCCGAAACGATTGTGGCCGAAGTGATGCGCCCGCGTGCCGACGTGGTTTTTTTGGATGGCGATATGCCGATTGAGAAGGCGGCCGCATATGTGAGAGAAATGCCGTATTCCCGCTATCCGGTGACCGGCAAGGATTTCGACGATGTGCTTGGTTTCGTGCATGTGCGCGACCTGCTTGACATTCGCGATCCCGAGGCGAAGACGGTTGCCGACGTGACGCGCGAGGGCATTTCGCTGCCGGGCACGTCGAAACTGCTGCCAAGCCTTGAGCTGCTACGTAAGCGCGGCATTCATCTGGCGGTGGTCATCGACGAATATGGCGGTACCGACGGCATCGTCACGTTGGAAGATATGACGGAGGAACTGGTCGGCGATATTCGCGACGAATATGATCTGCCGGAAGAGAAAGGCGGCGAACGCACGGAACGTACCACGTTCGTCAATGGCGTCGCCACGATCGAAGGCGGCATGACGATTGAGGATTTCGCCGATTTGACCGGTATTGAGCTGGAAGACGGTCCGTACGAGACGGTTGCCGGCTATTTCCTGGCGCATACTGGAAAGATGGGCGAAATCGGCGACGTGCTGCCTTCCGACGACGGTTATGACATGACCGTCACGCAAGTGGATGGCCGTCGTATCGAAACGTTGGAAATCCGCAAGCATACTGTTGACGGCGATGCTGCGAAAGCTACGAAATAATCAAAAATAAAACGAAAATAAAACAGACTTGCGATTATGTAAATGCTGATTTTTTACACAATCAACATCAGTAATCGCAAGTCTGCTCTGTTATTAAATCCGCTGAGTTATTGCAGATTCAGCCGCGCAGCATGGGATGGCATTCGTCGTCCCACCATGCAGCTGCGCTATATTGGCGCGGATATGCTCGCAGGATGCGTGGAATTTGGCCTGTTCACTTTCGGTGAGTGTGGGACTGAGGACTTCTTCAACGCCGTTCGCTCCGATGATGCACGGCAGGCTGGCGTAATTGCCGCTTTCGCCTTGCTCTCCGGTAAGCAGCGTGGAGCAGGCGGTCGCATAGTGTTCATCGCAGAGCACAGCCTGCGTAAGGCGTGCCGCAGTGGCTGCAATAGCGTATTCCGTGCACTCTTTGCCGGCGTACACGCGGTATCCGCCTCGTCGGGCGTCCTGCTCGGTTTCGTCCTTGTCGAGGGCGAATCGCTGCGGATCGTCTTGTGCGAGTTGATCAAGCGGCTTGCCTGCGATGTTCACGTTCGACCAATAGGCGAACTGCGAATTGCCATGCTCCCCCAGCATATATGCGCCGATTGATTTCTGATCCACGTTGACGCGTTTCGCGATGGCGTTGCGCAGTCGTGCGGAATCCAACGCGGTTCCCGTTCCGATGATTTTGCGCGGATCGTAGCCGGTGATGTGCCAGATTTCGGTTGCGACCACATCGCACGGATTTGAGATGGTGATGATCACACCGTGGAAGCCTGCGTTGAACAGTCGGGAGATCCAGGTGCGTGCAATGTCGGTGGTGACGAACAGTTCGCCGTCACGATCTTTGGCGCTGGTTTTCACGTCGCCGGCAGCGTTGATTACCACGTCGCAGTCGGCTAGCTGCTCGTATTGCGTGCCGTAGTTGCCGATCACGCAGTTATGCGGATAGAAACCCAACGTGTCACTTAAATCCTGACATTCGCTGACTACTTTTTGCTCGTTGATGTCGCACAGCTTCAGTTCTTCGGCCAGTCCTGCGGAAAGCACGGCATTTGCGACATGCGCGCCCACGTGTCCGATGCCGATAATGCCGACTTTTCTCAATACAGTCACAATCGACCCCTCCCTCACTTATTCGATCTTTCTGCGTGGACTGTTTGCACGCAAACGTTTCAGTCGTCACGATTGTAGGCTTGCAAATCGCGGATGTTAAGCGTTCTGTACATCTTATGAACAAAAAGCTATACGAATCCACCTATACGTCGTTATCAAACGTGCGTAAGCCGTGGCTAGTCATTGCAATCCGCGCAATGTGACGGCAGTGGCGTGATATCGCAAGTATTTCAACATCACAGGCAACGCAACAACATCGCCCTACGCAAGCTCATCGCAGCATGGCAGCGTGACGGCGAACGCAACAGCATCGCGAGCATCACAACACAACATGACGGTTCAGCTCCCGCCGCAATTGCCTCCATTGCGGCAAATATGCGCTCATACGCCGTTGAAAGTCCTCTCCGTGCCCGTTTTCCCACAGGTGCGTCATTTCGTGCACAAGCACGTATTCCAGGAATCTGGGATCCATAAGACCAAGTTGCAGGTTGAGTCGGATGCGGCCGGTTTTCGGCGTGCATGACCCCCATCGCGACGTCATGATGCGTAACGTGACATGCGTCGCTTCCGCCCGATAATCGGCGACCATTTCGCAAGCAGCACCGGCAGTTGCGCATTGATGGCCCGTACGGCCCGTTCCTTCGCCGCGTCGTTCCACACGAAAACGCGCGGATTATTCAAGCTATTGGGATCGCCTGGATTGTTTCGATCGCCCACGCCGCCCGAATTTTCCAGGCCATTCAGATTATCCGGACCATGCGAACCATTCACACGGTCCAAACCATTGAAATCGCTTTGACGGATCTGTTCATCCTTGGCTTGCAGCATGGTGCGTCGCGCACGTTCGATCCATGGTTTGCGTTCCGTCACAAATCGTGCGATTGCCGCTTGCGACATGCGAGAAGGTGCGGAGATGACGATTTGCGCGTTCGGCGGTTTGATGCGCAGGTACATGTTTTTGATGGCTTTACGCACGATGGTCACCGTCATTCCAGCGATTTGCGTGGTTTCTTCGGATAGCGTGCGATTACGGTTGCGCACTCCCCTGCTGGCTCTCCCACTGTTGTTACGCTGGCTACGATGATTGTTCGGCATGTCTGCATTATGTCACGACACGCCGAAGACACACCTTGTATTGACTTTCTCTGAAATTCGCGTATTATTTCAACTCGTTGTGCTTAACAGTGCAGCAGGAACGGGCCCGTAGCTCAGGTGGTTAGAGCGCATCCCTGATAAGGATGAGGTCGGAGGTTCAAGTCCTCCCGGGCCCACGGTGATTAAGAGCGGCGCGGCCGCTTTTTTTCAACTATGGGGCTATAGCGCAGCTGGTAGCGCATCTGCTTTGCAAGCAGAGGGTCGCCGGTTCGAACCCGGCTAGCTCCACGGGGCTATGGCGCAGCTGGTAGCGCATCTCCATGGCATGGAGAGGGTCAGGGGTTCGAATCCCCTTAGCTCCACAGATAGGGTTTCCGGTGATTTCCGGAAACCCTTTTTCATACCCGAATCCGAAATCCAAACCAGCATCCCAATTCCTCCAGTCACTGGAGAAAACCGGACGCAGCCAGGCACCTCACAGTCCAAAAACCTCCACCGAGTGGAGGAATCCTCCCACCAACAAGCCTCCCAGCATCCCAAAACCTCCAGTCACTGGAGAAAACTAGACGCAACCAAGCACCTCACAGTCCAGATTCCTCCAGTCACTGGAACAAATGACCCGCTGAGGTGCCTTCCAGAGTCCGTATTATTCCAGTGCATGGAAGAATCACCCCGCTGAAAGACCATTGCAAAAGGACTCTCAGGCGGGGCTTGCGTCACCGCTTGAGACGTCCTTGAATTATTGATTATTACGATGCTTGCGATACTTACGATCGCTTGCGATGACTACCGCACTGCGACTGCACCGGCAACAGTGTCGGAATCGTTCGGCACGTTCTGTGTATTCCGTGCATTCTGCCTGGCAAGTTCGTCGCGGATTTGCTGCAACAGCAGGATCGTCTGCTCTTCGGTGGAGATTTCCGGCTCTTTGGCAGCTTCCTCCTCGGCTTTGCTCCGTTCTTCCGCAAGCTTGGTTTTGGCGAGCAACGCTCGGTCACGTCACGGAATTTGTTGATCGGCACGAGAATGCAGAAATACACGGCCGCCGCGATAATCAGGAAATTCAATATCGCGCCAAGTACCGCGCCGAACGAAACCGTCGCATTATTGAATGTGATTGCCAGCAGACCATCCATATTCGGTTTGCCGAAAATCATGGCGATGAACGGATTAATCACATTATTGACAATAGAGTTAACCACTGTGGTGACGGCACCGCCCATGACGACACCGACCGCCATGTCGATCATGTTGCCGCGTGCAATGAATTTCTTAAATCCTTCAATCATGATGATTCTCCCATTATGTGAGATCGTGAGATGTTATTGCGGACGTACTCTCTCCCACGCTTTCCGCATTTCCATCCTATAGGCAACACAAGGCACGGCAATCCCGTAAAAAAGAAGCAGGTTCAGAACCAGCACTCGCAAAAAGCGTCTCCAAATCCTGAACAAGGTCTTGTGCCGTCCATATTCGTGCACATAGAATGAGACCGTCTATTGGTAACCCAACTATCCCGAAGGGGAAGAATATGCTCACTGACGAGTACGTCAAGCGCGTGTACGCGCAGGTCGAGAAGCGCGACGGCGACCAGCCGGAGTTCCTGCAGGCCGTTCGCGAGGTTTTCGAAAGCCTCGAGCCGGTGGTTGCGAAGCATCCGGAATATGAGAAGGCGGGCGTGCTTGAGCGCATCGTCGAGCCGGAGCGCGTGGTGAAGTTCCGCGTCGCATGGACCGACGATGAGGGCAAGGTGCAGGTCAACCGCGGTTACCGCATCCAGTTCAACTCCGCGATCGGCCCGTACAAGGGCGGTCTGCGCTTCCACCCGAGCGTGAACGAGGGCGTCATCAAGTTCCTCGGCTTCGAGCAGATCCTGAAGAACTCCCTGACCAGCCTGCCGATGGGCGGCGGCAAGGCGGATCCGACTTCGACCCGAAGGTAAGTCCGACGCCGAAGTCATGCGTTTCTGCCAGGCCTTCATGACGGAACTGTGCCGTCACATCGGCCAGTTCACCGACGTCCCGGCCGGTGATATCAACGTGGGCGGCCGCGAGATCGGCTACCTGTTCGGCCAGTACAAGCGCATCCGCGACGAGTATTCCGGCGTGCTGACCGGCAAGGGCCTCGAATTCGGCGGCTCCCTGGCTCGTACCGAAGCCACCGGTTACGGCCTGTGCTATTACACCGCCGAGGCAATGCGCGTGCTGCGCAACGATTCCTTCGAAGGCAAGACCGTGGTCATCTCCGGCTCCGGCAACGTGGCCATCTTCGCCACCGAGAAGGCTCAGGCCCTCGGCGCGAAGGTTGTGACCGCCTCCGATTCCAACGGCTACATCTACGATCCGAACGGCATTCAGCTCGACGTGGTCAAGGACATCAAGCTGGGCCACCGCGGCCGCATCAAGGAATACGCCGAGCGTGTGCCGGGCTCCGAATATCACGAGGGCTGCAAGGGCGTGTGGACCGTTCCGTGCGATATCGCCCTGCCGTGCGCCACCCAGAACGAGATCGACGAGGAATCCGCCAAGCTCTCGTCGCCAACGGCTGCACTGTGGTGTGCGAAGCGCCAACATGCCTTCCACTCCGGAGCAATCGCCATCTACCAGTCCAATAACGTGCTCTATGGCCCCGCCAAGGCCGCGAACGCAGGTGGCGTGGCAGTTTCCGGTCTCGAGATGAGCCAGAACTCCTACCGCCTTTCCTGGACTTTTGAAGAGGTTGACGGCAAGCTCAAGTCCATCATGGAAAACATCGTCGCCAACTCTCTGGCAGCCGCCAAGGAATACGGCCACGAGGGTGATCTGATGCTCGGCGCCAACGCTGCCGGCTTCGTGAAGGTCGCCAACGCCATGGTCGCCCAGGGCGTGCTCTGATCTAGCCGTTTTAGCCAATCTAGCCAATACGGCTGGCTCATCGAAATACATTGAGGGCCTGTCTGGTTTCATTCCAGACAGGCCCTCTTTTCGTATTTCAACACGTACTTCAGCGCACCCAATCTAGTTGCAGTTACATTTGAAACAATCACTCAAAATCACGATAGTTCCGGTTATAACTGAAACTATCTCTAAAAATCGCAATAGTTTCAGCTATAACCGCAACTTCCTCTCGCACAGCTCCGCTATCTCGCTTATATATGGCAGATTTGAGAGTTCGTACGGTGATATCTCGCTTATATATGGCAGCCTTGGTAGGAAAAATGACCCAAAATATACCCCCGAACTGGCTTTTTCGCAAGTTGACCTGCCATATATAAGCGAGATGGTACAGGTCGGAAGGCAAAATCTGCCATATATAGGGCAGATATGGGCAGATTGCAGGCAGGGGAGAGGCAGATAGGGTTTGGCGTACGGTAAGAGACAGACTGGTCTAGAAAATACGAAGACGGTCTGTGTCGTGATGGGAATCACGACACAGACCGTCTTGTTGCGTTTGAGTTTGCTATCGCCGCTACTGACGGCGCACTGCGCTATTTCAGCATTGCATGCGACGCTCGCGGACGCTATCGCCGCTCGCTGCCATTAATAGCGCACTGCGCTATTAATCATCTCCAAGCGTGACGTGGATGCCACCGACGAGGGTGCTCACCACGTTGTACAGCAGCGTGAAAATCACCACGAGCACGGTGATCAGCACCACTTCCACAATGGAGAAGATGGTGACGGCGCTCAGCACAGTGCCCAACGAGAACACGTTGGTCAGGTCGAATCCGCCAGCGTCCAAGCCAGTGGAAGACACAATCTGCGTAACTTGGTCGAACACGCCGACCACGTTCAGCATGCCCCACAGCAAAGCCACCGCGACAATCTGAATGATGCCTCCCGCGATGGAAAGCATGAACGCCACCTTGGCGGCCGACCATGCATCGATACGCGTCAGAGACAGGCTCATACGGCGTGCACGCGGAGCGCCGCCGCGACGCTTCTCACGGACCTTCACACCGCCGGAAGCGGAGGAGGCACCCTCGTGCGCCTGAACCTGATCCGCACCAATCAGCGGCTGGCTGGAAGCGGAACGTGCCACGCGCGGTGCCTGCCCAACCTCCGGCATTTGCTGTCCTTCGATGTTCTCGCTCATCGTTGCTCCTTGCAAGATTGTGCCCAGTTCTTAGCTGAGGCTACCAGTTTTCGCAGACGATTGCCTGTCTTGTCTTCATGCCTCTACATTCTCGCCATCGCCGTTGCCAGCGTTGGCTTCAGTAGCGGCTTCAGACGATGCCGAAGCACCCTCGTTCACGGTTGCGTTCGTCCCAGATTCCGCGGATTCCGTTTTTTCCGCAGATTCGCCAGATTCCGCGGATTCGTCATCCTTCTCCTCGTTGCGTGCGATGGAGATGATCTCGTCGTTCTTGTCCGGCTTGGCGAACGTCACACCTTGGGTGGTGCGGCCGGTGCGCTTGACCTCGTCGACGTTGGAACGGATGACCTTGCCGGACTTCATGATGGCCATGATCTGGTCATCTTCCTCAACGATCACCGCGCCCACGAGGGAGCCACGGCCTTCGGCGAGCTGCACGGCCTTGACGCCAAAGCCGTTACGGCCTTGCAAACGGTATTCGCTGATGGCGGTGCGCTTGGCGAAGCCTCGTTGGTGACCACGAACAGATCCTTGTCGGAATCACCCCAGACCACGTCCATGGCCAGCAGCTCGTCGCCTTCGCGGAACTTCATGCCCTGCACGCCTGCGGTCTGACGGCCCATCGGGCGCAGCTGCTCGTCGTTGGCCTGGAACTTCAGGCTCATGCCCAGCTTCGACACAAGAATGATGTCATCCTCGGCGTTGCACAGTGCGGCACCGATCAGCTCGTCGGCGTTCTCGCCGTTCTCGCCGGTCATAAGGCGCACTGCGATCAGGCCGCCCTGACGCGGGGAATCGTATTCGGCGAGCGCGGTCTTCTTGACCTTGCCGGAACGGGTGGCGAGCACCAGATACTTGGCCACTTCGTAGTTCGGAATCGACAGCACGGTCTGGATCGTCTCGTCCGGCCCGAACTGCAGCAGGTTGGCCACATGCTGTCCCTTGGAATCGCGCGATCCCTCCGGCAGCTCGTACGCCTTCAGGCGGTACACGCGTCCCTTGTTGGTGAAGAACAGCAGCCAGTTGTGCGTGCTGGTGAGGAAGAAGTGGTCCACCACGTCGTCCTCGCGCAGCTTGGCGCCCTTGATGCCCTTGCCGCCGCGATGCTGCGCACGGTATTCGTCGGCCTTGGTGCGCTTGATGAAACCGGAGTGTGTAACGGTTACGACCACGTTTTCTTCCGCGATCAGATCTTCGACGTTCATTTCGCCGGAGTACGGCAGGATCTTGGTTCGACGTTCGTCGCCATACTTGGACACGATTTCGTCAAGCTCGTCGCCCACGATCTTGCGCTGGCGCTCCGGCTTGGCGAGAATGTCGTTGTAGTCGGCGATGCGACGCATCAGTTCGTTGTGCTCGTCGAGGATCTTCTGACGTTCCAATGCGGCCAGTCGGCGCAGCTGCATGGCCAGAATGGCGTCGGCCTGCACTTCATCCACGTCCAGCAGGTCCATAAGGCCCGTGCGCGCGGTTTCCGCGGATTCGGAAGCACGAATGAGCGCGATGACCTCGTCGATCATGTCGAGGGCCTTCAGATAGCCCTGCAGAATGTGGTCGCGTTCCTCCGCCTCACGCTTGAGGTATGCGGTACGGCGTGCGATGACTTCCAGCTGGTGGCCCACCCAATGGCGGATGAAGGCATCCAAAGACAGCGTGCGCGGCACACCGTCGACCAGCGCCAGCATGTTGGCGCCGAAGGTCTGCTGCAGCTGGGAGTGCTTGTACAGGTTGTTGAGCACGACCTTCGGCACGGCGTCGCGCTTGAGCACGAGCACGAGACGCTGACCGGTACGACCGGAGGTTTCGTCGCGCATGTCGCGATGCCCTGGATCTTGCCGTCGCGCACGCTTCGCGGATGGAGACGACCAGTCGGTCAGGGTTCACCTGGTACGCAGCTCGGTGATCACGAGGCACATGCGGCCCTTGATCTCTTCGGTGTTCACCACCGCGCGCATGGTGATCAGACCACGGCCGGTACGGTAGGCCTGTTCGATGCCCTTATGTCCGAGAATCGTTGCGCCAGTAGGGAAGTCCGGTCCCTTGATGATACGGATCAGGTTTTCGAGCAGCTCTTCGCGGCTTGCGTCCGGGTGGTCGAGCGCCCAATGCACGCCTTCGGCCACCTCGCGCATGTTGTGCGGAGGAATGTTGGTGGCCATACCGACGGCGATACCGGACGAACCGTTGCACAACAGGTTCGGGAATCGTGCCGGAAGCACGGTCGGCTCCTGTGTCTTGCCATCGTAATTCGGCAGGAAATCGACGGTGTCTTTGTCGATGTCACGAACCATTTCCATGGCGAGCGGAGCATACGGCATTCGGTGTAACGCATTGCCGCGGCCGGATCGTCGCCGGGGGAGCCGAAGTTGCCCTGGCCGTCGACCAGCGTGTAGCGCATAGACCACGACTGTGCCATACGCACCAACGTGTCGTAGATCGCGGAATCGCCGTGCGGATGGTACTTACCCATCACTTCGCCGACCACGCGGGCGCACTTGGAGTAGCCGCGGTCGGGGCGGTAGCCGCCGTCGTACATCGCGTAGATCACACGGCGATGCACCGGCTTCATGCCGTCGCGCACGTCCGGGAGCGCACGGTCCACGATCACGGACATGGCGTACGCCAGGTAGGAATCGCGCATTTCCTGCTGCAGATCCTTCTTCTGGATGCGTTCGCCCACCATCAGGCCGTAATCGGTGTTGTCGGCCTCCTGCGGGCTCAACGGCTCCATGGAGCCGTCAGGCACGAACTGGCCGTCTTCGTTGCTGTTGTTTTCGTCTGCCAACTTCTAAGTCCTTCTAAATCCTTATGAAACCTTGCCTGAAGTCCTTGAAATCCCTACGCGTCGATCCAGCTGACGTTGCGGGCGTTGCGCTGGATGAACAGACGGCGAGGTTCGACTTCGTCTCCCATGAGCATGGAGAAGGTTTCGTCGGCTGCGGCCGCGTCTTCGATCTGCACCTGCTTCAGAATGCGGTGGTCAGGATCCATGGTGGTTTCCCACAGTTCCTGGTAGCTCATTTCACCCAGACCCTTGTAACGCTGGATGCCTTCGCCCTTCGGCAGCTGACGGCCGGCGGACTTGCCTTCGGCGAGCACGCGGTCGCGTTCGGCGTCGGTGTACACGAAGTCGTGCGCGCCTTTGGTCCACTTGAGTCGGTACAGCGGCGGCATGGCCACATACACGTAACCAGCGGTGATCATCGGGCGCATGTAGCGGAAGAACAGCGTCAGATTCAGGGTTGCGATATGCGCGCCGTCCACATCGGCATCGGCCATGATGATGACCTTGTGGTAGCGGACTTTGTTCAGGTCGAAATCTCGCCATAGCCGCCGCCGACCGCGGTGATCAGCGATTCGATGGTTTCGGACTTCATCATGCGGTCGAGGCTTGCACGCTCGGTGTTAAGGATTTTGCCTCGCAACGGCAGGATGGCCTGCGTGATCGGGTTGCGTCCCTGAATTGCGGAGCCGCCTGCGGAGTCGCCCTCCACGATGAACAGTTCGCATTCTTCAGGATTGTTGGACTGGCAATCCTTCAGTTTGTCTGGCATGCCCGCAGATTCGAAGATTGACTTACGGCGGGTATTCTCACGTGCCTTCTTGGCTGCAAGACGCGCACGGGAGGCTTCAATGGCCTTCTGGATGATGTTCTTGGCCTCGCTAGGATGCGAATCGAACCAGTCGCCGAGCTTGTCGGTCATCACACGCTGTACGAAGGTTTTCGCTTCGGAATTGCCGAGCTTGGTCTTGGTCTGGCCTTCGAACTGCGGGTGGTGAGTTTCACCGACACCACTGCGGTCAGGCCTTCGCGCACGTCGTCGCCGGAGAGGTTCTCATCCTTGTCTTTGAGGATGTTCTTTTCACGTGCGTAACGGTTGACGAGCGAGGTCAGCGCGGCGCGGAAGCCTTCTTCGTGGGTACCGCCTTCGGTGGTGGAGATGGTGTTGGCGAAGGTGTGCACCGCTTCGGAGTATGCGGTGGTCCATTGCATGGCGATTTCCGCGGAATGCCGATTTCAGGTCTTCCGCTTCGAAATCGATCACGTCCGGTTCGACGGGGGTTGCCTTGCGGGACTTCACCAAGTAATCGACATAATCCTTGATGCCGTCGTTGTATTGGTAGGTGACCGTCTGATGCTTCGGTTCGGCATTGTCGTCGCTTTCGCCCGCGACTTCGTCTCCGGCCTGATCCGGTTCGCGCAAATCGGTCAGGGACAGTTTCAGCCCCTTGTTGAGGAACGCCATCTGCTGGAAGCGGTTGCGCAGGGTCTCGAAATCGTAGGTGGTGGTTTCGAAGATCGCGCCGTCTGCCCAGAAGGTCACGGAAGTGCCGGTGGACTCGTCTTCGCCCATCGGCTCGCCCTTGGCAAGACGTGCGGTCGGCTTCTGGTCGATGTAGGTCTGGGTCCAGTGGAAGCCCTGTCGGCGCACTTCGATGTCGACGCGGGTCGACAGCGCGTTCACCACGGAGATGCCCACGCCGTGCAGACCGCCGGAAACCGCATAGCCGCCGCCACCGAACTTGCCGCCGGCATGCAGCTTGGTCATCACGGTTTCCACGCCGGAAACGCCTTCGCCCGGCACTTCGTCGACCGGAATGCCTCGGCCGTCATCCACCACGCGCACGCCGCCGTCCGGCAGAATCGTCACTTCGATGTGCGAAGCGTAGCCTGCCAGCGCCTCATCGACGGAGTTGTCGACGATCTCGTACACCAGGTGGTGCAAGCCTCGGGGGCCGGTGGAGCCGATGTACATGCCCGGGCGGATTCGCACCGCCTCAAGGCCTTCCAGAACCCTCAGATCGGAAGCGTCGTAATGCTCCGGAGCCAAGGTGTCATCGAGCTGCGCATCTTCGAGCTGATCGTTCTGGATCTGATCTTCCTGCGTGTTTTCAGCTGATTCGTTCAGCGAATCCGCATCAAGGTCTGCCACAGAGATTCCTTCCTGCATTTTTCCCGCCAATGAGGGTCATTCACGCAGGTGATACCACCTAGAACGCAAATAAAGGCCCCTTCTAGGCGTTTACATACACTGCTTGATATTCTACTCATGGAGGGGGACAGAGCGCCAGAGGCATTTATCCTTGAAATCCAGCCGTTTACCCCTGTTTTTTCGCTTTCGGAAAACAACATTCGACCGTTGCGAACGGCCCGCTTGGAAGCGTCGCAGGGGGGAATTCTTCGACGAAGCGCCGTAAACGAACGTCTGATAGCACGTGGTGTCGCGCTAATATCGCGGCCTTCGTGTCATTCGTCCTCGGCTGAATCCCTGTTGTTGCGGGCCGGTGACGCGCACCTCGTTGATGGTCAGCCCCTCGAGCCTACGGCGAATGGTGTCGGTCAGCAGCGGAATCATGTACGTCAAGGTGGTGTCCATGCGGGGCTGTCGCATCGGATCGTCAGAATACCGTCGCGCAGGTCGACGGGGTAGGAGTGGCGCGCGTTTTCGACGCCGACCACCTGATCCCAATGATTCTGCATCTGCGCGATTTTCAGATGCGGCGTCCAAGAACCTTGCGTTGCGATCACGTTGAAAATATTGCCGACCGTCTGCGGGTCGCGTCCGGGTTTGCCGAAATTCTCCCACGCCTGCCGCGCACGTTCCTCACGTTCCTTATATCGGCCGGCACGTCGGCTGATACGTTCGAATACTTCGGCGGGCAACTTGCGTTGGTCGAGATGCAATGTTTCGCAGATTGGAGGATTCGGCATCAGCGCTGCTCCTGTCGATTCACCGACTGTTGCGCTGCAGACGATTGCGTTGCAGATTCCCGTCCCGCGACAAGTTGCGCCATCATCGCCGTCAAATCGTCATGCTGTCCATCTTGCGATTGCCTGCGCAACGCGGCCACGTCGATCACATGCGCGTCCGCGTGAAAGCGCCCAGCATCCATGCGCGGAATATCGCTTGCCGCGGCGACGGTGATCAGCACCTGGTCCTGCCGCATCGCAAAATCGAGGATCTGCCCACGACGGGCCTCGTCAAGCTGTGCGAACACATCATCGAGAATCACGATTGGCTTGCTTTCAAAATGTGCGGAAACCGCCTCATATAGCGCCATTTTCAACGCCAAAGCCATGGTCCACATCTCACCGTTGGACGCGAATTCGCGTGCGTTCATATCGTTGAGCAGCAAAGTCAGGTCGTCGCGATGCGGACCGATCAGATTCTGCCCGCGCGCCACTTCGCCGGGTAGATGCGTTGGAAATGGCGGCTGATCTCCGCGGCCGGATCGTCGAACAGCATCACTTCGTCGAAGGACGGCTCGTAGGCGAGCGCCGCCCGTTCGTCATCTCCCGCCAAAGACGCGTAGATCCGCGCAAAAGGCTCTTCCAAGCGTGAGATCACGTTGTTGCGGTTCCGCGTCAGCTGCATGCCGAGGTCGATGAATTGCCCCGTCCAGATTTCCAGCCCGCTTAAGACCGCCTGCTGGCCGTATTGCGGGTCGAGATTCGTGCCGTCGCCGAGTTGTTTGAGCAGTGCCGTGCGCTGTTTCGCCACGTGCGTGAACTGTTGCAGGGTCTGCGCATAGTGGGGGAGCAGCAGAGACGCGGCCTGGTTGATGAAGTTGCGTCGGGTTGCGGGATCCCCTGCTACCAGACGTTGATCTTCGGGGGTAAAGGAGACGGAGGCGTGCGCCCGATGAGATCCCTCATATATTGAGATTTTCCGCCGTCAATGCGCGCTCGGTTAGCACCCCGTGCCACGATGGTCGCCTCGTAGGTGTGCTGCGTTTCACCGTCTTCCACGTTGGCTCGGATGGTGGCCGACGTGCACCCTTTTTCGATTAATGGCAGTGATGATGACGCGCGATGGCTGGATCCTGTGGAAAGCACTTCGATGGCTTCCACGATATTGGTTTTGCCGAGTCCGTTGGCACCTTGCAGAATGTTGATTCCCGGTTTGAAATCGAGCACGCAATGTTCCCACGATCGGTAGTGGTCGAGTGCCAGTCGGGAAATATACATGCAAGATCCTTGAGATAGTGCGAATTTCTTACGTAAATAATCGCAATTAATCATGCAAATGGGCTGAACTGGCAATAACAGCCATGTTCAGCCCTATTTTTTGCGATGTATCCGCGTTTTCGTGTAGGTCAGCTTAGTTCAGCTGTTGAAGCGCATCGGCACGAGCAGGTAGCGGTAGTCCATGGATTCTTCGGAATTCGATTCCTGCTGGCCGTTGAATTCCACCGGCTTGACCGCGGTGGTCATCTTCATGCGTACGAACGGCTCGCTGATGGCGCTCAGGCCTTCGATCAGGTAGGCGGGATTGAAGGCCACGGTGATGTCTTCGCCATCCATGTCGATGTCGAGGATCTCCTTGGCTTGGGCTTCATCCACCGAGCCTGCGGTCAGCGTGAGTTCCTGGCTGGTGAAGGCCATGCGGATCGGAGCGTTGCGTTCGGCCACGAGGGACACGCGCTTGATGGCGCTGATGAGATCCTGCTTGTTGATGACCGCATGAATCGGGTATTCGTCAGCGTACAGGCGGTCCACCGCGGGGAATTCGCCGTCGATCAGCTGCGAGGTGGATACGCGTCCGGCGTTCTCAAAGCCCAGCAGCGACGGATTCTCCGGATCGAAATCCACGACGATGTTTTGATGCTCGTCCAAGGAACGGGCCACATCGCGCAACAGTGCGCCGCGCACGAGTGCGGTGGTGTTGATGTCCGGGTTTTCCGGCGTCCAGGTGAAGCTCGAACGCGACAAGCGGAATCGGTCGGTGGAGCTCATGATCACCTTGTTGCCTTGGAACTGCACACGAATGCCGGTCAGTACCGGACGGTTCTCCTCGCGGGAAACGGCGACGGACGCCTGAGCGACGGCCTGTGCGAAGGTTTGGGCGTCCACCTGCCCCAGTTTGGCGGGAACCACCGGCAGATCCGGATATTCGTTATCCGGCATGAGCTGCATGGTGAAGGTGGACTTGCCCGACGTGATGGTCAGTGTGGATCCGTCAGTGGACAGGTAGGTTTTCGCGGCGGGAAGCGACTTGGTGATATCTGCCAGCAGCTTGCCGAGCACCAGAATGGATCCGCTTTCATCAACGCCTGCTTCGATATGGTGGCGTGCGGAAATGGCGTAATTGAAGGCGGAAAGCTGGAGGGTGCCGTCGATGGCCTCCAAGCGAATGCCTGCCAAAATGGGGGATGCAGGACGAGCGTCGATCACGCGAGTGGTCCAGGCTACTGCGTCTGCCAGCGCTTGGGAATTGACTTCAACTTTCATGGCTAGTTTCCTCGTTTCGTTCGGTCCATAAGTCATTCTAGCGAGACTGTCGGCGTTTGACGAAGCGTGGGGAATTCCCCACTTATGACGACGATGATGAATTTCTTATAACAACCTACATTCGTCATAATAAGGCCTGTGGATAATGTGGGTAAGTGTTTAGACCCCACGTTTTGCAATGGCTCGCAACATCTCATTGCTTGTGGATAACTTTTGGATGAAGTGTGGACAAATCATCGGGTTATCCACAGCCTCGTCGCTTTGAAAAAGTTATCCACAAAACCATGTGGATAGTCCACAATTCATCCACCGGTGATTCTGGCGTTTCCAACGGGTTTTCCACCGAGAAATCATTGATTTGTGTATAACCATGTGGATAACTTCAATAAAAATCTTCCACAGGCCGGCGTGTCAGGATGGTCGGTAAAACAGCTGATAAAGAATTTACTGATACTCATACTTGGCTTGTGAAAATCGCCTGAGAAAGGCAGAAAACGCCTAAAATCGTTTTTTTGAGACGCACGAAAACACATGCAAACGCGCAAAGTCGCATAGAAAACGTTATTTTTCGCCGGAACGCTGCTTGAGCTGCAGGGTCAGTTCCGTCACGTAGTTGTAGATCTCCTGCTTTTCCTGCATCTCGTCGCTGATGCGGGTGTATGCATGCATCACCGTGGTGTGGTCCTTGCCGCCAAACACCTGGCCGATGTCGTTCAGGCTCATGCTGGTGAGCTCACGCACCAAATACATGGCGATCTGACGCGCCAGCGCGATCTTCTTCGTACGCGAACGTCCGACAATGTCATCGAACGTAATGTAGAAGTACTTGGCCACCTGGGTGATGATGTCGGTGGGCTTGATCTCCACATCGGTCGAGAAAAAGTCCTGCAACGTCTGTTCCGCCAACGCGCGGGTCACCGGCTGGCCGCTCAGCGATGCCATGGCGGTCACGCGGTTCAGCGCGCCTTCCAGCTCGCGAATATTCTCGGTGAACCGCTCCGCGATGAGGTTGAGCACATCGTCCTGAACGTTGGTGCCGTGGGCGATCATGCGCAAAATGGCGATGCGCGTCTCCAGATCCGGCGGCTTGACGTCAACGGTCAGGCCGGATTCGAAACGGGAGATCAGACGTTCGTTGAATCCCTGCAGATCCTTCGGAGGCACATCGGATGCGATCACAATGCGCTTGTTCGCCTGATGCAGGGTATTGAATGTATGGAAGAACTGTTCAAGCGTCGCGTCCTTGCCGCTCAGAAATTGAATATCGTCGATGAGCAGCACGTCGACTTCGCGGTAGCGACGGTTGAATTCCTTGATTTGACCGGAATTCTGGTTGGTGTCACCCAACGCTTCGATGAATTCGTTGGTGAATTCCTCACTGGTCACATAACGGACTTTCAGCGTAGGATCCTTGACCAGTGCGTAATTGCCGATGGCGTTCAGCAAGTGGGTTTTACCCAATCCTGATCCGCCGTAAATACAAAGCGGGTTGAAATCGTGACCGGAACCTTCCGCGACGGCCAACGCGACGGTACGTGCGAAACGATTGGAATCGCCAGGAACGAAGGTGTCGAACGTGGCGTTCTTATTCAAATGGGTCTTAGGATCCAGCAGAGGCCTGTTTTGGCCGCGTTGGAAGTTGTTGTGGCGCTCCGGCGGCATAACAACCGGAATCGGCAGCTGCCCCTGCGTGGTTTCCTCCGCATGCGGCGCGGGGGAGAAGTGGGGGTATTCCTCGACGGCGGGTTGGGCCGGTTCCTTCTTTTCCACAATCTTGAATGCGGGGAAAATATCCTGTTCGGCGGCTTCCCGCAAGGCTTCCAGCAGGGGCTGGTTCAATTCGTTCTGCAACGTCTGCTGTGCGGCCGCGCTTGGCACGCATAAGACAATGGTAGGACCACATGCCTTCGGGAAAACGTTTTCCAGCCAGCTTTTATCTCGGATGGACAGCGCCGGATTCTGGTGCAACAATGCCAGCGCGTCGGACCAGACTCCCCGAGCCTGCTCGAGAGGGTCAGTTGTCGTGTCGGCCACGGATTCCCCTTTCTCGACAGACTTTTTCCAAGTGTGCAACTGTTTATTTGTACTCTCTTTTCCCCAAGTTATCCACCGGTAAGCGTGTTGAAAAGACTGAATTGTGAATAACATCATTGTAGTTTGTGGATAACTTTTGTGGGGAGTTTGGCGACATATCAACGTTTCTGTGGATTGTTTCATGGGGAGAATCCCCATGAAAATGTGAAGGATTTGATATGCGTATTCATCTCTGTTCAGGGGTCAGAGTAACTTAGTAGAGCTTGACTCATGAGGAGCCGTGCCTTGGCATGGCAAAAAACACCGGGAGCATTAATTATGAAGAGGACATTCCAGCCGAACAACCGTCGTCGTCACATGAAGCACGGTTTCCGTCAGCGCATGCGCACCCGCGCAGGCCGCGCTCTGATCAACCGTCGCCGCGCCAAGGGCCGCAAGTCCCTCGCTGCCTGATTTAACGGCATAGAGCGGTGGAACGGCTGAAAAGCCATCGCGATTTCGTCGCGGTGCTCAAACGCCGTCGTAGGGTATCGCGAGAAGACATCGTCGTGCATTATTTGGTGCACGACGATGCCATTATTGACGATTCTGCGGCGATGCGGGGCCGACGTGTCGGTTTGGCCGTTTCCAAGGCTGTCGGCAACGCTGTGACGCGTAATGCCGTCAAGCGTCGTTTCCGCGTGCTTGCACGAAAGTACGAATCTGCCTTACCTGAATCCTGCGATATCGTGTTGCGTGCCAAGCCAAGTGCTGCGCATGCCGATTTTCTATCGTTGGAACAGCAGATCGCAGCATGTTTTGAAGCGGTGAATCGTAAGGCCGTGCGTCGGTAATGAACGCCGGTCGTAACGGAAATTGGATGATTCGTGCCATTCGCTGGTACCAACGTCATATTTCCGCGAATACCGCGCCTTGCTGCAGATATTATCCAAGTTGTTCCAATTACGCGATTCAGGCGATTGAACGATTTGGCCGCCTTAAGGGTGGCCTTCTTGCGTTATTGCGCCTTCTTCGCTGCAATCAGTGGAACCGTGGGGGAATTGACGACGTTCCGCAGCTTTATTCCTTGTTTTACAGATGTTCGTGGTCGAAGGCACACGAGGAACCTCGCTCACGCCTCTGAACGTAGAAAAACCTAATAGGCGATAAGGAGACTGGCCTGTAATGAATCAAAATCAATTCCTCCTCGACAGCGGTTTCTGGGGCTGGCTGTATAAGCTCCTGTATCCCGTCGAGTGGCTCATGACGCAGATCATGGTCGTATTCCATAAGTTCCTGGTGATGCTGGGCATGAACGAGATCGGTTTCTCGTGGGTCATGTCCATCGTATTCCTAGTACTTGTGGTCCAGGCATGCGTTTTTCCGCTGTTCTACAAGTCCATGAAGGGTATGCGCAAGATGCAGGCCCAGATGGCCGTCCTGCAGCCAAAGATGCAGCGTATCCAAAACAAATACAAGGGCAAGAACGATCCCGCCAGCAAGGAAGCCATGCAGCGCGAGATGATGAAGCTCTACCAGGACAATGATGCGAACCCGATGGGTGGCTGCACTTCCATGCTCCCTATGTTCGTGCAGGGTCCCGTATTCATGTGCATGTTCTATACGCTGTCAGCCATTCCGTACATCGCACGCGGCAAATTCAGGGACGGACAGGGTCTTGGCGCTTTCGACATCGCCACAGCCAAGCAGTTCACGTCCACCACAGTGTTCGGTGTGAACGTGGCTGATAACTTCACGACTGCCGCCGTGCATGGCAAAGTAGTTATCGCCATCTTCGTTGCATTGATGTGCTTCTGCCTGTGGTTCATGCAGTACAACAGCATGAAGCGTAACATGGCTCAGTCTGCGGCAAACAAGCAGACCGAAATGATGCAGAAGATGATGTTGTGGATGTTCCCGATCATGTACATTTTCTCCGGTATTGCCATGCCGTTCGCTGTGCTGGTGTACTGGCTCACCAACAACATCTGCAATCTGTTGCGTTCCATCTGGCAGATCCACGTCTTCCCGACTCCGGGATCTCCGGCCGCCGAAGCGAAGGAAAAGCGTGATCATGTTCATGAGAACGCCCGCCGAGCCAAGGCCGGTCTGCCATCCCTCGAGGAAGAGGCGCTGCAGAAGGCCAAGGAAGCCGCCGAAGTGAAGGAAAAGAGCGGCTACCAGCGTCAGCAGCCGAGCCGTAAAAAGAAAAAGAAGTGAGTAAAAGTGTGTCCCCGTGTTTCACGTGAAACGCGGGACACACCACTTTTATCAGCGTTTATTGTCGACGTGGTAAACAGGAATTAGACTTTACACAATAAGACTTTAGTAATAGAAACCCCGCTCAAAGGAGTACA